>Ga0102832_1000073_pt1 | contig 293976 bp, 271 predicted proteins | sample EBPBio282013_DNA_FD_88942 | JGI IMG/M metagenome (GOLD analysis project Ga0102832, IMG submission 88942) | Wastewater treatment Type I Accumulibacter community from EBPR Bioreactor in Madison, WI, USA - Reactor 2_5/28/2013_ DNA (Illumina Assembly) | ecosystem: Engineered > Bioreactor > EBPR >...
TCCCTGAGCCCCATCGAGTATCGCGAGAGCCTTGGACTTACGGCATAAAACCAGTCCAAGTTTTTATCCGCACCCCCCCGGGGTCAGGATTCAGTGGAAATCAACAATGCCCGCCATCATTGCGTCGCTGCAGCGACACTTGCCAGCCGATGCGGTGCTGACCAACGGGGCGGGCAACTTCGCGGCATGGATGCACCGGTACTTCCGGTTTCACGGATGGGCAAAAGGCCATAAGACGCAACTTGCGCCAACGGCCGGCGCCATGGGCTATGGCGTGCCGGCCGGAATCGCCGCAAGCATCCTGACCGGGCGCTGTGTTGTCACCATTGCCGGCGACGGGGACTTCCAGATGAACGGGCAGGAGCTGGGAACGGCCCTGCAGTACGGGGGGAAGACCATCATCGTGCTGCTGAACAACGGGATGCTGGGCACCATCCGGATGCACCAGGAGCGTGAGTTTCCGGCCCGGGTGACGTCCACGGAGTTGATCAATCCTGATTTTCCAGCCTTGGCACAAGCCTATGGCTACGCAGGCGTGCGTATCACGAAGACAGCCGAGTTCGAGCCGGAGTTGCTGGCCGCCTTGGCCCGTCAGCAAGGTACCTTGATCGAAGTGGTGATTGACCCGGAGCTGATCAGCACAAGAATGACCTTGTCCGACATACGCCACCGCCGACCCGCCCGGCAGTGAATCCCTTGCCGCAGGTTCAAGTACCACCCGCCATGACACCTGAAGAACTGCTCAAACACTACGACAGCGCCCGCCTGTGGAACGCTGCGCCCAGCGATGCCGACGGCCTTGACGTGGCAGGTGCCTACCAGCAGGCGCTGGCTGTAAGGGCGCTGCGCATGGCCCGCGGTGAACAGCCGCGTGGCTACAAGATCGGCTTCACCAACCGCAACATCTGGCCGTCGTACTGTGTTTTTGCGCCCATCTGGGGCACGGTGTGGGACACCACCCTTGCCCTGTGCGACGGCGAGGGCACGGTGCCGCTGGCTGGCATCTGCCAGCCGCGGCTGGAGCCCGAAGCCGTGTTCGGCCTGCGCGCCGTGCCGGCGGGCACCTCACTGGAGGCCCTGTTTGATGCCATCGAATGGGTGGCCCCGGGATTTGAGATCGTGCAGTCGCACCTGCCCGGCTGGAAGTTCCGCGCGGCTGACACCGTGGCCGACGGCGCGTTGCACGCGCGGCTGCTGGTGGGTGCCCGCATTGCGGTGCGCGATCTTGCCACGGACGCGGCGGGGCTGGAGCATGCCCTGGCATCGGCCAGCGTCACGCTCCACCAGGACGGCCGGCAGGTGGAGCAGGGCCGGGGCGCCCATGTGCTGGATGGTCCCCTGCATGCGCTGGCACATTTCCTTCAGGAGCTGCGGGCCTGCCCGGGGGCGGCCGATCTGAAGGCTGGCGATGTCGTGACCACGGGCACCTGGACAGACGCCTGGCCGGTCGCCGCCGGCCAGCTGTGGGAGGCGCGTTTCAGCAACCCGCTGGCGCCGCTGAAAGTACGGTTCTGCTAGCGTGCTATAATCCGTGGCTGCGCGGCTGTAGCTCAGCTGGATAGAGTACTTGGCTACGAACCAAGGGGTCGTGGGTTCGATTCCTGCCAGCCGCACCATCAAAGAGAAAAAGGACTTGTGCCGAGAGGCGCAAGTCCTTTTTTATTTGCCGGGCTCGGCACTTTCCGGCCGCATCCTTGCGGGCGTTGGGCGTCAGACATGTCCTACAGCCATAGGGGGCGCCATCCGGCAAGGCTTCGCGCGCCAAGAGGCTTCTGGGAGCCTGCATGGGCGAGCAGCATCAGGGGTATGCGCTACAGCCGACAAGGATTCACCAGGCTGCGGGCCGCGCAGGACCAGATCGCCCGGGCCGAGCAGGACTACGACCGGCTGCGTGCCGCCTATGTGCAGATCGCCCGCGTCAGCCCGGAGCATGAAGTGGCTCTGGCATTGATTGGTGCCGATGTGGACCGTGCCTACGCGGCTTTGCAGGCGCTGGTGGGCTTGCGGCCGTTGCCGTTTTCGCCGGATCGCAGCGAGGTGTTGCGCCGGCGTGCGGCAACCGACAATAAGCTTGACCATCTCAAGGCCGCCAATGACTGACTCACGAATGACCTCCGCCCTGGCCCTGCTGGTGCCCATGCTGCTGCTGCTGCTGGGCTGTGCCGGGCCCGCATCCGGGCCCGCGCCTTCCCCCACGCCCGCAGCGCCGCCACCGCGCGCATGCGCCAGCGAGCCGGCCGCTGCGCTGGCGGGCCGCCCGTTTGACGCCGCCGTCCAGGCCGAGGCGCAACGCCTCTCAGGCGCGCGCAGCGTGCGGGTGATCCGCCCCGGGCAAGCCGTGACGATGGATTTCAACGCCTACCGGCTGAACATCGAGCTGGACGGTGGTGGCCGCGTCGTGCGCCTGCGCTGCAGCTGACAGCGCGGCCTCGCGTTCGGCCCCCGCTATGCTTGGGTCCACCATGAGCAAGGCCTTTACCCGCGAAAACGACAACGCCGGCGACGTCGATGACGACGGCGCCTCACTGCCGCCGCTGCCGGCGGGCAGCCGTAACTACATCACGCCCCAGGGCTATGCACGGCTGCGCGCCGAGCTATTGGACCTGATGGACAACGAACGCCCCAAGGTGGTGGAGGCGGTGCACTGGGCCGCGCGCAATGGCGACCGGTCCGAGAACGGCGACTACATCTACGGCAAGAAGCGCCTGCGCGAAATCGACCGGCGCATCCGCTTCCTGACGAAGCGGCTGGAGATTGCCGAAGTCACCGATCCTGCCGTTCACCACGGGAGCGACCAGGTGTTTTTTGGCGCCACCGTGACCTACGCCGACGAATCGGGGCTTGAGCGCACCGTCACCATCATGGGCATTGACGAGGCCGACAGCGCGCAGGGCCAGGTGAGCTGGATATCGCCGGTGGCGCGTGCATTGCTGAAAGCACGCGAAGGCGACGTCGCCCGGCTGGTGACACCCGCCGGCGCACAGGAAATTGAAGTGCTCAAGGTCATCTACCCGGCAGCCGCCAGCGCTGGATGATGGCGCCCGGCCTCAGTTACCCGGATTGTTGGCCGGCAGCACCCGGCGCGCGCGCAGCACCGATGCCGTGCGCCTGACGTTGCGCAGCACGGCATCCAGGTGCGACTGGTCGCGCACCGCAACGAGAAAGCGCATGTCCATGGCGTCCTGGGCGGCTTCGTTGCCCATGTCCAGGTGGGTGATGTCGGCCTCGGCGCTGGCCAGGGCAGCCGCCACCCGGGCCAGCACGCCCTTGTCGTTGGTCACGGTGACGATCAGGCTGGTTTCGAAGGTACGTACCGGATCGTCCGACCATTCCACCGCAATGAAACGCTCGCTGTCCTTGTGCTGCAGCCGCTTGGCCACGGCGCATTCGGCCACATGCACCACCAGGCCTTCACCACGGCCCAGGTAGCCCACGATGTTGTCACCGGGAATGGGCCGGCAACAGGGTGCATATTGCACCGACGCGTTCTCGCTGCCGTCCAGCATCACCGAGCCCTGCGACACGGACTCATGGGCCGTGTAGCGTTCGCGCGTCATGAGCAGTGCGTTGGGCTTCTCGCCGCCTTCGGTCATCAGCGTCATCAGGCGCTTGGCCACGATGCTCGCAATGCGTTTGCCCAGGCCCAGATCGGTCAGCAGCTCGGCGCGGCTGCGGTTGCCGGTAAAGCGCAGCAGCTTTTCCCAGGTGGCGTGGCTCTGCGCGTTGTCTTCCGGCAGGTTCTCAATGCCCTCGGCGCGCAGCGCCTGCGCCAGCAGCTTCAGGCCCAGCTCCTGGGACTCCGCATGGGCCATGGTCTTCAGGTGATGCCGGATCTTGGAGCGCGCACGGCCCGTGCGCACAAAGCCCAGCCAGGCCGGGTTGGGGGTGGATACGGGCGCCGTCACCACCTCCACCACGTCGCCATTTTTCAGCTCGGTGCGCAGCGGCACCTGTTCGTTGTTGATGCGCGCGGCCACGGTGTGGTCACCCACGTCGCTGTGGATGGCGTAGGCGAAGTCCACCACGGTGGCGCCGCGCGGCATGGCCATGATCTGGCTCTTGGGCGTGAACACGTACACCGCGTCGGGGAACAGGTCGATCTTGACGTGGTCCCAGAATTCAGCGGCGTCGCGCGTTTCGTGCTGGATGTCCAGCAGCGACTGCAGCCACTTGGTGCCCAGGCGCTCTGCGGTGGCGCTGTCGGGGTCGCTGGCCTTGTAAAGCCAGTGCGCGGCCACGCCCGACTCGGCCACCACGTGCATGGCCTCGGTGCGCATCTGGAACTCCACGTTCACGCCCGACGGCCCGACCAGCGTGGTGTGCAGCGACTGGTAGCCGTTGAGCTTGGGAATGGCGATGTGGTCCTTGAACTTGCCTGGCACCGGCTTGTACATCTGGTGCAGGATTCCCAGGGCGGTGTAGCAATCCACCACCGTGGGCACGATCACCCGAAAGCCGTAGATGTCGGTGACCTGCGCAAAGCTCAGGTGCTTTTCATCCATCTTGCGGTACACGGAGTGCAGCGTCTTTTCGCGCCCGGAGATGCGCACCTTCATGCCCGCGGCCTCGAAAGCGGCCTCCACCTCGCGCTGCACCTTCTGGATCAGGTCACGCCGGCGGTTGCGCGCCTTGGTCACGGCCTTGGACAGCACCTGGTAGCGCCAGGGCCGCAGGTGGCGGAACGACAGGTCCTGCAGCTCGCGGTAGGTCTGGTTCAGGCCCAGGCGGTGGGCGATGGGGGCGTAAATCTCCAGCGTTTCGGACGAAATGCGGCCCCATTTCTGGCGCGGCACGTCGTCCAGCGTGCGCATGTTGTGCGTTCGGTCGGCCAGCTTGATCAGGATGACGCGCACGTCCCGCGCCATGGCCAGCAGCATCTTGCGGAATGACTCCGCCTGGTTTTCCTCGCGGGTGTTGAACTGCAGCTTGTCCAGCTTGGTCAGTCCGTCCACCAGTTCGGCCACGGGCGCGCCAAAACGCTCGATCAGCTCGGGCTTGGTGACACCGCAATCCTCGATGGCGTCATGCAGCAGTGCGGCCATCAGGGCCTGGGCGTCCAGCTTCCATTCGGCGCACTGGGCCGCCACCGCAATCGGGTGGGTGATGTAGGGCTCGCCGCTGGCGCGGATCTGCCCCAGGTGGGCCTCGTCGGCAAAGCGGTAGGCGCGGCGCACCTGGTCAACGTCGGCGCTGTCCAGGTAGTCCAGCCGGGCGGTCAGCGCGGCAAAGCTCGCGGCCGCTGCGTTGGCAGCAGCCGGGCTGGGCAAAACCGCGGGTTTGCCATTGCCGGAAGGTGGGTGCAGGACCGCGCTCATGACCAAATGGTAACTTGCGCGCGCGCCGGCGTTGTTTCAAAACAAAAAGGCACCGCCAGTGCGGTGCCTTTTAATAACGCGAGCGCTTTGCTTTTTCAGGGCGTGAGCGCCTTTGGGCCGGCTCAGCCCGGAACCTTCTTGAGCATTTCCAGGCCGATCTTGCCTTGGGCGATTTCGCGCAGGGCGGTCACGCCCGGCTTGTTCTTGCTCTCGATCTTGGCGGCATGGCCCTGGCTGAGCATGCGGGCGCGGTAGGTGGCTGCCAGCACCAGCTGGAAGCGGTTGGGGATCTTTTCGAGGCAGTCTTCAACGGTAATGCGGGCCATGGGAAATACTCCGGTGGATCAGGTGAGATTGAGGGCCTGGAAGGTGTCGGCCCTGGCACGGCGCTGCGCCGTGTACTTGAGCCGTTGCGCATGAACAATGGCTTTCATGTCGAAGAGCGCTCGTTCAAATAACTCGTTGATTATAACGAAGTCGAATTCCGAGGTCTGGGCCATCTCCAGCGCGGCGTTTTTCAGCCGCAGCTCGATCACGTCGGGCGCGTCCTCGCCTCGGCGCTCCAGCCGGGAGCGAAGCTCTTCCCAGCTGGGCGGCAGGATGAAGATCAGCACCGCGTTGGCAAACACCTTCTTGATCTGGATGGCCCCCTGGAAGTCGATCTCCAGGATGACATCGGCGCCCTGGGCCACCCGGTCTTCGATGGCTTTCTTGGAGGTGCCATAGCGGTGGCCGTGCACATGGGCCCATTCGACAAAGGCGTCGCCCAGCACCATGGCGTCGAATTCCTGCTGTGACACGAAAAAGTACTCGCGGCCATGCTTTTCCTGGCCGCGCGGGGCGCGGGTGGTGTGCGACACGGAAGGCAGCACCCGCCCGTCCAGTTCCATGAGCGCCTTGACCAGGCTTGATTTGCCGGCCCCGCTGGGGGCGGCCACGACAAACAGGTTTCCGGGGTAATCCATGATGCGTTGGGGCTACTCGATATTCTGGACCTGCTCGCGCATCTGCTCGATCAGGACCTTCATGTCCACGGAAATGCGGGTCAGCTCCAGGGCGGCTGACTTGGAGCCCATGGTGTTGGCTTCACGGTGCAACTCCTGGATCAGGAAGTCCAGCCGCTTGCCGATTTCACCGCCCTTGGTGGCCAGGCGTTCGATTTCGTCCAGGTGCGAGGCCAGGCGCGTCAGCTCCTCGGCGACGTCGATGCGGATGGCAAAGGCCGTGGCCTCGGTGAGGGCGCGGTCCTGCGCGGCTTCGGGCAGGGTTGTGGCCCCGGCGCCCGTGCCGGCGTCCTTGCTGGCCAGGGCCATGGCGTCTTTCCAGCGCTCCAGGAAGCGGGCGCGCTGCTGCTCCACCAGCTGCGGCACCAGCGGGCCCGCCTGGGCGGCCAGCGTGCGCAGCTGGGCCACATGGCCCTGGATCATGCCGGCCAGCCGCGCGCCTTCGCGTTCACGCGAGGCCATCAGTTCCTTGACTGCTGTTTTGGCCAGCGCCGCCAGGTCGTCGCCCAGGTCGGTGGTGGCGGGCTCATCAGGGGTGGTCAGGCGCAGCACGTCGGCAACGCTCAGCGCGCGGGCATCGGGCAGCCAGGCGCGCACGTTGTCCTGCAGGCTGGACAGGCGCTGCAGCAGGCGGGCGGAAGGTTCGGGCAACTGGCCGGCAGAGGCGCTTTCCAGCGCCGCGCGCACCTCGACCTTGCCGCGCTTGAGCTTGGCCGTGAGCAGCTCTCGCAGTGCCGGCTCGAACGGCCGCAGCTCATCGGGCAGGCGGAAGGTCAGGTCCAGGAAACGGCTGTTGACCGAGCGGATCTCCAGCCCCAGACGGTGGGCCGCCGGGGCTTTGGCGTCGGCGCCGGTACCGGCTGGCGCAGCGCTGCGCTGGGCGCTCGCATAGCCGGTCATGCTGTAAACTGGCATCGGGATATATAGAAGGATTTGGTGCGGAGCTGCGGAGAATACCGGGTTCCCGCCGAGACAAGGCCCCCTCACACCAAATTATGTCAAAGGTCAAACCCGCGCCGTTGCCGCCTGACACCGTGATTGGGGGTTATCGCGTGGTCCGCAAGCTGTCCGCCGGTGGTTTTGGCGTGGTGTACCTGGCCGTGGACAACGAAGGCCAGCAGGTCGCCGTCAAGGAATACCTGCCGTCGTCCCTGGCCACCCGCGCACCCGGCGAACTGCTGCCGCAGGTGCAACCCGAAAAACTCTCGCTGTACCGCCTGGGCCTGAAGAGCTTCTTTGAAGAAGGCCGTTCGCTCGCGCAGATCTCGCATGCGTCCGTGGTGAGCGTGCTGAACTTCTTCCGCGAGAACGAGACCGTCTACATGGTCATGAACTACCTGGAGGGCGCAACCCTGCAGGACTTCATCATCACCGCGCGCGAGCTGAAAAAGCAGAAGGTCTTCCGCGAATCCACCATCCGCAGCCTGTTCGACGAAATCCTGCGCGGCTTGCGCATCGTGCACCAGCACAAGATGCTGCACCTGGACATCAAGCCCGCCAACATCTTCATCACCGACGACAACAAGGCCGTGATGATCGACTTCGGCGCCGCGCGCGAAGTGCTGTCCAAGGAAGGCAACTTCATCCGCCCCATGTACACCCCCGGCTTTGCCGCGCCCGAGATGTACCGGCGGGATTCGTCCATGGGCCCCTGGACGGACATCTACGCCATTGGCGCCTGCATCTATGCCTGCATGCAGGGCTACCCGCCCAATGACGCACCGCAACGGCTGGAAAAGGACCGCCTGGCCCTGGCGCTGTCGCGCCTGCGCGGCGTGTACTCCGACAACCTGATTGAGGTAGTGGAATGGTGCATGTCGCTGGACCCCCTGTCACGCCCGCAGTCGGTGTTTGCGCTGCAAAAGGAGCTTAGCCGTGAAGGCGAGCGCCGCTACACCAAGCTGTCCGTGGGCGAGAAAATGCGCCTGCAATTTGACAACATGGTGTCGGACGGCAAGAAGAACATCAAGCGCGCAACGGGCTTTGGCGCCAAGCTGAAATAGGACGCGCCATGAAATTCTCTGTCTTCCAGATCAGCCGCAAGGGCGGCCGCGAAAAGAACGAAGACCGCATGGGCTATTGCTACACGCGCGAATCGGGCCTGTTCGTTCTGGCCGATGGCATGGGCGGCCACCCCGAAGGCGAAGTCGCGGCCCAGCTGGCGCTGCAGACCATCTCGGCCCTGTACCAGAAAGAGGCGCGCCCGGTTGTGAAGGACGTGACCGAATTCCTCTCGGCCTCCCTCATGGCGGCGCACCACCAGATCATCCGCTACGCCAGCGAAAAGGGCATGCTCGACACGCCCCGCACCACGCTGGTGGCGGCCATCGTTCAGGGCACCAGCGCCACCTGGGTGCATTGCGGCGATTCGCGCCTGTACGTCGTGCGCGACGGCGAGCTGCTCACGCGCACGCGCGACCATTCCTACCTGGAGCAGCAAAGCGCCGGTGTGATCCGCATGGACCGCATCAACCGCAACATCCTGTTCACCTGCCTGGGCTCGCCCACCAAGCCCGTGTTTGACGTGACCGGCCCGGTCACGCTGCAGCAGGGCGACAAGATCCTGCTGTGCTCCGACGGCCTGTGGGGCACGCTGGCGGATGCCGACATCGTGCGCCAGCTCAGCACGCAGTCCGTGTCGGACGCCGTGCCCGACCTGGTGGAGATGGCGCTGCGCAACGGCGGCGAACACTGTGACAACGTCACCGTGATCGCGCTGGAATGGGAAACGCCCGATTCGTTCGAGTCCACCCGCGGTATTTCCACCGACAGCATCAGCGACGGTGTGTTTGCCTCCACCATCCAGGCCGGCGTGCTGGACACCGTGGTGGAAGACCTGGACGACGCCGCCATCGAGCGGTCCATCGCTGAAATCAACGAAGCCATCCGGCGCTCTGCGGCCCGCAAGGGCTGACCTTCCTTTCATCTATGACGACCTACCAACGCAGCGGCAACCGTGCCGCAGACCAGCTGCGCCCCGTGCGCATTACCCGTGGCTACACCATCCACGCCGAGGGCTCGGTGCTGATCGAGTTTGGCGACACGCGCGTGCTGTGCACCGCGTCGGTGGAAGAAAAAGTGCCCGGCCACAAAAAGGGCAGCGGCGAAGGCTGGGTCACGGCTGAATACGGCATGCTGCCACGCGCCACCCACACCCGCGGCGACCGCGAAGCCGCGCGCGGCAAGCAAAGCGGCCGCACCCAGGAAATCCAGCGCCTGATCGGCCGCTCCATGCGTGCCGTGTTCGATCTCAAGAAGCTGGGCGAGCGCACCATCCACCTGGACTGCGACGTGCTGCAGGCCGACGGCGGCACGCGCACCGCGGCCATTACCGGCGCGTTCGTCGCGGCCCAGGACGCGGTGAACAAGCTGCTGGCCACGGGCAAGCTGACCGCCAGCCCCATCACCGGGCCGGTGGCGGCCATCTCGGTGGGCATCGTGCAGGGCGTGCCCCTGCTGGACCTGGAATACACCGAGGACTCCGCCTGCGACACCGACATGAACGTGGTGATGACCGGCGCCGGCCACTACGTGGAAGTGCAGGGCACGGCCGAGGGCGCCGCCTTCACCCGTGCCGAAATGGACGCCCTGCTGCGCCTGGCCGAAAAAGGCATTGGCGAGCTGGTGCTGCGCCAGCAAGAGGCGCTGAACACGCCGGTATGAGTGCGATGAAGATCGTCCTGGCGTCCAACAACAAGGGAAAGCTGGACGAGCTGCAGGCCATGTTTGCGCCGCTGGGCGTGGAACTGGTCACCCAGTCCGCCCTGGGCATCCCCGAGGCACCCGAGCCGCACCCCACCTTCGTGGAGAACGCGCTGGCCAAGGCGCGCAACGCCGCGCAGCATAGCGGCCTGCCCGCGATAGCAGACGACGCCGGCCTGTGCGTGGACGCCTTCGGCGGCCTGCCGGGCGTGGACACCGCTTACTACGCCACGCAGTTCGGCTACGAAAAGGGTGACGCCAACAACGTGCGCGCGTTGCTGGAGCAATTGGCGCCGCACGGCAACCGGCGCGCGGCCCTGGTCAGCACGCTGGTGGCGGTGCGCACGCCCGATGACCCGGAGCCATTGATCGCGCAGGGCCGCGTGGCCGGGCTGATCGCGCCCGAGCCCGTGGGCAGCAACGGCTTTGGCTTTGACCCGGTGATGTACATCCCCGAATTCGGCCAGACCTTTGCGCAACTGCCGGTCGAAGTGAAGAACGCCAACAGCCATCGCGGGCGCGCCGCGGCGCAGATGCTGGGCCTGATCCGCGAACGCTGGCTGTGAAGGACATCCAGCACTACATGCGCCCCGGTACGCTGCAGTTGCCGGCGCTACCCCCGCTGTCCTTGTACGTGCACCTGCCCTGGTGTATCCGCAAGTGCCCTTACTGCGACTTCAATTCCCACGAGATGCGGGCCAGCGACATGCCCGAGCAACGCTACCTGGACGCCCTGGTGGCCGACCTGGACGCTGCGCTGCCGCTGGTGTGGGGCCGCACCATCCACAGCATCTTCATCGGCGGCGGCACGCCCAGCCTGTTTTCGCCGCAGGCGATTGACCGCATGCTGGGTGACATCCGCGCGCGCCTGAAGCTGGAGCCCGATTGCGAAATCACGCTGGAGGCCAACCCGGGCACGTTCGAGAAGGACCGCTTCCGCGCGTTCCGAGCGGCCGGCGTCACGCGCCTGTCGGTGGGCGTGCAGAGCTTCAACGACGCACACCTGAAGGCCCTGGGCCGCGTGCACGATCGCGCGCAGGCCATTGCCGCAGTGGAAGAAGCCGCGCAGTCGTTCGATACGTTCAACCTGGACATCATGTACGCGCTACCCGGCCAGACCATGGCACAGCTGGACGCCGATCTGACGCAGGCGCTGGCCTTCGCGCCACCGCACATCTCGATCTACCACCTGACCATCGAGCCCAACACGTACTTCGCCAAGTTTCCGCCGAAGGTGCCTGAAGAAGACATGGCCTACGCCATGCTGGATCGCATCACCGAAATGACTGGCGCAGTGGGCATGGACCGCTACGAAGTGTCGGCCTATGCCCGGCCCGGCCACCGCTGCTGGCACAACCTCAACTACTGGTCGTTCGGTGACTACCTGGGCATTGGTGCGGGCGCCCACAGCAAGCTGAGCTTTGCCCACCGTGTGGTGCGCCAGGTGCGCTTTCGCGAGCCCAAGCTGTACATGGACAACGCGCTGGCCGGGCAGGCCGTGGCGCAAGACGACGAAGTCGCGCGCGCCGACCTGCCGTTTGAATACATGCTGAATGCGCTGCGCCTGAAAGAGGGCTTTGCGCTGCAGCAGTTTTCAGAGCGCACCGGCCTGCCCGTCACCGCGATCCAGCGGGGCCTGGACGAGGCCGAGAAGAAGGGCCTGATCGTGCGCGACCTGGCACGCGTCAAGCCCACGGTGCGGGGCTTTGATTTTCTGAGCGATTTGCAGGCTCTGTTCCTGGCGGCATGACGCACTCCCGGCGACTCGGTCCCGGAGCCTCAACGCGGAGGTGACCCCGACGACCACTGCGGCAGGCGGAAGTCGGTCACGATGGTCAGCACGCGCAGCCCGGTCGCGGTCAGCACGCCCAGCAGCAGGCCCGCGCCGTCGGCCAGCCCCAGCCACTGGGCACCCACCAGCACCCAACCCCCTGCAAAGGCGCACACCGCATAGGGTCGGTGATCGCGGAAGGCACTGGGAATTTCGTTGCACACGATGTCGCGCAGCACGCCGCCAAAGACCGCCGTGACCACGCCCATCAGCACCGCCACAATGGCTGGTTGCCCCTGGGCCAGTGCCAGCTGCGTGCCGCTGGCGCTGAAGAGGCCCAGCCCGACGGCATCAGGCCATTGCATGGCCCGCTCGGTCGGGGCGAAGTGGCTGGAGCGCATGAACATCATGGCTGCCGCGCACAGGGCCAGCAACGCCCAGAGCCAACTGGCATGCTCGACCCAGAAGAACGGGCGCCGGTCCAGCAGCACGTCGCGCAGGGTGCCGCCGCCGAAGGCTGCAAGGCCCGCAACCATGCACACACCCACCGGGTCCAGCCGCTTGCGCGCAGCCTCCAGCAGGCCCGACAGCGCGAAGGCCAGCGTGGCGCCGGCTTCCAGCGTGGTCAGGAGAAAGGTGAGCACAGGGGTATTGGGCATGGCAGGCGGTCCCGGGGCCGCTCGTGGCGGAAGCGGTGAGATTCGAACTCACGGACGGTTGCCCGTCGCCGGTTTTCAAGACCGGTGCAATCGACCACTCTGCCACGCTTCCATTGGGTCCGCAGCGCGGGATTTTACCCGCGCGAACGTGCCTGGCGTTTGCTACAGGTTCCAGATCCAGTTCCTGGGCACGTAAAAGCCGGCGGACTTGAGTGCGCCTGCGTACTCGCGGAACTCGTCCAGGCTTTCAATCGTGCACACCTGGTGTTTGAAATAGCCGCTGACCAGGCGCTTGGGATGAAAGGCTGTCAGTGGAAAGCCGTCGCCGTACCTGTCACCGTCCTTTTTGGTGTTCATGTCGGTTTCGGTGATGCCGCCCCACTTGCGGTTGCGGTGCGATTCGGCGTTGTGGTGCACCCGGCGCATGGCTGATTTGTCGCCGGTGGCCCCCATCCTGGTGTTCAGCGCGTTGATGCAGCGCAGGATGCGTGGCGTGAGGTTGCCCATGTCCTGGTGCTCGTTGTCGCGCGAGTTGTCGTTCATCAGCGCTTTGGATGCGTCCGACAGCGCCCGGTCGCCTTGGCGGTAGTAGGCCTGCCGGTCGTGAAAGTCGCTCAGGTTGGCCAGCCGGTTTTTGGGTTTGCCTGTCAATGGATCAATCGAGACGGCCTGGCCGCGGGGCGCCAGCGGCAGCGCTGCGTTGGCCGTGGCGCGACCCATGGTGTGAAAGCGCGGGTCCATCACGTTGTCCATGCCCACCCCCTCGCCAAATGACAGGCCCGCATTGACTTGGCCGTTGTCCAGGCGGATGCCGTCCTTGCTGATGGTGCGCGATGTCTTGCTGCCGTACTGGCCCCAGGTGGGGCACACGGCCATCAGGTCGTAGTCGCCGGTCAGCGGCATGTTGTTGGCGCCGGCCTCGCGCGAAGTCATGACGAGGAATTCCGCGAACTCGCCCACGGGCTTTTCGGCAATCAGGAACGGGTTCTGTACGGCGCGCGTGACAGGCCAGACCTTGATCTCGTACTTGTTGGTCACGGCGCTGTAGCAGGCGCGAAAGGTGATGCGTGTGGCGCCCGCGCCGCTGCGCGTGGCCACCAGCAGCAGGTCGACACTGCCCTGGATGGTGCGCACTTCATTGATGGCGTTGCGCCCGCCCTCGGGGTCGTTGCGCTGGCGCTCAATCTGCTGGCGCGTCATGACCAGGGGCGTGGTGCCGGCAAAGTTGGAATGCATGCCGTCCAGGTTGGCGGCAGTGCCCTTCGCCGCCTTGACGGCATCGGCACCCACCTTGCTGTACGTGCCGTCAAACGGCACCAAGCCGGCATGCGGCCCCCAGTCCGAGCTTTTGCCTTTGACGTGGAAGTTCTTGGTCGGGTGGCCCCAGTCGATCCACCGTTTGCACCACGGGCCGCTGGAGCGAAAGATGATCACCTCGTCCAGGTCTGTCGCCACCTGCGCGGACGCCGCGATGTCACCCTTGGTCATGCCGTTGGCGTCGTGGTCAAACGATACCGTGTCGCCCCACAAAATCATGCTCCGCACCCCTGTTGTCTGTGGGGCGAAAGCTTACGGGGCCGCGGGGGAAAGTCAACACAGACGCAGGCCTCAGCAGCTCACGTCAGAGTCCTTCCAGTTGGCCAGTTGGATCACCGTCACACCACTGTCATCGTTGCGCAGCAGATAGGGCTTGACTTCCAGCTCCAGCGGGCCGCGTGACAGCTTGCCGTCGCCGGTGATCACGCACATCTGCCAGGCCTGCTCGCGGCTGCCGGCGAAGTTGATGCCCGTGACCAGGTGCGGCCCCGACAGGAAGCGCACGCGCGAGAAATCCGCCGGGTCGCGCACCGTTCCGGCCAGCGACTGGATGACGGCGCTACGTGCCTGGGCCTCGGTGGGCTGCGGGCCGGCGGGCTGTGCCAGTTTGTCCGGCGCGCCTGCATGGGCGGCCAGCGTGATCAATGCGATGCAAAGGGCGGTAGCGGTCTTCATGGCGGGGCTCTTGGGACAGGTGTCCATCAAGCCTAGGCGCTGGCTGCCGCGCGCGCTGTAGGCCGCTGCCGCCATGGCCCATCAGACCGGTCGTACTCAGACCGCCCGCAGCATGCCCCGTTGCTCAATGAAGGCCACCACCTCGGCCACACCGGCGAGCGTCTTGAGGTTGGTCATCACATACGGCTTGCCACGGCGCATGCGTTGGGTGTCGGCCTCCATCACGCCCAGGTCGGCGCCCACATGGGGGGCCAGGTCGGTCTTGTTGATGACGAACAGGTCGCTCTTGGTGATGCCCGGCCCGCCCTTGCGCGGGATCTTTTCGCCCGCCGCCACGTCGATCACGTAGATGGTCAGGTCACTCAGCTCGGGGCTGAAGGTCGCGGCCAGGTTGTCGCCGCCGCTTTCCACGAACACCACGTCGGCGTCGGGAAAGTCGTCCAGCATGCGGTCGATCGCCTCCAGGTTGATGGACGCGTCCTCGCGGATGGCGGTGTGGGGGCAGCCCCCGGTTTCCACGCCCATGATGCGCTCGGCCGGCAGTGCGCCGCTGACGGTCAGGATGCGCTGGTCTTCCTTGGTGTAGATGTCGTTGGTGATGGCGATCAGGTCGTACTGGTCACGCATGGCCTTGCACAGCATCTCCAGCAGGGTGGTCTTGCCCGAGCCTACTGGCCCCCCGATGCCCACGCGCAGGGGTGGCAGCTTCTTGTTGCGGTTCTTGATGTGGTGCAAGGCGGTGGTGGTCATGATCTGAAGAGGCGTGAGTATTGGGTTTCGTGGCGCGCGGACAGGATGGCCAGCATGGGGCTGAACGCCTGGCGGTCCGCGTCGCCCAGCGTCAGCGCATGGTCCACGGCCGCAGGTATCTCGCCCGCCAGCCGCACCAGGATGCGCTGGCCCGCGCTCTGGCCCAGCGGCACGGATTTGAGCGCGGCCTGCATCATGTTCTCGGCCCAGCCAAAGGCGAAGGCCAGCAAGGTGTCACGCACGGTGGCAGGCGTGGCGGATGCCGCCAACGCGAAGGCCACGGGGTAGGTGAGAGATGCGCCTGTCCGGGCTGATCCTGCAAAAGCCTGCGCGAGCCCTTCGACAAGCTCTGGGCGCACGGTGCGCAACCATTCCACCAGGGACCGGCCCATCTGCGTGGTCTGCTGTGCCATCTCGCTGGTCTCGCGGGTGTGCAACACCCAGTCGTTCAGTGCCACGATGCGTGCCGTGTCACCCGCCCGCCAGGCCGGCACGGCCTGCGCCAGCACGGCCAGCTCGCCGCGCGCCAGGCTGGTGTGCAGCTGGTCGGCCAGCCAGTCGGCCGCCTGTGCATCGTTGGTGACCAGGCCCTGGTCCACCGCGGATTCCATGCCCTCGGAATACGAAAAGCCGCCCACCGGCAGCGCGGGGGACGCCAGCCAGATCAGCTGCAGCAGCGCCGTGTCAGTGGTGGTGGTCGTGGCTGCCGTGGCCATGGTCGTGCCCGTGATCGTGGCCGCCCGCATGCGCAGCGTGCCCCGCTGCATAAGCACCGCCTTCCGGTTCGAACGCGGCGTTGGCCTCGTTCACGATCAGGTGCATGGCGCGCAGCATGGCGGCCAGCACGTGATCGGGCTCGATTTTCAGGTGGTCGGGCTTGAGCTCGATCGGCACATGGCGGTTGCCCAGGTGGTAGGCGGCGCGCGTCAGGTCAAACGGCGTGCCATGCTGCGTGCAATGGGTAATGACCAGCACCGGTTGAGGCGCAGCGATCACGCGCACCATGCTGCCGTCTTCGGCCACCAGCACGTCACCGCCGCGCACCACGGTGCCTCGCGGCAAGAACACGCCGATGTGCCGGCCCTGTGAATCAGTGGCGTCAAAGCGGCTTTTCTGGCGCACGTCCCAGTCCAGCTCGACGGTGGCGGCGCGCTTGAGCAGCACAGGCGCCAGGCCCTGACCGCCCGGCAGCAGTTTGGAGGCTTGAAGCATTGAAAATCAGAACAGGAAATAGCGCTGCGCCATGGGCAGCACGGTAGCGGGCTCGCAGGTCAGCAGCTGGCCATCAGCCCGCACGGCATAGGTCTGCGGGTCGATTTCCATCTTGGGCACGTAGCCGTTGTGGATCAGGTCCTGCTTGCGCACGCCGCGGATGTTCTTGACGGCGCTGACGGTCTTGGCCAGGCCAAAGCGGTCCTTCACGCCCGCAGCCAGGGCGGCCTGCGAGACGAAGGTGAGCGAGCCCTTGGCCAGCGCACCGCCGTAGCTGCCAAACATCGGCCGGTAGTGCACCGGCTGCGGTGTGGGGATGGAGGCATTGGGGTCACCCATGGCCGCCATGGCAATGAAGCCGCCTTTCAGAATGAGGGCGGGCTTGACGCCGAAGAACGCGGGCTTCCACACCACCAGATCGGCCCATTTGCCCACTTCGACGCTGCCCACCTCATGGCTGATGCCATGGGCGATGGCCGGGTTGATGGTGTACTTGGCGATGTAGCGCTTGACACGGTGGTTGTCGTTGCGCTCGCTATCGCCCGGCAACGCGCCGCGCTGCGCCTTCATCTTGTGCGCGGTCTGCCAGGTGCGCAAAATGACCTCGCCCACGCGGCCCATGGCCTGGCTGTCGCTGCTCATCATGCTGATGGCGCCCAGGTCGTGCAGGATGTCCTCGGCGGCAATCGTTTCCCGGCGGATGCGGCTCTCGGCAAAGGCCAGGTCTTCGGCGATGGCCGCATCCAGGTGGTGGCACACCATGAGCATGTCCACATGCTCGTCCAGCGTGTTCACCGTGTAGGGCATGGTGGGGTTGGTGGAGCTGGGCAGGAAGTTGGCCTCGCCCACCACGCGCAGGATGTCGGGCGCGTGCCCGCCGCCCGCGCCCTCGGTATGGAAGGCGCACAGGCTGCGGCCCTTGGTGGCCGCAATGGTGTTTTCCACAAAGCCCGACTCATTGAGCGTGTCGGAGTGGATCGCCACCTGCGTGTCGGTTGCCTCGGCCACGTCCAGGCAGTTGCTGATGGCCGCGGGCGTGGTGCCCCAGTCCTCGTGCAGCTTCAGGCCGATCACGCCCGCGTTGATCTGCTCATGCAGGGCCGCCGGCAGGCTGGCGTTGCCCTTGCCCAGAAAGCCCAGGTTCATGGGGAAGGCGTCTGCCGCCTGCAGCATGCGCTCAATGTTCCAGGGGCCGGGCGTGCAGGTGGTGGCGAACGTGCCGGTGGCCGGGCCCGTGCCGCCGCCCAGCATGGTGGTGACGCCCGAGGCCAGGGCTTCTTCGATCTGCTGCGGGCAGATGAAGTGGATGTGGCTGTCAATGCCGCCGGCCGTGACGATGTTGCCCTCGGCGCTGATGATTTCGGTGCCGGGGCCGATGATCATGTCGATGCCCGGCTGGGTGTCGGGGTTGCCGGCCTTGCCGATGGCCGCGATGCGCCCGTCCTTGATGCCGATGTCGGCCTTGACGATGCCCCAGTGGTCGATGATGAGCGCGTTGGTCAGCACGCAGTCCATCGCACCGCCACCGGAGGGGCCCGTCCCGGTCCCGTCACGCGTGCGCTGCGACTGCGCCATGCCGTCACGGATGGTCTTGCCGCCGCCGAATTTCACCTCTTCGCCATAACCTCCGGCGCGCAGCGTGTAGTCGTCTTCCACCTCCACGACGAGGCCGGTGTCGGCCAGGCGCAGGCGGTCGCCCTGGGTGGGGCCAAACATTTCCGCGTAGGCGCGGCGTCCAATGGTTGCCATCAGAGTTGTCCTTGAACGAGTCCGCGAAAGCCGTACACCACGCGCGCCCCAGCAAAGTCCACCAGCTCCACGGTGCGCTGCTGGCCGGGCTCGAACCGCACGGCGGTGCCTGATGCAATGTTCAGCCGCATGCCGCGCGCCGCGTCGCGGTCAAAGCCGAGCGCGCCGTTGGTTTCGGCAAAGTGGTAGTGCGAGCCGACCTGGATGGGCCGGTCGGCCGTGTTCTGCACCACCAGCGTGATGGTGCGCCGCCCAGGGTTGAGCGTGTGCTCGCCGTCGTCCGTGATCAGTTCGCCGGGAATCATCGTTGGCCCCTACGTGCCTGTTACGCCAGCCGCGTCAGCAGCGCCAGGCCGAACAGGGCGACGCCGACTCCCGCTGCACGCGGCATCCAAACATTGGCGTGGCGCAAGGCCCAGCCCACGGTCATACCTGCGCCGTGCAGGCCGGCCGTGGCCAGCAGCATGCCGGCGAGTGTGGGCCAGGCCTGTGCATCGCCCGTCAGTTCGTATCCGTGTGCCACGCCATGGAACACCGCAAACACACCGACCAGCGCCGCGGCAGCCAGCCCCGGCAGGCGCACGCGAGTGGCCACCAGCAGGCCCAACACCAGCAGCGACGCGGCAATCATGGGCTCGACCGCCGGCATGCCGACGCCCGCCAGCCCCAGCACGGCGCCGGCCAGCAGCAGCGCTGCAAAGCCCAGGGGTGCCCACAGCAGGTCGGGCCAAGCCCGGCGCGCCACCAACGCGCTCCACAGGCCCACGGCCACCATGGCGGCCAGGTGGTCCGCGCCGGTCAGCGGGTGCAGCAGGCCGGCCATGAACCCGGCGTGATCGTGCGCGCCGGCGCCGGTATGCGCCAGCGCGGCGGCGGGCAGGGCGGCTGCAGCAGCCAGGGTGTAGCGGGCAGGGTTTTTCATGGTGGGGCGGTCTCCTCGTTGGCTCAGTAGCTGGCCGGTTGTGGCGGCATCAGGGAATGGGTTGGTGTACCGTGACGAGCTTGGTGCCGTCGGGAAAGGTCGCTTCGACCTGGATGTCGGGGATCATCTCGGCCACGCCGTCCATCACGTCGGCGCGGGTGAGCACGCTGCGGCCTTCGCTCATCAGCTGGGCCACGGTCTTGCCGTCGCGCGCGCCTTCCATCACGGCGGCACTGATCAGCGCCATGGCCTCGGGGTAGTTCAGCTTCAGGCCGCGCGCGCGGCGCCGCTCGGCCAGCAGCGCGGCGGTAAAGATGAGCAGCTTGTCTTTTTCGCGGGGGGTGAGTTCCATGGCGCGGGGCTGGCAAAAGGGTGCGGACCATCATATTGCAAGGGCCATGCCGCGCCATGGGCCGTGTGGCGTATGGCGCGGCACGGAACCTGCGAATTGCCCGCGTGCCCATGTCGCCCGTGAACCCTGCCGCCCGCCCCGTCATTCCCATCCAGCCCGTGGCGGGGGACGGGGGTGGCGCGCCGCAGCGCATCGTCAAGGTGCGGCGCGACTACAACAGCTGGGTGGCCAGCGAGACCATGGAAGACTACGCGCTGCGCTACACGCCGCAGCGCTTTCGCAAATGGTCGGAATGGCGGGTGGCCAACACGGCCTTCGGCGCGGCGTCATTCCTGATCCTGGAGGCCGTGGGCGCCACGCTGCTGGTGCAGTACGGCTTCATGAATGCCTTCTGGGCCATCCTGACCACCGGGCTCATCATCTTCCTGGCGGGGCTGCCCATCAGCGTCTATGCCGCCCGCTACGGGGTGGACATGGATCTGCTCACGCGCGGCGCGGGTTTTGGCTACATCGGCTCGACCATCACCTCGCTGATCTATGCGTCGTTCACCTTCATCTTCTTCGCGCTGGAGGCGGCCGTCATGGCCTATGCGCTGGAGCTGGCGCTGAACATTCCGCCCAGCTGGGGCTACCTGATCTGCGCGCTGGTGGTGATCCCGCTGGTCACGCATGGCGTCTCGGTCATCAGCCGGTTGCAGGTCTGGACGCAGCCGCTGTGGCTGGTGATGCTGGTCGTGCCCTTTGTCTATGTGCTTATGCGCGATCCTGGTGCATTCTCCGGCATCACGCACTACATGGGTGATAAGTCACGCGATCCGGGGTTTGATTTGCACCTGTTTGGTGCCGCGCTGACGGTGGGCATTGCGCTGATCACCCAAATGGGGGAGCAGGCCGATTACCTGCGCTTCATGCCGGCGCGCACCGCCGCCACGCGCGGGCGCTGGTGGCTGGGCGTGCTGGCCGGCGGGCCGGGCTGGGTGACCCTGGGCGTGGTCAAGATGCTGGGCGGCGCGTTGCTGGCCTACCTGGCCATCACCCACATGGTGCCGGTGGAGCGTGCGGTAGACCCGAACCAGATGTACCTGGCCGCCTACGAATACGTGTTCCCGCACTATGGCTGGGCTGTGGCGGCCACGGCGCTGTTCGTGGTGGTCTCGCAGCTCAAGATCAACGTGACCAACGCCTATGCGGGCTCGCTGGCCTGGAGCAACTTTTTCTCGCGCGTGACGCACAGCCACCCCGGGCGCGTGGTGTGGGTGGTGTTCAACACCGGCATCGCCTTCATGCTGATGGAGATGAACGTCTTCCAGGCGCTGGGCGACGTGCTGGGCCTGTACAGCAACATTGCCATCGCCTGGATCATGGCGGTGGTGGCCGACCTGGTCGTCAACAAGCCGCTGGGCCTCAGCCCCAGGGGTGTCGAGTTCAAGCGCGCCTATCTGTATGACATCAACCCGGTGGGCGTGGGTGCGATGGCGCTGGCGTCGGCCCTGTCCATCACCGCGCACCTGGGGCTGTTCGGGCCCATGGCGCAGGCGTTTTCGGCGGTGATCGCGATGGCCACGGCGTTCATCGCTGCACCGCTGGTTGCCTGGGCCACGCGCGGGCGCTACTACATTGCGCGCGGGCCCGAGGCGGATGCGGCAGCCGACGCCGGGCCGCACACGACGGCAGAGGGCGCCTACCTGGCCAGCGCCCTGAAAAAGTGCGTGATCTGCGAGCGCGACTACGAAGGCCCTGACATGGCCCACTGCCCCGCCTACCAGGGGCCGATCTGCTCGCTGTGCTGCACGCTGGACGCGCGCTGCGGCGACCTGTGCAAGCCGCACGCCAGCCTGTCGGCGCAGTGGTCGGGCGCCCTGCGCTGGGTGCTGCCCCGGCGCATCTGGCCCTACCTGGACACGGGGCTGGGCCATTTCATGCTGCTCATGCTCATCATCGTGCCGCTTCTGGCCACGGTGTTTGGCCTGCTGTACCACCAGGAGCTGCAGGCCATGGGCGCTGCACTGGGCGACGCCAGCGGCAGCCAGGGCGACGGCACGCTGCGCTCGGGCTTCCTGAAGGCCTACATGGCGCTGCTGGTCATTGCCGGCATCGTGGCGTGGTGGCTGGTGCTGGCGCACAAGAGCCGCCAGGTGGCGCAGGAGGAGTCCAACCGCCAGACGCACCTGCTGATGCTGGAAATCGAGTCGCACAAGCAGACCGACGAGGCCTTGCAGCAGGCCAGGCTGCAGGCCGAGCAGGCCCGCCACGCGGCCGAACAGGCCAACCAGGCCAAGAGCCGCTACATCAGCGCCATCAGCCACGAGCTGCGCACGCCGCTCAACAGCATCCTGGGCTACGCGCAGCTGATGGGTGAGGACGCCGGCGTGCCCGCGCACCGCAGGCAGGCCGTCAACGTCATCCGGCGCGGCGGGGAGCACCTGCTGAGCCTGATCGAGGGCACGCTGGACATCGCACGCATCGAGGCCGGCAAGCTCACGCTCACCGTCAAGCCCATGGCCTTTGCCGACTGCGTGCATGAGATGGCGGGCATGTTCGAGCCCCAGGCGCTGGCCAAGGGGCTGGCGTTCAGCTTTGACGTGGAAGGCGCCTTGCCCGAGGTGGTGCGCGCCGACGAAAAGCGCGTTCGCCAGATCCTCATCAACCTGCTGGGCAATGCCATCAAGTTCACGCCGCAGGGCCGTGTGGCCTTGCGTGTGCGCTATGCGCGCGAAATGGCCACGATAGAAATCGAAGACACCGGCCCCGGCCTTACGGCGCAGGAGATCGAGCGCATCTTCGAGCCGTTCGCGCGCGGCACGGCGTCGGCCCAGGCCGCGCCGGGGGCCGGGCTGGGGCTGACCATTGCAAAGATGCTGACCGACCTGATGGGCGGGCGGCTCAGCGCCACCAGCACGCCGGGCCAGGGCTCGGTGTTCACCGTCAAGCTGTTCCTGCCCGAGGTGCACCCCGGCGCGGCGGCGCGGCCGGCGCAGCCGCCCGCTCGCGTGCGCCGTGCCTATGCCGGAGCGCGCCGGAAGATCCTGGTGGTGGACAACGAGGAGCCCGACCGCGAGCTGCTGGTGCATCTGCTGGAGCCGCTGGGCTTTGAGCTGCGCACCGCCGCCAGCGGGCATGATTGCCTGGACCTGCTGGCCGCCGGCTTGCGGCCCGACGCCATCCTGATGGACCTGGCCATGCCCGGCATTGATGGGTGGGAGACGATACGCCGCCTGCGGGGCATTGAGGGTGGGCATGCCCGCGTCGCTATTGTTTCCGCGAATGCGTTCGACAAGGGGCTGGACAACGACGTGGGCATCCGCGCGGAAGACTTTGTGTTGAAGCCGGTGCGCCACAGCGAGCTGCTGGACTGGCTGGAGCGCCAGCTGGGCCTGCAATGGCTGGACGCGGCGGTGCCGCCGCCGGCGGCACCGGCCAGCGAGCCGCTGCCACCCTCCGTCTGGCCCACGCCCGGGCGTCTGGCCGCGCTGCAGGACGTGGTGCAATTGGGCTATTACCGGGGCATCATGAACCAGCTGGACCAGATCGAAGCCGAAGAGCCCGCCACCGCCGCGCTGGTGGCGCAATGGCGCGAGCATGCGCGGCGGTTCCAGTTCGAAGCCATCGGACGCCAGCCATGAGCATCCAGCCCGCCAGCAACGCGCTGGACCGCGCCAACAGCGAGGTCGTGCTCATCGTGGACGACGTGCCCGACAACCTGTCGGTGCTGCATGACGCGCTGGACGAATCGGGCTACACGGTGCTGGTGGCCACGGGCGGCGAGGCGGCGCTGGCGCGCGCGCAGCAGGCGCTGCCCGACATCGTGCTGCTGGACGCCATGATGCCCGGCATGGACGGCTTCGAGGTGGCCAAGCGCCTGAAGGCCACGCCGCAGACAGCCCACATCCCCATCATTTTCATGACCGGCCTGACCGAGACCGAATACCTGGTGGCCGCGCTGGAGGCGGGCGGGGTGGACTACGTCACCAAGCCCATCAAGCCTAAAGAAGTGCTGGCCCGCATGAACGTGCACATGCAGGGCGCGCGCGAGCGGCGCCAGGCTCGCAACGCGCTGGATGCGTTTGGCTACGCCAGCATCACGGTGCGCGCGAGCGATGGGCGGCTGATGTGGCAGACCGCGCTGGCGCGCGACCTGCTGGCGCAGTATTACGGCGCCACCCTGCCGCCGGGCCCGCAGGCGCCCCAGCCCGTGGTGGACTGGCTGCGCCGCCACCTGAAGGAGGCCGAGGCGCAGATCGAGCCGCCACGCCTGACGGTGGAGCTGGGCGCGCGGCGCCTGACGTTCCGGCTGCACCAGCAGACGGGTGACGATGACTGGCTGATCGTGATGCGCGAGGTGTCTGACGCCGCCATCATCGAATCCATGAGCCTGGCCTTCAAGCTCACCGCCAAGGAGGCCGAGGTGCTGTACTGGGTGGTCAAGGGCAAGATCAACCGCGACATCGCCGACATCGTGGGCTCCAGCCCCGCCACGGTCAAGAAACACCTGGAGCGCGTGTTTGCCAAGCTGGGGGTGGAAACGCGCACGGCGGCGGCCGGGATGGCCATGAACCGCATACGGCAGCTGCATCCGCAGTTCGAGGGGTGAGGGGCTTTCGCTCAGTCGATTTCATCGCCGGGAACCGGCGGCGCATCAGGGACTTTGGCCAGTGCCGATTTGAACTTCGACCTGCTTGCGCGTTTTGCCCGTTGAGCGAGATAGTCCTCTGTTGCAAGCGCCGCGAGCTTTTCGGCGAGCGCAGTGGCGGCGAGCTGGTTGACGGAAATGCCTTCGCGCTGGGCGAAAAGCTTTGCGTTCTGATGGATGGATTCCGGCAGGCGGAGGCTGAGTGTGCTCATCAAGGTTCTCCCGGTTGCAGGGAAAGAAAGTCGCGCGGGCTGACCACGCGAACGTTGAAGCGGTGTGCGGGTGCGAAATCCGCAAGGTTGTGGGTAATGAGGTGGCTGGCAGCGGAATTGACCGCAGCTTCCAGAACCAGTTCATCTTTTGGATCCCGCAGTTGAGGACGCCAGAGGAAATGGATTTCCTGTGCAGTGGCCACGCGGCACACCATGTCCAGGATGGCGTTCACATCGCGCTGGCCCAAGGGAACCATGCCTTTGCGCGACAGCACATCCTCGTACTCCATGAGTAGCGGCACCGTCAGACAGAGTTCATAGACATCCCGTTCAAGCTGGCTGAGCAACTTGAACGACGCTCCATGACGTGACCGTAGCCCAGCCACCAGAACATTGGTGTCGATGACGACTTTGGGCCTTTTCTTCATGGTATTGCCGATGATACCAATACTCACTTTGAATTCAAGCGGATGAGGTCGCGCATCTCGCCAGCAAGTTCCCCCGCATACGCCACACGGCGTATTCCCGCCGCCGCGGGTCATCCCCAGAATCAAACCGTCCGCATCAGAGGCGCTTCGAAAGAGGCGGGGGTGGGGCGATTTCAGGTTTCGACTCGGGTTTTCCTTTCAATTTTCAGGAGCATTCACATGCAACGTCGTTTTACGCTCAAGGCGCTCACCGCCGCCGTCGCACTGGCCGGCGCGGGCACCGCTTTCGCCCAGGCAGGCGGCACCATCAAGGTCGGCGTGCTGCACAGCCTGTCCGGCACCATGGCCATTTCGGAAACCGTGCTCAAGGACACGGTGCTGATGGCCATCGACGAGATCAACGCCAAGGGCGGCGTGCTGGGCAAGAAGCTCGAGCCCGTCATCGTCGACCCGGCCTCCAACTGGCCGCTGTTTGCTGAAAAGACCAAGCAACTGCTGACGCAGGACAAGGTCTCTGTCATCTTCGGCTGCTGGACGTCGGTGTCGCGCAAGTCGGTTCTGCCGGTCGTGGAAGAGCTCAACGGCCTGCTGTTCTACCCCGTGCAATACGAGGGCGAAGAGCTGTCCAAGAACGTGTTCTACACGGGCGCGGCCCCCAACCAGCAGGCCATCCCCGCCGTGGACTACCTGATGTCCAAGGACGGCGGCGCCGCCAAGCGCTGGGTGCTGCTGGGCACCGACTATGTGTACCCCCGCACCACCAACAAGATCCTGCGCGCCTACCTCAAGAGCAAGGGCGTGAAGGAAACCGACATCGACGAGAAGTACACCCCCTTCGGCCACAGCGACTACCAGACCATCGTGGCCGACATCAAGAAGTTCTCGCAAGGCGGCAAGACGGCCGTGGTGTCCACCATCAACGGCGACTCCAACGTGCCCTTCTACAAGGAACTGGGCAACGCCGGCCTGAAGGCCAAGGACGTGCCGGTTGTCGCCTTCTCCGTGGGTGAAGAGGAACTGCGCGGCGTGGACACCAAGCCGCTGGTGGGCCACCTGGCCGCCTGGAACTACTTCCAGTCGATCAAGAGCCCGGCCAACACCGAGTTCATCAAGAAGTGGTCTGCCTATGCCAAGGCCAAGGGCATTGCCGGCCACAAGGACAAGCCGCTGACCAACGACCCGATGGAAGCCACCTACATCGGCATCAACATGTGGAAGCAAGCTGTCGAAAAGGCCAAGACCACCGACGTGGACGCCGTGATCAAGGCCATGGCCGGCCAGACCTTCAAGGCACCGTCGGGCATCGTGTCCAAGATGGACGAGAAGAACCACCACCTGCACAAGAGCGTGTTCATCGGCGAGATCAAGGCCGACGGCCAGTTCAACGTAGTGTGGAAGACGCCGGGCCCGGTCAAGGCCAAGCCGTGGTCGCCCTACATCGAAGGCAACGACAAGAAGAAGGATGAGCCCGATGGCAAGAGCAAGTAAGCCCTGAGGTGCTTGCGCGGTGGGCGGCGTGCCGCCCACTACACAGGTTCCTCCATGATCAAGCTTCTGGTTTTTCTTGCGGTGCTTGTCGCCGCACCCGTGCATGCGCTCACCGCCGAAGAGGCGCTGGCCATGGCCGCCGGCGAGTCCGACGCCCGTATCGAGGCGCTGAACAAGGCCGTCGCTGCGGCCGACGAGCGCACGGCGGCCTTCATCCAGGCGATGGCCGACGACGCGGTCAGGGTCGTGCCGGGCAAGCAGGCGTTCATCGTGCGCGATGACAAGGGCTTCGACCCCGTGACCGGCGCCGAAATGCCGGTGCCGGAAGACGCCGAGGACGTGGTCACCAACAACCGCATGCGCGGCGAGATCGACACCGCGCTGGCCGCGCTCAAGCTGTTCGCCAGAGACGACAAGGTCCGCGCCGCCGCCATCAAGACCCTGCAGGGCGAGGCCGATGCCTCGCGCCTGCCGCTGATCGAAAAAGCCTGGGCCGCCGAAGCCAACCCGGCGCTCAAGGCGCAGCTGGGCATCGTGCGCGCCGCGGCGCTGCTGGGCAGCGACGACAAGGCCAAACGCATGGAGGCCGCACGGCTGCTGGCGGGCAGCGGCGACCCCAGCACCAAGACCGTGCTGCTGGAGCGCATCCGAAGTGAACCCGACAGTGAGGTGAAGTCGGTGCTCGAAGCATCGCTGGTCACGGTGGAGGCGAAGCTGGCCTGGGGCGACCGGCTGGGCGCGATGTTCAGCGGCATCAGCCTGGGCTCCATCCTGTTGCTGGTGGCGCTGGGCCTGGCCATCACCTACGGGCTGATGGGCGTGATCAACATGGCCCACGGCGAACTGATGATGATCGGCGCCTATGCCACCTACGTGGTGCAGGGCCTGTTCCAGAAATACCTGCCTGGCGCTTTTGACTGGTACCTGGTGGCTGCGGTGCCGGTGGCCTTCATGGCGTCGGCACTCATGGGCGCGCTGCTGGAGCGCAGCGTGATCCGCTTCCTGTATGGCCGCCCGCTGGAGACGCTGCTGGCCACCTGGGGCATCAGCCTCATGCTCATGCAGCTGGTGCGCACCGTGTTTGGCGCGCAGAACGTGGGCGTGGAAAACCCGAGCTGGATGAGCGGCGGCGTGGCCGTCATGGCCAACCTGCAGCTGCCCTGGAACCGCATCATCATCATCGGCTTCGCGTTCGCGGTGCTGCTGGGCATGGCCTGGCTCATCAGCAGGACGCGCCTGGGCCTGTTTGTGCGCGGCGTCACGCAGAACCGCCCGATCGCCTCCTGCATGGGTGTGAACACCGCGCGCATTGACACCTATGCGTTTGCGCTGGGCTCGGGCATCGCCGGCCTGGCTGGCTGCGCGCTGAGCCAGATCGGCAACGTGGGGCCTGACCTGGGCCAAGGCTACATCGTGGACGCGTTCATGGTGGTGGTGCTGGGCGGCGTGGGCCAGCTGGCCGGCACCGTGTATGCGGCGCTGGGCCTGGGCGTGCTGAACAAGTTCCTGGAAGGCTGGGCCGGCGCGGTGCTGGCCAAGATCGCCGTGCTCGTATTCATCATCATCTTCATCCAGAAACGCCCGCAGGGAATCTTCGCCATGAAGGGCCGGAGCGCCGAAGCATGAGCACGACGCTGACCCTCCCTTCAAAACCAGTCATGCTCACGCGTGCCGGCTGGAGCGCCTTCGTCGTCGCGTTGCTGGTGGTCTGCGCGCTGGCGCCGGTGCTGAACCTGGTCGTGCCGGAAGGCAGCCTGTTCCACATGAGCGACTACGCCGTGGCGCTGGTGGGCAAGATCATGTGCTACGCCATCTGCGCGCTGGCCATGGACCTGATCTGGGGCTACACCGGCATCCTGTCGCTGGGCCACGGCCTGTTCTTTGCGCTGGGCGGCTATGCCATGGGCATGTACCTCATGCGCCAGATCGGCCGCGACGGCAACTACAAGAGCGACCTGCCCGATTTCATGGTGTTCCTGGACTGGAAGGAACTGCCCTGGCACTGGGTTTTCAGCGACAGCTTCATCGCCACGCTGTTCCTGATCGTGGCGGTGCCGGGCATCGTGGCCTTCGTGTTTGGCTACTTTGCGTTCCGCTCGCGCATCAAGGGCGTTTACTTCTCGATCATCACGCAGGCCATGACGTTCGCGGCCATGCTGCTGTTCTTCCGCAACGAAACGGGCTTTGGCGGCAACAACGGCTTCACCGACTTCAAGCGCATCATCGGCATCGCGATCGCCACGCCCAACACGCGCATGGTGCTGTTCGTGCTGACGGGGCTGATGCTGCTGGGCTTCTTCCTGTTTGCGCGCTGGCTGGTGGCCAGCAAGTACGGCCGCGTGCTGCAGGCCATCCGCGACGCCGAGAGCCGCGTGATGTTCAGCGGCTACAACCCCATCGGCTACAAGCTCAGCATCTGGGTCATCTCGGCCATCATGTGCGGCGTGGCCGGCGCGCTGTATGTGCCCCAGGTGGGCATCATCAACCCGAGCGAAATGAGCCCGGCCAACAGCATCGAGATCGCCATCTGGACGGCGGTGGGCGGCCGCGCTTCGCTGATCGGGCCCATCGTTGGCGCCTTCATCGTCAACGGTGCCAAGAGCTGGCTCACGGTCACGGCGCCCGAGTACTGGCTTTACTTCCTGGGGGCGCTGTTTATTTTGGTGACGCTGTTCCTGCCCAATGGCGTGGTGGGGCTGGTCAGGAAGCTGCGCAAAGGCGGTGAGAAATGACGCCTGATCTGCTGGAAGAGGGCGCGCGCCGCATTCAGGCGCATGCGGGCAAGGTCGAGCAGGGCAAGACCGAGTCCGGCGGGCGCGCCGCGGGTTTTTCGCGGCCCGCCGCCGCGCCCGGCGTGGTGGACACCACGCACGGCCGCATCCTGTACCTGGAAGACGTGAGCGTGAGCTTTGACGGCTTCAAGGCCATCAACAAGCTCAGCCTGGACATTGCCCCCGGCGAGCTGCGCTGCATCATCGGCCCCAACGGCGCGGGCAAGACGACGATGATGGACATCATCACTGGCAAGACCCGGCCCGACGAGGGCACGGTGTTCTTCGGCTCCACCATCGATCTGCTGCGCTACAAGGAGGCCGAGATCGCCCAGATGGGCATCGGCCGCAAGTTCCAGAAGCCCACCGTGTTCGAGCAGCTCACCGTGTTCGAGAACCTGGAGCTGGCGCTCAAGACCCACAAGGGCGTGGCCGCGTCCATGTTCTTCCGCCTGGACAGCGCGCAGGGCGACCGCTTGGCCGAGATCCTGCACACCATCCACCTGGCCGACAGCGTGACGCGCATGGCCGGCAACCTGAGCCATGGCCAGAAACAATGGCTGGAAATCGGCATGCTGCTGATGCAGGACCCGAAGCTGCTGCTGCTGGACGAACCCGTGGCCGGCATGACGGACGAAGAAACGGCACGCACGGCCGAGCTGTTCCTCACGCTCAAGGGCCAGCATTCACTGATGGTGGTGGAGCACGACATGAGCTTCATCCGGACGATCTCGGAAATCGTCACGGTGCTGTGTGATGGGTCTGTACTGGCGCAGGGGACGCTGGACCAGGTGCAGGCGGATGAGCGGGTGATTGAGGTGTATCTTGGGCGGTGACGTTGTTATTGCGCTCGCGGCTTCGCGGCGGGCGGTGCCCGGCGGGGGCTCACACTGCGGTGGTTTTCGCTTCGCGAAAACTCCGCTGCGATGCTCGGGGGTCGGTCGCGCCGCGAAACTCGCTACGCGCTTCGCGCTCCGCTCAAACAGTCGCGGCGAGCATGTCACGACGCGCGCTGCGCGCGCCGACACTCCCCCCTGTGCTTCTCGCCACCGCAGAGATCGCCCCCACCGGGCACCGCCTGCCGCGAAGCCGGGTTTGGGTATTCCGCCGTTGCGCGCCAACAGTATCTCTGCAAAGGCGGGCGCGGACACCCGGCAATGCGCCTCTAAAGCGCTGAGCAGCGCAAGGGCGAGTGTCGGCGCGCGTAGCGCGCTTCGTGCTCTGACTCACTGCGGCTGTTTGAGCGGAGCGCGCAAAGCGCGCGCAGCGAGTTCCGCAGTGCGACCGAACCCTGAGCAGCGCAAGGCAGTCGCCGCAGGCGACCGCTTTAGTGAAGCGTTGACGGGTGTCCGCGCCCGCCTTTGCCGCGCGGTACCTCAGGAGCTACTGACATGCTGAAGGTCAAAAACATCAACCAGTACTACGGTGGCTCGCACATCCTGCGCGACGTGAGCCTGGACGCGCATCTGGGCAAGGTGACGGTGCTGCTGGGCCGCAACGGCGTGGGCAAGACCACGCTGCTCAAGAGCCTGATGGGTCTGGTGCCCATCAAGACCGGCACGATTGAATTCGACGGCAAGCCTATCCAGGACGCCACGCCCTATGAGCGCGCCCGTGCGGGCATTGGCTTCGTGCCGCAGGGCCGCGAGATCTTCGCGCGGCTGACGGTGGAGGAAAACCTGCGCATGGGCCTGGCGTACAAGAGCGCGTCAACCCCCGTGCCTGCAGAACTTTACGAATTGTTTCCCGTGCTCAAGCAGATGCTCAATCGCCGGGGCGGTGACCTGTCGGGTGGCCAGCAACAGCAGCTGGCGATTGCGCGCGCGCTGGCGGCCAAACCCAAGCTGCTGATCCTGGACGAACCCACCGAGGGCATCCAGCCCAGCATCATCAAGGACATTGGCCGTGTGATCCGCATGCTGGCCGACCGGGGCGACATGGCTATCCTGCTGGTGGAGCAGTACTACGACTTTGCCCAGGAACTGGCCGACGACTACCTGGTGATGGAGCGCGGTGAATTCATCGCGCGCGGCCCCGGCAGTGAAATGCAGGCAAAAGGTATTCGTCAGCTGGTGGCCATCTGATGCTGACGGCGGGCACAATCAGGGCCTGCCCAAAACAGTCAGAGGAGACGACATGAGAAACCTGTTTGCCATCGGCGCGGCCCTGGTGCTGTTGCCCGCAGCGGCCATGGCCGCCGAGACCTGCGACGAGATGAAGGCCCGCATCGAAGCCAAGCTCAAGGGCAAGGGCGTGAAGGCCTATGCGCTGGACATCGTGGCCAAGGACGCCAAGACCGAAGGCAAGGTGGTGGCCACCTGTGGCGCGGGCAGCAAGCAGATCGTTTACAGCCGCAAATAGCCTGCAAAGGTAGGCTTCAGCCTACCCCCATGCGCGCCCCTGTCGCGCAGGCCCGCCATGCCGGGGTATTTATCTTTGGAATCATCCACTTTCAAAGGAGATTCCAAATGCCCATCATTCTCTGGCTGCTCGGCGTGCCCCTCAGCGTGATCCTGCTGCTGATGCTGTTTGGCGTTTTCTGACCTCAGCACCCCAGCACATCGGCCAGCTGGCCGATGCTGCTGCAGTGCAGGTCATTGCCCTGGCGCGGCGCCACATCCTTTGGGTGGCCCGCGCCAAATTCCAGGGGGCGCTCGATGTAGGCCGTGCGCAGGCCACAGGCACGGGCACCGGCCAGGTCGTCGTGGTGCGCGGCCACCAGCATCACCTGCGCGGGTGCCAGGTCAAACACACGGGCCACGCCCAGGTAGGTTTCAGGCGCGGGCTTGTAGGCACGGAACACTTCCGCGCTCAGCACGCAGTCCCAGGGCAGCCCGGCGCGCTTCGCCATGTGGGTCAGCAAACCGATGTTGCCGTTGGACAGGGTGCAGATCGTGTACCTGCGCTTGAGCCGCGTCAGGCCCTGCACGCTGTCGGGCCAGGCGTCCAGCCGGTGCCACACGCGGTTGAGGTGGCGCCGCTCGGCTTCGCCCAGGTGGTCCAGGCCAAAGTCCGGCAGGATCTGGTCCAGGATCATGCGGTGCAGGTCGTCAATCAGCGTCCAGCCGAGTTCGCCTGACATCACCCGCGCCATCGCGGGCTTGTAGCCCGCGCGCCAGGCGCGGGCAAAGGCGTCGCCATCCACAGCGGGGTACAGCGCCTGCACCTCGCGCTGGATGCTGCCATGCCAGTCCACCACCGTGCCAAAGATGTCGAACGCCAGCACCTGCACGCTGGCGGCCATGGGGGCGGGCGCTGTCATTCGACCTTGACGTTGGCGGCCTTGACCACGCGGCTCCACTTCGGAACCTCGGCCTCGATGAACGCCCGGAATTGCTCGGGTGACGAACCCGCGACGATGAAGCCCTGGCTGCCGAAGAATTCCTTGATGTCGGGGCTGTCCATCGCCTTGACGACCTCGGCGTTCAGCCGCGACAGCACGTCGCGCGGCATGGCCGCCGGTGCAAACAGCCCTTGCCAGGAGCTGGCCTCGAAACCGTTGAGCGCGGCAATGCCCGATTCGGCGATGGTGGGCACGTCGGGCAGCAGCGGATGGCGGCGCGCCGACGTCACGGCAATCGCGCGCACCTTGCCGGCCCTGATCTGCGGCAGCAGCACCAGGAAGTCACCGAACATCGACGCCAGCGTGCCGCCCAGCAGGTCGTTCATGGCGGGTGCACTGCCGCGGTACGGCACATGCGTGAGCTTCACGCCGGTGGCCAGGTCAAACATCTCGCCCGTCAGGTGCATGGATGTGCCGTTGCCCGGCGAGCCATACGTCATGGGCTGGGCGCGGGCCGCGGCAATGTAGTCGGCCACGGTCTTGATGGGGCTGGCGGCGTTGACGGCCAGCACCAGCGGGGCCGACACCACCTGGCTCACGGGCGCGAAGTCCTTGACCGGGTCGTAGGGCAGCTTGGGGTAAAGGCTTGCGGCAATCGCGTTGCTGCCGGTCACGCCCATGAGCAGGGTGTAGCCGTCGGCGGGTGACTTGGCCACGCCGTCGGCGCCGGTGGTGCCGCCCGCGCCGGGCTTGTTGTCCACCACCACGGGCTGGCCCAGCGCCACTGCCAGCTTTTCGCCCAGGCGGCGGGCCAGCAGGTCGGTGCTGCCGCCGGGCGGGAACGGCACCACGATCCGGATGGGTTTGGTGGGCCAGGCCTGCGCGCGGGTCAGCGGTGTGGCGCCCGCCAGCAGGCTGGCGGTCAGCAGCGCGAACTGGCGGCGGCTGGGGGCATAGGTGTGCGTCATGGGTTTCTCGCTTCGCTTGTCGGGGGGTTGAAGGGTTCAAGTCTCACGCAAATTCCGCACCGGCGGCCACGGGCTTACCCCAGCCGCCGCCGCCCGCGGTTTCAATGACCAGCACGTCGCCGGCCTGCCAGCGCACACGCGCCTTGGCCGTGAGCACTTGCGTTGTACCGTCGGCGCGTTCGATGCGCGCTGCGCCGCAGGCGCCGGGCTGGCCGCCGGCCGCGCCCTGGGGTGCGATGGTGTGGCGCTCGCCCCGGTACGAAACGAGCCCGTTGCCGTCCAGCAGCCGGTAGGCCCGCACCGCGCCGCAGCCGCCGCCGTGTGTGCCCGCGCCGCCCGAGCCGCGGCGCAGGGCGATGCGCTCCACGCGCAGCGGAGCTTGCGACTCGATCACTTCGGCCGGCGTGTTGCGTGCATTGCCCACGTCGGTGGACACGCCCGAGCCGCCCGGCCCCCAGGGCGCGCCACCGGCCGCCGATGCAATGATTTCGGTGAACACCCAGCGCCCGCTGGCGGACTCACCGCTGAGCGACAGCACCACGGCCACGCCGGCGTTGGGCGCGGGCAGCTGGGCTGGCGTGGCCTGTGCCCAGGCACCCAACAGCGCATTGGCCAGCAGCTTGACCAGGTTGGTGCGCGCATTCACGGCCGCCGGAAAGGCAGGGTCCACGATGGTGCCGGGCTGCGTCAGCAGCGTGACCGGCGCGGTGCAGCCGTGGTTGCTGTGGGCCTGCGGCGCCAGCATGCGCGCCAGGTAGCTCACGGCCGCCCATACCGCGCCGCGCGACGCATTGACAGGCCCGCGCGTTTGCGCGGCGCAGCCACGCAGGTCGATCTGCAGCGCGTCGCCGCGCTTGCGCAGCACCACGTCCAGTGGCACAGGGCCCGGCGTGATGCCGTCGCCGTCCAGCGCGTCGGCAAAGCGCCATTCGCCGTCGGGCGCGGCCCGCAAGGCGGCGCGGGTGGCGGCCTCGGACGCGGCGATGAGCGCCTGGGCCTGCGCGTCAAAGCCGGGCTGCGCCAGCAGCGGCTGCAAGGCCTGCTCGCCCAGGGCCAGCGCGGCCCACTGGGCTGCCAGGTCGCCCGCCAGGTTGTCGGGCATGCGGCTGTTGGCGCGCAGCAGGCGCATCAGGCTGGCATCGGCGTGGCCCTGGTGGTACAGCCGCACGGGTGGGATGCGCAGGCCCTCTTGATGGATGCTGGTGGCGTCGGTGGGCACCGAACCCGGCGTGATGCCACCCACGTCCTGGTGGTGCAGGATGCAGGCCACCAGCGCACGGACCGCGCCATCCGCATGCACCGGGCGCAGCAGCACGAAATCAGGCAGGTGGGTACCCCCCGCCCAGGGGTCGTTGCTGAGATAGCCGTCGCCAGGCTGCATGGTGGGAACGGGGAAGGCCTCCAGCAGCCCGGCCACGGCCGGCGACAGGCTGCCCAGCAGCAGCGGCAGCGAGCGGGCCTGCGCCAGCAGCCGGCCGTCGGGCAGGAAAACAGCAGCCGCGCAGTCCATGGCTTCGCGCACCACGGACGACACGGCCTGCGCCACCAGGCAGGCCTGCATGGCATCGGCCAACGCCACCAGCGGCCCGGCCAGGCCCGTGGTGGCCGCGCTGCCTGGCGCTGGCGCCGTGGGCAACGCCAGCCCGGTTGCCGCCAGCGTTGCCACGGTGCGTTCAAATTCGCCGGCGTGCTCGCCCGCGGCGGGCAGTTCATGCGAACAGGTCACCGGCACGCCTGGCCACGCGGCCTGCAGTGCGGCGCGCACCTGCTGCTCGTGCGCGGGGTTGCGCGTGGCGTGCAGCAGGCACACCGCGAAATGCGTGGGGGCCTGGGGCAGGGCCGTCAGGCCGGCCCGCAGCGCGGGCAGGTCCAGCGGCGCTGCTTCCTGCCCGTCGGCGCCGATGCGCCCGGGCACCTGCACGCGCCAGGCGTCGGGCAGCGCGGCCACCCAGGGTGATTCGCCCACGTGCAGGGCATAGGGGTCTGCGCGGTTTTGCCGGCCCAGCGTCAGCACATCGGCAAAGCCGTGGGTGCAGACCAGGGCGATGCGTTGCATGGCGCGCCTAGAAGCGGTCGGGCCGGAAGGGGGCCAGGTCCACCTGGGGCGTGCGCCCGGCCACCAGGTGGGCCACCTCGCGCCCGGTGGTGGCTCCGCCGCACATGCCCACATGGCCATGGCCGAATGCCAGCCAGGCGTTGTCCAGCGCCGGCGCGCGGCCGATCACCGGCAGGCTGTCGGGCAGGCAGGGGCGGTGGCCCATCCAGCGCGTGGTGCGCGATGTGTCCAGGTGCGGGAACATCTCCTGCCCCTTGGCCAGCAGCACGTCGGCGCGGCGGTAGTTGGGCGGCGGCGCCAGCCCCGCGAATTCAACGCTGCCCGCCAGCCGCAGGCCCATGGCCATGGGGTTGACCATCAGGTTGTATTCCGGCGCCATGACGGTGTGGTGCAGCGCCAGGTTGCTGCTTTGCACCGTCACGTGGTAGCCGCGTTGCGACTCCAGCGGCACGCGCAGGCCCAGCGCGCGTGCCAGCGGCGCGCACCAGGCGCCAGCCGCCACCACGACGCCGTCGCATTCGATGCGCCGGCCATCGGCCAGCCGCACGGCGCGCACCCTGCCGCCTTGCTGCTCAAACCCCGCGGCCTCGCCCTGCAGCATCTGCGCGCCATCGGCCAGGCACTGTGCGTGCAGCGCCTTGACCAGCTGTGAAGGGTCCAGCGTGGAGCCGTTGTCCGGCGCCAGGATGCCAAAGCGAAAACGCCCTTTCAGGTCAGGCTCCAGCTGTTCCAGCGTGTCGCGGTCCACGTCCTGCAGGTCCACGCCCAGGCTGCGGCGCAGGTTCATGCCCCATTGCCAGCGGGCCGCGGCCTGTTGTGAGCTGTACACATACAGGCAGCCGCCGTGGCGCACCAGGTGCTGAGCGTTGGCATGCGCCAGCAGCGGCGCGTAGCTTTCAAAAATCGGTGCCAGCAGCCCACGCAGCGCCGTGGCGATGCGCACCACCTCGTCGCGCCGCGAATGGCGCAGGAACCGCACCAGCCAGGGCAGCACCACGGGCAGGTAGGCCGCGCGGATGGTCAGCGGCCCGTCGGGGTCGCGCAGCCATCCGGGCACCTGCTTCCACATGCCCGGCAGGCCCACCGGCAGGCAGGCGCTGGGTGACAGCGAGCCGGCGTTGCCGAACGAACAGGCCTCCCCGGCCGGCAGCGGTGACACAAAGGTGATGCGGTGGCCATCGCGCTGCAACCAGGCGGCGGTGCAGGTGCCGACGATGCCGGTGCCCAGGACAGTGATGTGCATGTGCTGGCGAGCCCGTCAGCGCGACAGCGCAACGCCGCAGCCTTCCAGCATGGTGCCATCCAGCACCGCGTCGGCCGAGCCGGGCAGCGTGTTGCCTGCCTTGTCGCGGCATTGCAGGTCCGTCAGCTTGAGGCTGAGGGTGCTGTTGCCCTGCTTTGCGGAATAGACGGTGGTGTTGGTGTTGGGGTCCGACACCGAGGTGGGGCGGGCAAACACCAGCGGCGGCGCACCGGCGCGCACCAGCGTGAGCCCGGGGCCAGGGCCGACATCAATGTGCCAGTCGCCGTCCACGCCGTGGCCGCGCCAGGTGACGCCACGGATGCGTGCGTCTTCAATCTGCGACATCAGCGTGATCTCGCGGCAGCTGAGGGATGGGCCGGGTTTGCGCTGCAGCACGGCCTCGCTGCCTTTTTCATGGAACAGGGCCGCGCCGTTTTCATAGCGCACACCGGACGCCGCGGGCACGCGCGTCAGCGGCATCTGGCAGCCACGGTCCAGGATGTCGGCGTTGGCGCCCTGGGGGTACAGCGTGACGGTGCGTTTGTCAGAACACAGCCAGACGCGGGCCAGCAGCGGTGCCGGCGGCGTCGCCGCTGCGGGTACCGCCACGGCGCCAGCAGAGGGCAGGGGGGGCAGGGCGGGTGCCATGCAGGTGGCGTGGCCCTCCAGCGTTTCAGGCGGGGGCCGGCTGGCGCAGCCTGACAGCACGATCCCCAGGGCCAGTGCGCTCAACGACAGTGCATTCATGCCCCTATCGTAGTGAAATTCCGTGACGGGGTGCAAAAAAGCCGGCTTGCCCTTGCGGGAAAGCCGGCTGAAGGCCGGGGCCAGGGTGCGGCCCCGGCGTCGCTCAGTCTTCCACGAATGCGACTTCCCGCCCTTTCTTGACGGCGGGCATCAGCACGATGACCAGCAGCAGCACTGCCGCGCCCAGCAGGCCGGCCGACAGCGGCCGCGTGACGAACACGCTCCAGTCACCGCGTGACAGCAGCAGCGCGCGGCGCAGGTTCTCTTCCATCATGGGCCCCAGGATGAAGCCCAGCAACAGCGGCGCGGGTTCGCAGCCCAGCTTGACGAAGGCGTAGCCGATGAAGCCGAAGATCGCGACCATCCAGATGTCGAAGGTGTTGTTGTTGGTCGAATACACGCCAATCGCACAGAACAGCACGATGGCCGGGAACAGGAAGCGGTAGGGCACGCTGAGCAGCTTGATCCACATGCCGATCAGCGGCAGGTTCAGGATCACCAGCATCAGGTTGCCAATCCACATGGACGCGATCAGGCCCCAGAACAGCTGCGGGTTGCTGGTCATGACCTGCGGGCCCGGCTGGATGTTGTGGATGGTCATCGCGCCCACCATCAGCGCCATCACGGCGTTGGGCGGAATGCCCAGCGTCAGCAGCGGGATGAACGAGGTCTGCGCACCGGCGTTGTTGGCCGATTCCGGCGCGGCCACGCCGCGGATATTGCCCTTGCCGAACGGCATTTCGCCGGGGTTGAGCCTGGTCTTCTTTTCCACCGTGTAGGCCGCGAACGCGGCCAGCAGCGCGCCGCCGCCGGGCAGGATGCCCAGCACCGAGCCCAGCGCCGTGCCGCGCAGCACGGCAGGCGCCATGTTCAGGAAGTCTGCCTTGGTGGGCAGCAGGCCCTGCACCTTGGCGGTGAACACCTCGCGCTTGTCTTCGGGTTGCGACAGGTTGCTGATGATTTCACCGTAGCCGAACACACCCATGGCAATCACCACGAAGCCGATGCCGTCGGTCAGCTCCGGGATCTCGAAGCTGAAGCGGGCCACGCCGGAATTGACGTCGGTGCCCACCAGGCCCAGCAGCAGGCCCAGCACGATCATGGAAATGGCCTTGATCAGCGAACCCGACGCCAGCACCACGGCACCGATCAGCCCCAGGATCATCAGCGAGAAGTATTCGGCCGGGCCGAACTTGAACGCAACCTCGGTCAGCGGCGCGGCGAATGCCGCCAGGATCAGCGTGCCCACCGAGCCGGCAAAGAAAGACCCCAGACCCGCGGCCGCCAGCGCCGGCCCGGCGCGGCCCTGGCGTGCCATCTGGTAGCCGTCAATGCAGGTGACCACCGAAGACGACTCGCCCGGCAGGTTGACCAGGATGGCGGTGGTGGAGCCACCGTATTGCGCGCCGTAGTAGATGCCGGCGAGCATGATGAGCGCCGACACCGGCGGCAGCGCATAGGTGGCCGGCAGCAGCATGGCAATGGTGGCCACCGGGCCGATGCCCGGCAGCACGCCGATCAGTGTGCCCAGCACGCAGCCAATGAAGGCATAGAGCAGGTTGATGGGGGTGAAGGCGACGCCGAAGCCGGTCGCCAGATTGGCCAGCAAGTCCATGAAAAAGTCTCCTCAACCGCTGATGAAGGTGGGCCACACGGGGATCTGCAGCTTCAGCAGCAGGATGAAAGCGATGTAGCTGCCCGCTGCCAGGATGGCTGCCAGGATCAGCACCTCGCGCAGACGGAAGGTTTCACCGGCCAGGCTGGCCACGAGGGTCAGGCCGAAGATGCCGATGATCAGGCCCATGGCCGGCACGCCCACGCTGGGCAGCCCGCCCAGCAGCACGCCAAACAGCAGGTTGGCCCCCAGGATGTAGGCCAGCGGCTTCCAGGCCCAGCGGCCGATCGGCTCGCCGTCCTCGGTCTCCACCACCAGCGCCTGGAACATGATGGCGGCGCCCAGCAGCGACAGCACCACCCCCAGCATCAGCGGGAAATAGCCCGGCCCCATGCGGGCGCCTTCGCCAATGGTGTACGTGGTGGCGCCCCAGGCGAACGCCACGCCCGCGGCGCTGAACATGGCGCCCGCGGCAAAGTCTTTCTGGCTCTTGATCTTCATGTGAACGGGTCAAAGTTGGACGGAGTGCCTGTTTATCGGTCCGGGGCACTGACCTGTGGCTGACCAGGCCGCTACGTGATAACGCGTAGCGGCTTTGGCGCAGAATCGCGGGTGTCATGCGAATCCTGCTGGTTGAAGACGATCAGGTCCTGCGCGATGTCATGGTGCAAAGCCTGGGCGACGCGGGCCATCGCGTGGACGTGGCCGAAACCGTGGAGCAGGCCGAGCACCTGTGGCGCGTGCAGCCGTTTGATGCCGTGCTGCTGGACCTGAACCTGCCGCTGTCCGGCGCGGCCCATGCGGGCCTGGGCAGTGGCCTGCGGGCGCTGCGCAGCGCCCGCGCACGCGGCGACCGCACGCCGGTGCTGGTGCTCACCGCGCGCAACCGCACCGAAGAGCGCATTGCCGGGCTGGATGCCGGTGCCGACGACTACCTGGGCAAGCCGTTCGACCTGGCCGAGGTCGAGGCGCGGCTGCGCGCGCTGGTGCGCCGCACCCAGGGCACCGACGACCTGGTGCAGGTGGGCGAGCTGCAGCTGGACCGCCGCGCGCGCCGCCTGGGCCGCGCGGGCCAGCCCATGGACCTGCCCGCGCGCGAGTTCGAGGTGCTGTGGGAACTGATGACGCCGGTGGGCCGCGTGGTCAGCAAGCGGGAGCTGTCGGACAAGCTGTCCGAGCTGGACGAGGCGCTGGGCGACAACGCGCTGGAAGCCTTCATTTCGCGGCTGCGCAAGAAGCTGCAGGGCTCGGGCGCGCACATCCGCACGCTGCGCGGCCTGGGCTATGTGCTGGAGGCCGGGGTTGACCGCGCCAGCTGATCCGGCGCGCGCGCGACCGTCGCTGCTGCACCGGCTGCTGCGCGACGTGATGGTGCCCCTGGCCCTCACATGGGCCGTGGGCACCGCCGTGATGATCGGCGTGGCCAGCCATTTCACGCAGCTGGCATTTGACCGCTCGCTGCTGGATGACGCGTACCTTGTCGCGTCCAACGTGCACATGAGCGACAACCGGCTGGCGCTGGCGCTGTCGCCGCGGGAGCTGGGCTCCGTGCTGTTTGACCAGAACGAAACGGCCTACCTGGCCCTGGTGGACCCCGCGGGCGCGCACATCGAAGGCACGCAGGGCTTGCAGCCGAGCCCGCCTGTCGGTGAAGCCGTGTACCGCTTTTCCTACATCCGCCATGACGGGCGCAACCTGCGCGCCGTGACGCTGCGCCGCGAACGGCCCGCGCCCTTCATGGTGGTGATGGCGCAGACCACGCAAAGCCGCCGTGCCATGCTGCAGCGCCTGCTGGCCTGGTCGGCGGCGCCCCAGCTGGCCTTGCTGGCCGTGCTGGCGTGGTGGCTGCGCCGCGCCATCGCGCGCGACATGCAGCCGCTGGCGGCGCTGCAGCAGGCCGTGGACCGGCGCGACGCGCGCGACCTGGCGCCGGTGGATGCCGACGCCAGCACCCGCGACGTGGAGCGGCTGGCGCAGGCCATCAATTCGCTGCTCACGCGGCTGGACGACAGCGTGCGCGCGCAGCGTGAATTTGCCGGCAATGTGGCGCACGAGCTGCGCACGCCGCTGGCGGGCATCCGCGCGCTGGCGGACTATGGCCTGTCGCATGCCGACCCGGCGGTATGGCGCGGCCAGCTGCAGCGCATCGTGGGCAGCCAGGCGCGCGCCAGCCGCCTGGTGGACCAGCTGCTGGCGCTGGCGCTGGCCGACGAGGCGCGCGCCCACATCACGTTGCAGCCGGTGGCGCTGGACGTGGCGGTGCGCGACGCGGTGCTTCGGTTCCTGCCACGCGCCGACGCGCAGGGCGTGGACCTGGGCGCGCGTGGCGCGGAAGACCCGGTGTGGGTAATGGCCGAGCCCACCTTGCTGGAGGGGCTGCTGAACAACCTGCTGGACAACGCGCTGCGCTATGGCCGTCCGGCGGACGGCAGCACCCCGCGTGTGACGGTGGAGGTGGCCTGCGATGCCCGCGAGGTGGTGCTGGCCGTGGTGGACAACGGCCCCGGCCTGCCGCCCGGCACGGCCCAGCGCCTGGCGCGGCGCTGGGCCCAGGGCGAAGAGGGCATTGCGCTGCGCCAGGGCGCAGGCCTGGGGCTGGCCATCGTCACGCAATACGCCGCGCTGATGGATGCGCGCTGGTCCGTCAGCGCGCCGCCGCAGGGGCCGGGCCTGAGCGCCAGCGTGGTGCTGGCGCGGGCTGCGGTGGGGCAAGCTGGCGTCGGTTAACATGCCAGCGGGCCGGCCCCCATGGCCGGCCACGTCGCTCGGACGGTTCCGGGCGCTTACGTGAAAGTCCAACATGACCGCTTCTTCCAGCGCGAAGCGCCGCTTTGCGCGCATTGACCGCCTTCCCCCCTACGTCTTCAACATCACGGCCGAGCTCAAGCTCGCCGCCCGCCGCCGGGGCGAGGACATCATCGACATGAGCATGGGCAACCCCGATGGCGCAACGCCCGCGCACATCGTGGCCAAGCTGACCGAAGTGGCGCAGCGCCCGGACACCCATGGCTATTCGGCCAGCAAGGGCATCCCCCGGCTGCGCCGCGCCATCAGCCACTGGTACCGCGAGCGCTACGGCGTGGACATCAACCCCGACACCGAGGCCATCGTCACCATCGGCTCCAAGGAAGGCCTGGCCCACCTGATGCTCGCCACGCTGGACCGCGGCGACACCGTGCTGGTGCCCGACCCGAGCTACCCCATCCACATCTACGGCGCGGTGATCGCGGGCGCCGACATCCGCAGCGTGCCGGTGTCGCCCGACGTGGACTTCTTCGCCGAGCTTGAAAAGACCATCCGCGGCAGCTACCCCAAGCCCAAGATGATGATCTTCGGCTTCCCGTCCAACCCGACGGCGCAGTGCGTGGAGCTGGATTTCTTTGAACGCGTGATCGCGCTGGCCAAGAAGCACGACATCCTGGTGGTGCACGACCTGGCGTACGCCGACATCGTGTATGACGGCTGGAAGGCGCCGTCCATCATGCAGGTGCCCGGCGCCAAGGACGTGGCGGTGGAATTCTTCACGCTGTCCAAGAGCTACAACATGGCGGGCTGGCGCATCGGCTTCATGGTGGGCAATGCCGACCTGGTGGCCGCGCTGGCGCGCATCAAGAGCTACCACGACTACGGCACGTTCACGCCGCTGCAGGTGGCGGCCATTGCCGCGCTGGAAGGCGACCAGGCCTGCGTGAAGGAGATCGCCGCGCAGTACCAGCGCCGCCGGGACGTGCTCTACAAGGGCCTGCTGGATGCGGGCTGGGCCGTGGAATGCCCCAAGGCCAGCATGTACATCTGGGCGCGCATCCCGCAGGCGTACCGCAAGCTGGGTTCGCTGGAGTTCTCGCGCCAGCTGCTGGAAAAGGCCAGGGTGTGCGTGTCACCCGGCATCGGCTTTGGCGACCACGGCGACGAGCATGTGCGCTTTGCGCTGATCGAGAATGAGCCGCGCATCCGCCAGGCGGTGCGCGGCATCAAGGCCATGTTCAAGGCCGACGGGTTGATGCCGCCTGTCGCGTGAACGGGGTGGCCGCGGACGCTTACTTCGCGGGCTGGATCACGAGCACCGGGTCGGACGTCCTGGGCTCGACCACCACCGAGGTGGCATTGGCGGGCACCACCACGGTTTCCACCTCGCGGATCACGCCGCCCCCGGCCACGCTGCCACTGGTGCTGCCATAGCCGGCGATGCGGGCCTGGCAGGCGGCCTTGTCCTCGCCGGTCAGCACGTCGCAGCGGGCCAGGGCATTGGCGGCGTAGTTGGTGCCGCTGTCCAGCACGCCGCGGCGCTTGTCGGCGGCGGCGTTGTTGGCCTCGCGCAGGCAGGTGGCCCGGTCCTGTTGCGTCTTGCCGCTGTTGCATGCGGCGCGCTCGCTCTGGGTATTGCCGCTGTTGTCGATGCCGGTGGTGCCGGTCGCGACCTGGGCGGTGGCGGCCATGGTGGCCAGAAGCGTCGTGGCGCCAAGCAGCACCAGGCTCTTGCGGAGGTTGAATGTGTTCATGGTGGGCTCCTGAAATGGGTCGAATGAAGGTTCGATACAGCCAAGTCTAGGAACGGCACCGCCAATGACCTGAAGGGCGGCGCGCCTACGCGCCGGACGCGTATGACGCATCGGCGCGTAGGAGCCGTCCGGCATGGTGCGGCTGCCCCTGGGGAGCGGCGATGCGATGATCGCGGCATGAGCCTACCGCCCGACGCCCCGTTCATTCCCCCCTCCTGGCAATCACCGGCGCCCGACGGCACGGGGCTGGAGGTGGAACTGTTCCCCAGCGTGCTGATGCTGGCGGCCGGCACGCTGTTCCAGCGCAACATCTTCCGTCCCATCCTGGAGCCCAGCGGCATCGGGGTGGCCGAATGGCGCGTGCTGCTGTCGCTCAACCATTACGGCGAAGCCACCGCCGCGCAGATCGTGGACCGCTCATGGATGGACAAGGCGCAGGTCAGCCGGGCCGCGCTGGCGCTGGAAGAGCGCGGCCTGATCGGGCGCAGGCAGGACCCCGCGCATGCCAGGCGCGTGATCCTGAGCAGCACGCGCAAGGGGGAGGCGCTGTACGCGCGCGTGCATGCGCAAGCCCAGCGCGAGCAGGCCCGGCTGCTGGCGCTGCTCGAACCCGACGAGCGCCGTGGCCTGTACCTGGCCCTGCAGAAAATCATCCGCCACGCGCAGGGGCTGGCGGAGTAGCGCAAGGGTAAAGACCGATAGTGTTGACATGACAACACTACTTCCCATAAAGTCCGGGTCGACAACAAGGAGACATTGCCATGACACAGTGGACCCGCCGCCACGCCGCGCTCGGCCTGGCCGCCGCTGCCGCCCTGCCGGCCGCCTTCCCGGTGCGCGCGCAGGACGACGCCTGGCCCAGCCGCCCCGTGCGCCTGGTCACCTGGTCCGCCGCGGGCGGCACCATCGACATCTTCACGCGGCTGGTGGCCGACCACCTGCAGAAGGCGTGGGGCCAACCCGTGACCGTGGACAACCGCGTGGGCGCCGCCGGCATCCTGGCGACTGACCATGTGGCCAAGTCGCGCGCGGACGGCTACACGATCCTGGTGACGGCCGCCACGGCGCAGATCCACAACGTGCTGCTCAAGGCCAAGCTGCCCTACGACCCCGACAAGGACCTGGTGCCGCTGTCGCTGCTGGCGCGCGGCCGCTACGCCTTCGTTGCGCCGGCCCAGGCGCCCTACAGCACCGTGCGCGAATTCGTCGAACACGCGCGCGGCCGTCCGCAGGGCCTGAGCTTCGGTTCCTGGGGCCAGGGCTCGGCCGGCCACCTGCTGGGCGTGCAACTGGCGCAGCAGAACAGGATCACGCTCGTGCACGCGGCCTACAAGGGCGGCGACGTCGCCACCGTGACCGACATGGTCGGCGGCGTGCTGGACGCGGCCTTCGTGACGCAGGGCACGGCCAAGATCCATTCGCGCAGCGGCAAGATCAAGGTGCTGGCGGTCGCCGGCGAGGGCCGTGCGCCCAGCATGCCGAACGTGCCCACCTTCGCCGACGCGGGCTTCAAGGGCTTCGAGGTATCGGGCTGGATCGCCGCGTTCGCGCCGGCCGGCACGCCGCCGGCCGTGGTGCAGAAAATCGCCGCCACGATGCGCAGCGTCATGGCGCAGCCGGCGGTCGCGGCACGCAGTGACGAGCTGGAGTTCGAAGCCGTGGGCAGCACGGCGGCCGCGCTGATGGACACGCAGAAAACCGATTTCGCCCGCTGGGCGCAGATGGTGCAGGCTTCCGGCCTCAAACCCGAATGAGCGGCGCCGCCGCGCTGCCCACGGTCCTGCTGTGGACGCCCTTTCCCGCGCAGGGCGAGGCCGTGCGCGCCGCGCTGGCCGGCATGGACGGCGTGCGGCTGCTCTGCGCCGCAACCGAGGCCGAGGCGATCGCGCTGCTGCCGCTGGCCGACGCGGCGCTGTTCGCGGGGGCCGGCGCGGGCTATACGGCGGAGCTGGCGCAGGCCGTGCGTCTGACGCCGCGCCTGCGCTGGCTGCAGTCGCTGTCCACCGGCATCGACGGGATCGAAAAGCACGGCCTGCCGGCGCACGTGGTGCTCAGCGGCATCGGCGACGCGGGCGCTGCGGTGGTGGCCGAGCATGCGCTGGCGCTGCTGCTCGCGCTGGCGCGCGGATTGCCGCACGCCATGCGGCAGGCTGAACAAGGGCAGTGGGACCGGCAGATCGCCACGCGGCTGCGCTCGCTGGAGGACATGCGCCTGGGCGTGCTCGGCTGCGGCGGCATCGGCCAGGCCACGGCGCTGCGCGCGCGGGCCTTCGGCATGGCCTGCACCGGCGTCAACCGCGGCGGGATCAACCCGGCGCCCGAACTCTTCGACACCGTGCTCCCGATGGCGCGCCTGCACGAAGCGCTGGCCGCGTGCGACGCGCTGGTGGTGGCGCTGCCGCTGACCGCCCAGACGCGCGGCGTGCTGGACGCCGCCGCATGGCGCGCCTGCAAGAGCGGCGTGCTCGTGGTCAACGTGGGGCGCGGTGCGCTCATCGACAGCGACGCGCTGCTGGCCGCGCTGGATGCGCGCCAGGTGGGTGCGGCCGGGCTGGACGTGACCGACCCCGAGCCCCTGCCCGCGGACAGCCCGCTGTGGCGGCGCCCGGACGTGCTGATCACCCCGCACATCGCGGGCGGCGGCAGCGCCGCGGGGCTGCGCCGGCTGGCCGGCGTGGTGGCGGCCAACGTGCAGCGCTTCATGCGCGGCGAACCTGTGCAGCCCCAACTGAGGCGAGCTGCGCAACCCACCGTGGGCGGCGCCGCATGACGCGCGGCGCGCGGATTGAACGCGCCGAGCTGTTCGAGGCCGACGCCGGCTGGCAGCGGCTGTCCTTCCTCAAGCTCACCGCGGCGGACGGCACCACCGGCTGGGCCGAGTTCAGCCAGCATTTCGCGGCCGGCCTGGCGGGCGTGGTGCAGGCACTCGCCGCCGTGGCCATCGGCTGGGACGCGCGGGAGGCGCAACGCCTGGCGCTGGACCTGCAGGCACGCGGCCGTGCCGTGGGCGGCGGCCTGCATGCCCAAGCCTGCGCCGCGGTCGAGAACGCCTGCCTGGACCTGAAGGCGCGGCTGCTGGGCGTGCCGGTGTACGAACTCTTCGGCGGCAGCCACCGCAGCGAGCTCCCCGCCTACTGGTCGCACTGCGGGCTGTACCGCATCCGCCGCCCGGACCTGTTCGCGGGCGCCTGCGTGCCGCGCAGCCTGGATGACATGCGCCGCGTGGCGGCCGAAGTACCCGCACGCGGCTTTCGCGCGCTCAAGACCAACCTGCTCTCGTTCGCGCCCGGCGGCACGGCGGACGTGCACATGCCGGGCTTTGCGCGCGGGCCGGGGCACCCCGCGCTGCACGTGGACGCGGGGCTGGTGGAGCGGTCGGTGGCGCTGGTGCAGCACCTGCGCCAGGGCGCGCCCGGCACCGGCCTGATGCTGGACCTGAACTTCAACGTCAAGCCCGAAGGCGCGCGCCGCCTGGCCGACGCGCTCGGCAGCGAGCTGGAATGGCTGGAGATCGACGGCCTGGATGCGGACAGCCTGGCCTGGGTGCGCGCCCACGGCGGCGCCCGCATCGCGTCGCTGGAGGCCGCCTACGGCCGCGCGGCCATCCTGCCGTACCTGCAGGCGCGCGCGGTGGACGTGGTCATCATCGACCCCATGTGGAACGGCCTGGGCGAGTCGCTGCGCATGGCGGCGCTGGCCGACACCTTCCAGGTCAACGTGGCGTCGCACCTGTACACCGGGACGCTGGCCACCGCCATGTGCGCGCAGTTCTGCGCGGCCATCCCCAACCTGCGCATCATGGAACTGGACGTGGACCGCGCGCCGGGGCTGGACGAGCTGTTCACGGGCGAGGTCACGGTCAAGGACGGCAACGTGATCCTTCCCGCCGGCCCGGGCTGGGGCGTGGTGCCCCGCGAGGCGCGGCTCACGCGCCTGGCCTGACGGCGCCCGGCTACAGCGCCCAGGTCCGTGGCACGGTCGCGGGCAGGTCCCACAAGCCCGTGCGCCAGGCCGCGCGCACGTCACGCAGCAGCGCCATGGCCGGCTCCACCAGGGGTGCGACCGCGCGCACGGCCACGACCTGCGGCGACGGTGACGTCGCCCCGGCCAGTCCGGCGTCGCCCCCGAGGCCGGCGATGGGGTGCGCATCGATGACCTCGCGTGCCAGCTCCAGCGCCCGTTCGCGCCGCGCACGGTCCAGCGGCGTGCCGCAGGCGAGGAACAGCGTGGCCATGCAGCGGTGGCCGGCCAGGCCCAGCGGGCCGTCCAGCAGGCGCGCATCGTTGGCGGCCACGCGCCCACGCTCCAGCCAGGCGCCGGGCAGCTCGATGTGTTGCTGGAATGTGCCGCGCACGAACGGCTGGTCCGCCAGCGGCAGCCCGAGCGCCGTCACATCCCAGCCCATCAGCTCGGCCCCGGGCGCGATGTCCAGCGTGAGCCGGTTTTCGGCGATGCAGCCGCTGTAGCAGATGGCTTCCAGCGGCAGCCATTCGATGCGCGCACCGGCGCCCAGCGCGATGTGGGTGTGCTGCGCGGCCGTCTCGCCGTCGCTGCGGTAAAAGCGGCTGGCGCCCGGCGTGGTGATGACGCCATGGGCGCCTTCACCCGCGGTCACCGCGATGTCCAGCAGATCGCCGCCCACCAGGCCGCTGGGCGGGTGGACCATCACGTTGTGGCAGATGGCGTCGCCCTCGGGGTACAGGCTCTGCAGGATACGCAGCGGACCGCTGTGCGCGAAGCGGGCCACGGTGCGCCCGGCTTCCAGGGTGTAGTCAAGCGAGAGTCGGGCGTGCCAGGGCATGCGGCGAGTTTACGGGGCCGTGCTTTGCGCTATTTCCAGAAGCCGCGGTGCAGCGTGGCGATGTCTTCTTCGACCTCAGCCACCGGCCCGGTTACCTCGATGGCCTTCTGTCCCCGCGCAAACACCTCCCGGCAGGGCAGGTCCATCGTGGGGTTCTCGCCATGGTTGCCCGTCAGCTCCAGCAGGCGTGACTCGGTCATGCCGTAAACCAGCCGGCCAATATGGGCCCAGTACTGCGTGCCCGCGCACATGGCGCAGGGCTCCACCGTGGTGACCAGGGTGCATTGCCAGAGGTAATCCGCGCTGTAGTTCTGCACGGCGGTGCGGGCCAGCACCGATTCGGCATGGTTCACCGTGTCCACATTGCCCTGTTCGGCCAGCACCGTTTCGCCGTCGGGCGCCACCAGGATGGCGCCGAACGGGTGGCGGCCCAGCGACATCGCGCGCCGGGCCACCTCGTTCGCGCGGCGCAGGTGCCGCGCCGCCTGTTCGGGTGTCATGTCGTCCCGCGGCCTAGTGGTTCTGCGAGCCGCGATGCGCCCAGGCCGTGGTGTGCTTCTCGATGAAGCTGAACAGCTCATACATGACCATGGCCATTGCGCCCACCACCAGCAGGCCGGCGAAGGCCAGGCCCATCTGCATGGCCGATCCGGCAGAAATCAGCAGGTAGCCGATGCCTTCGTTGGCGGCGGTCATCTCGGACACCGTGGTACCGACAAACGCCAGCGTGATCGCGACCTTGAGCGAGCCATAGAAGTAGGGCATGGAGCGCGGCAGGCCGACCTTGACCAGCACGTCCCAGCGTTTGGCGCCCAGCACGCGCAGCACGTCCTCCAGCTCGGGCTCCAGCGTGGCCAGGCCGGTGGCGATGTTGACCATGATCGGGAAGAAGCTGATCAGGAACGCCGTCAGGATGGCCGGGCCGATGCCGATGCCGAACCACACGACCAGGATGGGCACGAACGCCGCCTTGGGCAGTGCGTTGAACGCCGTCATGAGCGGGTACACGGCGGCGTACGCGATGCGCGAACTGCCGATCACAAAACCCAGCAGCACGCCGACCACGATGGCAATGCCAAAGCCCACCATGGTGACCCAGAAGGTGCGCCAGGCGTGGCCCGCGATCACTTCCTTGAATTCCCAGAACTGCGTCCAGATGCGGATGGGGCTGGGGAAGATGAACTCGGACACGTTGAAGGCCGAGCACAGCACCTGCCACAGCACGATCACGGTGACCAGCAGGATCCAGGGCGACCAGAACTCGACCTGGCGTTTCTGTTTGAGCGACATGGTCATTGCGCCACCTCCGCGCCTTGCTTTCTCATCGCTCCAATATGCCCGCGCAGTTCATGAACGATGTCGGTGAACTCCTTGGTGTAGGTGATCTCCAGGTCGCGCGGGCGCGGCAGCTCGATCTCTTTCTTGACCACGAAGCGTCCGGGGCTCTTGCTCATGACATAGACCGTGTCGGCCAGGAAAACGCTTTCGCGCAGGTCGTGCGTGACCAGGATGACGTTGAACTTCTGCTCGGTCCACAGGTCGCGCAGGATGCACCACAGCTCCTCGCGCGTGAATGCGTCCAGCGCGCCAAAGGGCTCGTCCAGCAGCAGCATCTTGGGCTCGTGGATCAGCGCACGGCAGATGCTGGCGCGCTGCTGCATGCCGCCCGACAGCTGCCAGGGAAATTTGTCCTCGTACCCGCCCAGGCCCACCTTCTGCAGCAGCTTGCGGGCGCGTTCTTCGTATTCCTTGCGCTTTTGCTTGAAGCTGCTGCGGTAGGGCTCCACGATCTCCAGCGGCAGCAGCACGTTGTCGACCGTGGTGCGCCAGGGCAGCAGGCTGGGCGCCTGGAAGGCCATGCCGCTGATCTTCAGCGGGCCGGTCACGGGCTGGCCGTCGATCAGGATCTTGCCCATCGACGGCATCTTCAGGCCGGTGGTCAGCTTCATGAACGTGGACTTGCCGCAACCCGACGGGCCCACGATGGCGATGAATTCGCCCTGGCGGACCTTCAGGTCAATGGCCTCCACCGCAAAGTGGTTGGCAGCCAGCAGCTCCTCGTTGTAGGCGAGCCAGACGTCGCGAAAGTCAACGAAATAAGGTGTTTCCATGCATTGCCTGTCATTGCGGGCTGGACCCGCAATCCACATGAGCAGGCTCACCCGCATGGATGCTGGGTCAAGCCCGGCATGACAGTCCTGTTTTCTGTTTACTTTTTCACCGGGGGCAAGATGTTCAGCTCGGCCTTCGTCGGCAGCATGGAGCCGTTCCACACGGTGTCGGGGTTCACGCGGGTCTTGGTGTTGAACGCGTCCGACACCTGCGAGGCCATCAGCGACAGGCGGCCCGGCACGACCTGGCCAAAGCCTTCGGCGCGCGCGTCGGGGCTGGCCACCACGGAGTCAATGGCCATCTTCAGGCGGCGGGTTTCCAGCGCGGTGTTGATGATGCCGTCGCGTGCCTTCACCGTGTCGATGGCGGCCTCGGGCTTGGCGATCACGTCCTTCACGCCCTTGGTGAAGGCGCTGAGGAACGCCTTCACAGCGGCGGGGTTGTCCTTGATCATCTTGGGGCTGGCGATGATCACGTTGCCGTACAGCTTCACGCCGTTGTCGGCATACGGTAGCGTCACCACGTCTTCCAGCTTGACGCCGCGTGCTTCCAGGTTGAGCAGCGAGGTGAACGAGAAGCCGGTGATGGCGTCCACGTCACCGCGGGCCAGCATGGTCTCGCGCAGCGGCGGGTCCATGGCCGTCCATTGCACGTTGCTCACGCTGTTGGCCTTGGCAAAGATCGGGAACGCGCGGCGGCCGGCGTCAAAAACCGGGGCGCCGAGCTTCTTGCCGGAGAGGTCGGCGGGCGTCTTGATGCCCGACTTCTTGAGCGCCATCACGGCGGCCGGCGTGTTGTTGTAGACCATCATCACGGCCACCGGCTTGTTGGGCGCATCGGGGTTGTTGGCGTGGAACTCCATCAGCGCGGCCAGGTCGGCAAAGCCCATGTCATACGTGCCCGAGGCCACGCGCGTCACCGTGCCGCCCGAGCCGTTGCCGGCGTCAATCGTCACGTCCAGCTTGGCGTCCTTGAAGTACCCCTTGGCGGCTGGCACCAGGAACAGGGCGGCCGGGCCTTCAAAGCGCCAGTCCAGCTGGAACTTGACGGGTGTGGTCTGGGCCTGGGCGGAGCCAAAGGCGGCAGCGGCAGCCAGGGCTGCGGTGGTCTTGAGGAAAACGCGTTTTTTCATTTGAGGGGCTCCAGAACAGGACAGGAAATAGGACAAAAAGGAACAAAGCAAATTCGGTGCCGGGTGGGATGTTGGCGCACCAAGGAAGTGCCTATTTTCTGTGAAGGCGAGCGGAAAGCCCAACCGGACAGGCATCGGGAATACCCTGCAGTGACCCGGCCCGACGATCCGGGTTAGTACGGAGGTGGTCACGGACAGGGCTTTGTGGGCGCAGGTGCGGCCCGTCAAGGTATCGCTGGGCAAGCTGAATATCCACAGCGCGACGCGCCAAAGCGCCTGCGCAGAGGGCTCAGGCCGTAGTTGTAGTAGACCTCGCCCCGTGCCACGGCCTCGGGCGCGAAGCTCACGGCGCGGGCCAGCTGATCTTGCTGGCGGGTCAGTTCCTATTCGCGGGCGAGCAGGGCGGTGCGTTCGGCCAGCCGTTGGCCGCGCGTGGCCACGGGGTGACGTTGGGAGTTCATGGTGGGGTGCTTGATGTGGTGCTGCGTTGCCATCAGGCTTTGCGCGGCCGGCGCACGGCGCGCACCTTGCCCGCGCCACCCCCACCGCAATAGAACAGGCCGGCGCCGTCGGACTCCAGCCCGCTCACGCCCATGCCGGCCGGCATGGCCAGGCGCTGCCGCACCTCCCCGCTTCGGGGGTCGATGCGGCGCAGCTCGCTCTCGTCGCCTTCCCAGGTGCCGTGCCACAGCTCGCCGTCCACCCAGGTCACGCCGGTCACGTAACGGTTGGATTCGATGGTGCCCTGGATTGCGCCCGTGGCCGGGTCGATGCGGTGGATCTTGCGGTTCTGGTACTGGCCGACCCACAGGCTGCCCTCGGCCCAGGTCAGGCCCGAGTCGTTGCCCTGGCCCGGCGCGGGAATCGTCGCGAGTACTTTGCCCGTGGCCGGGTCGATCTTGTCGATGCGCGATTCGGTGATCTGGTACAGGTGCTTGCCGTCGAATGCCGTGCCGGCGTCGCTGGCGCAGGCAATGGTCTTGACGGTGTTGCCGTCGGCGGGGTCGAAGGCGACCAGGCCGTTGTCGGTGGCGGCCCAGACGTTGCGCCCGTCGTGGCTGACGCCGTGGATGCGGGCGGAGCCGGCAAAGGGGCCGTACTCGCGCACGACTTCGGCGGGTGAGGCTTGGACTGTCATGGTGTTTCCTTTCGTGATGAGGAAACTTTAGCCAGACGGCAGCGAAGCAGGGAGTAACAAGATCGTCGTGAATCCGGCCAAAGGGGATGTCAGCCAGCGCTGTGCCCGCGCACGGCCAATGGCGCGCACGCGGCCTGCCTGCTGCAGCGCTACCAGTGCGCGCTGCACGGTGCGCTGGCTTTCGTTGAGGGCAAGCGCCAGTGCTGACGTGGACCAGGCCGCGCCGTCGGACAGCAGCGCCAGCAACGCGGCATCGTCGCCCTCTATCGGTGGGGCCAGCACGGCGACGCGGCTGCCGTCGTGCGGCCTGAGTGCAAAGCCATCCGGCGTCGCGTCGATGCGGGCAAACGGCTTGACCAGCGCGCGCAGCCGCCCGACTTCGACGCGCAGGCGGGCGCGGTGTGTCTCGTCGGCGTGGCGCTGGCGAAAGGCCCGGGCGATCAATGCCTCGCGGCTGGCATCGCCCGGCCACGCCCGTGCGAGTGTGTCGGCCAGCATGAACAGCACAGGCCGGCGTGCCAGCGATACGCGGCGGGTGCCAAGGCTCACCGCATGGCGGCACGCGTCCACCACCAACGCCCCGCACGCCAGCAGGTCGGACACCTCGTCCAGCCGCAGCAGGCGTTCACCATGCTGTCCGATTTGCCGCGCCGCGGGTTGCACCAGGATGGCCTGCGCCTGCGCTACTTCGGCCTGCAGCGCGGGAATGCCGGCGTGCGCTGCGCTGTATTGCGCGCGGGCCAGCGCCGCTTCGGCCGCAGCCATCTGCAGCGAGCGCATGGCAAGCTCCGCCGCGCACAGCGCTGCCACGGCGGTCAGCGCGGGCGGCAGGCGCTGGGCGTCGTCAGCCATGTCGGTGGCCGCGAGCGAGGCGGCCGCCTCCTCCAGCCGGCCCAGCAGCAGCCACTGTCGTGTGGCGGTCAGGCGTGCCTGCAGCGCGTTGGCGCGGTCGCCCTGCGCGGTCAGCGTATCGGCCGCCGTGAGCAGGGCGCGCGGCGGGCCTGACAGATCGCGCAAGGCCAGTGCTACCTCGGCTTTGGCGGCGACGCAGCGCGCGTGGGCCAGAGGCTCGCCCTGGCCAAAGCCGCGCGCAGCCCGCCGCAGCAACTCGCGTGCGCGCGCCAGGTCGCCCAGCTGTGCCATGGCAATGCCGCGCAGCGCCAGCGCCGGCGCGTCGTTGCGCAGCGCCACGTGCTTGAGCGCGCCCAGGGCGTCACCCGCCGCCAGCGCGCGGGCCGATGCGTTGATCAGCGAATCCATGTCAGCAGGCTACACCACGGCGTTGTGGCAACGTGGCGATAGGGCAAACTCAAGTGTCCATGTCCCTTGCAACCGAACCTAGCGCCACCGCCATCGCCGGCATTGCCACGGTGGCCACCGTGGCCGTGCGCGCCCTGTGCGAATTCGCGGCCAAGGCGGGTGACCTAGATCTGCGTTTCACGCCTGTACCCACGGCACAGCAGGGGCGCGAAGGCCACCAGCTCGTCGCGCAGCGGCGCGGCCCCGGCCATGAATCCGAAGTCAGCCTGTCGGGCCACTGGCAGGGCCTGCACGTACGCGGCCGCGCCGACGGCTACGACGCGCAGAGGAACGAGCTGGAAGAAATCAAGACCTTCCGCGGCCGTGTGGACGCCATTGCGTGGAACCACCAGGCCCTGCATTGGGCGCAGCTCAAGGTGTACGGCTGGCTGATGTGTGAAACGCGCCACTTGGACACCATCACGCTGACGCTGGTGTACCTGGACGTGGTGACGCAGACCGAGCACCCGTTCACGCAGGTGCATTCGGCGGTAGAGCTGAAAGAGTTCTTTGAACAGATGTGCAGCCGCTACCTGGGCTGGGCTCAGCAGGAAGCCGCACACCGCGCCCGGCGCGACGCCGCGCTGGAGGCGATGGCGTTCCCGCAGATGCCGTTCCGCCCTGGCCAGCGCGACATGGCCGCCGGTGTGTACCGCGCCTGCGTGCAGTCGCGCCCGCTGCTGGTGCAGGCGCCCACGGGCATCGGCAAAACCCTGGGCACGGTGTTCCCTGCTGTCAAGGCCATGCCGGTGCGCGGCACCGACAAGCTGTTCTTCCTGACGGCCAAGACGCCGGGGCGCCAGGTGGCGCTGGATGCGCTGGCCAAGGTGCGCCGCACGGCACCGGAAGGGCAACCGGTGTTCCCCCTGCGCGTGCTGGAGCTGGTGGCCAAAGATAAATCCTGCGAGCACAAGGACAAGGCCTGCCACGGCCAGTCGTGCCCGCTGGCCAACGGCTTTTATGACCGCCTGCCGGCCGCGCGCGGAGCCGCCGCGCAAATGCAATGGCTGGACCAGTCCGCGCTGCGTGACGTGGCGCGCGAGCATGCTGTCTGCCCTTACTACCTGGGCCACGACATGGTGCGCTGGGCCGACGTGGTGGTGGGCGATTACAACTACTACTTCGACCGCGCGGCCATGCTGTACGCGCTGACGGTGGAATCCGGCTGGCGCGTGAGCGTGCTGGTGGACGAGGCGCACAACCTTTACAGCCGCGCCTGCGCCATGTACAGCGCGCGGATCACGCAGGCGCAGGCACTTGCGGTGCGGCCCGAAGTGCCCGGCCCCATCCGCCCGCGCATCGACGACCTGCTGAACCAGTGGCAACTGCTGCTGGATGGCCTGCGCCGCACCGCGCCCGACAAAACCTGGCATGTGCTGGATGAAATGCCCGAGTCGTGGCAGCGCACGCTGCAAAAGCTCAACAGCGCTATTGGCGAATACCTGAACGACCACCCGACCGAATTGCACGGCGCGCTGCTGCCGTTCTACTTCGACGCGCTGGCCTTTGCGGCCATGGCGGCCGAGGCGGGGGAGCATTCGATGTGCGAAGTGGATGTGACGGTACCCGACGCAGCATCGCCGGCCGCCGATACACCGCAACTGGGGCTGGACTCGGAGGTGTTAGACGACGCAACATCGCGCGCCGGCAGCTTCACGTTGCGCAATATCGTGCCGGCCCCGTTCATCGCGCCGCGCATCCAGGCGGCGGATTCCGTGGTGCTGTTCTCGGCCACGCTGAACCCGCTGAACTATTACCGCGACCTGCTGGGCCTGCCCGACACCACGCAGATGCTGGACATCCCCACGCCGTTCCGCCCCGACCAGCTGGCCGTGCGCGTGGTGCCGCTGTCCACGCGGCGCGGCCACCGCGCCGCGTCGCTCAAGCCGCTGGCGCAGGCGATGGGCCGCCAGTTCATGCGTGAGCCGGGCAACTACATCGCGTTCTTCAGCAGCTTTGATTACATGGAAATGGCGCTGGACGCCGTGCAGCAGCAATGGCCAGAGGTGCCGGTATGGACCCAGGCGCGGCAGATGGACGAGGCCGCGCGCCACGCGTGGTTGCAACGCTTCGACGCAGCCGGGCAAGGCATCGGTTTTGCCGTGCTCGGCGGCGTGTTTGGCGAGGGCGTGGATTTGCCCGGCAAACGCCTGATCGGCGCCTTCATCGCCACGCTGGGCCTGCCGCAGTTTGACGAAGTGAACCAGGCGATCTGCGAGCGCATGGACGCGAAGTTCGGCCGGGGCCAGGACTACACCTATGTGTTCCCCGGCATGCAAAAGGTGGTGCAGGCCGCGGGGCGGGTGATCCGCACGGAGACGGACACGGGGACGGTGCTGTTGATGGATGACCGGTATTTGCAGCCGCGCTACCGTAGCCTGCTGCCAGCATGGTGGCGCATAGCGTCAGCGTGACTGTTATTTCCCAGCTCCACTTGCCAACCCTGTCATGCCGGACTTGATCCGGCATCCACCCTTCGCAAGCACTGCAGTCACTCGCCGTGTCGCGACCTAGCGTGTCAAAAAAGCTACCAGCGCAACGGCAAGCACAATGTAGAAGGCCAACCCAACAAAAAGCTGCCCCGTATGGGTGATCACCCGCCGTCCGTCCCCAACAAACGAAAAGCCCCCGGCCGCGCCGTAGATGCGCCCCTCTTCTTTCATAAGCGGGTCCGCACGCCATCGGCCAAGAGACAGAACAGACACTAGCAATTTCCCCGTCACTGTCAGCAAGACGTCGAATGCAGAGAAAAGAAGGTAGTCCATTTAAGTCGAGGTGGCCAAAGCCTCTTGAATCAATCTCCAAAAGATAGAGATTGAAATTGCTGCCAAGAAACCTAGAGGCAACGTGAATCCCGAAATTCGAACTGCGCGCCTTTCATCGCCACTGGATCCGACCTTGAATGCATGGGCTGCAAATCCCAGCACCCAGGCAGTGCCCAAGCCGAGTACCCAGAACATTCCACCAGCTGTCCCATCGCCATAGATGGCAAGAACTGATGAAGCGGCAACAACTAGCAAGTTCACCACAGTGATGGCAACCAGTTGAGAAGATGTAGATGGCTTCAATCGGGCTCCCAAAAGACCTGAGTTCACGAGGCAATTGTGGCAGCTAGCCTGCCTTACCTACCGCGCCCCATAAGCCGCCTCCGCCAGTTCCCGCGCCAACCGGTTGTGCCGCTCCACCAACACCGGCAGCTCCAGCGTCGTCAGCTCGCCATCGCGCACCACCACGCGCCCATTGATGATGCTGTGCTTCACCCGCGGCACATTGCAGAACACCAGCGCCGCCACCGGGTCATGCAGCCCGCCGGCCATGCCCACGCTGTCGGTGGGCCAGCACACGATGTCGGCCGACATGCCGGGTGCCAGCGCGCCGATGTCGTCGCGGTTCAACACGCGGGCGCCGCCCAGCGTGGCCAGCTCCAGCGCCTCGCGTGCGCGCATGGCCGACGGGCCGTGCACCGGGCCATGCGCCACGCGCTGCAGCAGCATGGCCATGCGCGCCTCGCCCAGCATGTGGGCGCCGTCGTTGGACGCACTGCCGTCCACGCCGATGCCCACGGGCACACCCGCGTCAATCATCTTGCGGATGGGCGCGATGCCTGACGCCAGCCGCATGTTGGAGCAGGGGCAGTGCGCCACGCCGGTGCCGGTGCGCGCAAACAGGTAGATGCCTTCGTCGTCCAGCTTGACGCAGTGCGCGTGCCAGGCGTCGGGGCCGGTCCAGCCCAGGTCCTGCGCGTATTCAGCGGGCGTGCAGTTGAACTTTTCGCGCGTGTAGGCAATGTCGTTGTCGTTTTCGGCCAGGTGGGTGTGCAGCGACACGCCGTATTCGCGCGCCAGCAACGCGGCGTCGCGCATCAGCTCCCGGCTGACGGAGAACGGCGAGCACGGCGCCACCACGATGCGCCGCATGGCGTGACGGGCCGGGTCGTGCCAGCGGCGGATCAGGCGCTGGGTTTCCGCAAGAATCGCGTCCTCGCGCTCCACCACGCTGTCGGGCGGCAGCCCGCCCTGGCTTTGCCCCACGCTCATGGCGCCGCGCGCCGCGTGGAAGCGCATGCCGATCGCATCCGCCGCCTCGATGCTGTCGTCCAGCGTGATGCCGTTGGGGTAGATGTACAGGTGGTCGCTGCTGGTGGTGCAGCCCGACAGGATCAACTCGGACATCGCGGTCTGCGTGGACACGCGGATCATCTCGGGCGTGAGGTTGGCCCAGATCGGGTACAGCGTCTGCAGCCACCCGAACAGCTCGCTGTCCTGCGCCGCGCCCACGGCGCGCGTGAGCGACTGATACATGTGGTGGTGCGTGTTGACCATGCCGGGCATGACAACCATGCCTGTAGCGTCGATGACCTCGTCGGCAACTGCGGGCAACTCATCCGTGGTGCCGACGGCTTCAATCACATTGCCGCGCGCCAGTACCGCGCCGTCCCTGATCTCGCGCCGCTGCCCGTCCATCGTGACGAGGACTGCCGCGTGGCGGACGAGCAGGGTCTTGTGCATCAGGCCAGCAGGTCCGCCAGCGCGCGCGCAATCACTTTGGTGGCTCGGCGCAGGTCGTCCAGCGCCAGGTTTTCATCAGCGCGCTTGGCGTTCGATTCGAGCACGGTGCGGGGGCCGGCGCCATAGATCACGCCGGGGATGCCCTGCTCCACATACAGCCGCACGTCGGTGTAAAGCGGCGTGCCCACTGCCGGGATGGGCTCGCCAAACACCTGCTGGCCGTGCTGCTGGATGGCCGCCACCAGCGGCTGGTTGCCGGCCAGCGGCACCATGGCGCGCGCCAGCAGCAGGCGCTTGATGTCCACGCGGATGCCGTTGCCGCCGCGCGGCGGGTTGAACGAGCGCGCCGCCGCTTCAATCACCGCGCGGATGGAGGCTTCCACCTGCGCCGGGTCTTCTTCAGGGATCATGCGGCGGTCCAGCTTGAGCACGACCTTGCCGGGGATCACGTTGGTGTTGGTGCCGCCGCTGATCAGGCCCACGTTCAGGTACGGGTGGGTAATGCCCGTGACCTGTGACGTGATTTTCTTGTAGTCCGCATTCAGCGCGTACAGCGCATTCAGGATGTGCGTGGCGCCCTGCAGCGCGTCCACGCCGCTGTCGGGGATGGCGGCGTGGCTCATCTCGCCATGCACCGTCACTTCCATCTGCAGGCAGCCGTTGTGCGCCACCACCACCTGGTAGCTGAAGCCGGCTGCAATCATCAGGTCGGGTTTGGTCAAACCTTTCTTCAGCAGCCAGCCGGGGCCGACTTCGCCGCCAAATTCTTCGTCATAGGTGAAGTGCAGTTCGACGCTGCCTTGTGCCGGCCTGGCCACGGCCTCCAGCGCGCGCAGCGCGAAGGTGAAGGTGGAGAAGTCGCACTTGCTCACCGCGGCGGCGCGGCCGTAGATGCGGCCGCCTTCAACCTCGCCGCCATAGGGTGCGTGCGTCCAACCGTCGCCGGGTGGCACCACGTCGCCGTGGGCATTGAGCGCGATGGTCTTGCCCGCGTCGCCATACTTGCGCCGCACGATCAGGTTGGTGATGGTCTCCAGCCCGGCGGCGTTGACCTCTTCGGCGGGGACGACGTGCTTCTCGGCGTCCAGCCCCATGGTCTTCAGCAGGTCGGCCGCGCGGTCGGCGTGCGGTGCGTTGTTGCCGGGCGGCGTGTCTGTGGGCACGCGGATCAGTTCCTGCAGGAACTTCACCTGCTCGTCAAAGTGGGCGTCGATCCAGGTGTCGAGTGCGTTGTAGTCGGTCATGGCGCTGGGCTTGTGTGTCGTTAAATTGGTTCTTGGTGGTGTGAATCTTCAAGCTGCTGCTTCGCGGCAAAGCTGCGCCTGCGGGCACACCGCCCTGGGGGCTTCACTGTGACGGTCGCCTGCGGCGACTTCCCTGTGCTGCTCAGGGATCGGTCGCACCGCACAACTCGCTACGCGCTGCGCGCTGCGCTCGGACAGGTGCGGTGAGTCAGAGCACGAAGCGCGCTCGCGCGCGCCGACACTCACCCTTGTGCTGCTCGGCGTCACAGAGGCGCCCCCAGGGCGGTGTGCCCGCAGGCGCAGCTTTGCAGAGACAGTGTTAGCGCGCCATCGGTTGCATGCCAAGGTCCAGGGTTCGCGGCGGGCGGTGTGCGGCGGGGCGATTTCTGCGGTGGCGAGAAGCGCAGGGGGGAGTGTCGGCGCGCGCAGCGCGCGTCGTGACATGCTCGCCGCGACTGTCTGAGCGTAGCGCCCAAGCGCGTAGCGAGTTTCGCGGCGCGACCGACCCCCGAGCATCGCAGCGGAGTTTTCGCGAAGCGAAAATCGCCGCAGTATGAGCCCCGCCGCACACCGCCCGCCGCGAACCCCGCGAGTGAAGAAGAGGTTCACGCAGACTCCGCAGCCAGGTTCTCCAGCAGGGACATGAATGCTTCCACCGCCAGCTGCATGTCATCACTGGTCGTGGACTCCAGCGGGTTGTGGCTGATGCCGGCGTTCTGCCCGCGCACGAACAGCATGGCCTGGGGCATGACTTCGTGCAGTTTCATGGCGTCGTGGCCGGCGCCGCTGGGCATGCGGTACAGCGGCACGCCCAGGCTGTCCACGGCGCGTTCCCAGCGTTGCTGCCATTCGGCGGCGCTGGGGGCGGCGGCGGCCTTCATGGTCACTTCGGTGGTGTGGCGCAGGCCGCGCTGTTCGCAGATGCGCGCCAGCTCGGCCAGCACATCGGTCACCATGGCGTCGCGCTGCGGGTCATTCGGCGCGCGCAGGTCCAGCGTGAACTGGCAGCGGCCCGGCACCACGTTGGTGGAGCCGCCCGGCACCGTGCAGATGCCGATGGTGCCCACTGAATCGCCGTCGCGCGCGGCGCGCTGCTCGATGTACAGCGCCAGCTCGGCCACGGCCGACAGCGCGTCGCGGCGGCGGTTCATGGGCGTGGTGCCGGCGTGGCTGGCCATGCCGGTCACCTCGCACAGGTAGCGCACGCCGCCGTTGATGGATGTGACGATGCCCAGCGGCAGGTCCAGCTCGGTCAGCACCGGGCCCTGCTCGATATGCACTTCCACAAAACCCAGGTAGTCCGCCGGGTTGCGCTTGAGCTTGGGAATGTCGTCAATGCACAGGCCGGCATGCTGCATGGCCGTGCGCATGGTGATGCCGTCGGCATCCTTCTGGTCCAGCCAGGCGGGGTTGAACTGGCCGATGAGCGCGCCCGAGCCCAGGAAGGTGGCCTTGTACCGTTGGCCTTCTTCTTCGGCAAAGGCGATCACCTCGAAGTCGAACGGCAGGCGTTTGCCCTGGCGCGACAGCTCGGCCACGCAGGCCATGGGCGTGAAGATGCCCAGCCGCCCGTCGTACTTGCCACCGTTGCGCACGGTGTCGTAGTGGCTGCCGGTCATCAGTGTCTTCGCGCCCGGCTTGTCCGCCTTGTACCGTCCCACCACATTGCCCACGGCGTCGATGTGCACTTCGTCAAACCCCGCCTCGCGCATGTTGGCGCTGATGCGCTGCGCGCAGGCGCGGTGCGCGTCGGTCAGGTAGGTGACGGTGAGCTGGCCTTTTTCGGCAAAGCCCGGGTCGCTGTGCTGCGAGAGCTTTTCCTGCCAGTCCCACACCTGGTTGCCCAGCGTGGGTTCCACGCCAAACTTGTCGTTCAGGCGGATTTCCACAATGCGGTGGATGTTGCGCAGCGCTTCGCCCAGCTCAAAGTCGGGGTGGTTGTCCAGGCGGCGCGCAAAGGTGTCGATGATTTCGTGGCGGCTCAGGCCCACGCCGCGCGGCCCGCGCACCGCCAGGATGAACGGGAAGCCGAATTTGGCGTTGTAGTCCGCGTTGAGCTGCTGGATGCGCGCAAATTCCTCGGGCGTGCAGTCGGTCAGGCCGGCCTTGCCCTGCTCGTTCGTGGATTCAGCGGTCAGCGTCTGGCTGACCATGGCCTTGCCGGCCAGCTCCGGGTGAGCGCGGATCAGCGTGAGCTGTTTGTCGGTGCCTGCGTCGCGCACCACGTTGGCCATCACGTGCTTCAAGTGCGCGAGTGAGCGGAACGGCCGGTGCGCCAGCGCGGCCTGCGCCACCCAGGGGGAATGTTCATACAGGCCGTCCAGCAGCGTGGCGGCCTCGTCGGCCGAAGCCGTGTTGATCTGTTGCAGCGTGAGTGCCATGTTCAGCCTTAAAGAATCAGCCGGGTTCTTCAGCCCTGGTAAGGATGCGTCTGTTTCCAGTGGCGCGCAATGTCGATGCGGCGGCACACCCAGACGCGGTCATGCTTGGCGATGTGGTCCAGGAACTTCTGCAGCGCCACGATGCGGCCCGGCCGCCCGAGCAGCCGGCAGTGCATGCCCACGCTCATCATCCTGGGCGAGTCAGCGCCCTCGGCGTACAGCGCGTCGAAGCTGTCGCGCAGGTAGATGAAGAAGTCCTCGGCCTGCGCAAAGCCCTGCGGCAGCGAAAAGCGCATGTCGTTGGTGTCCAGCGTGTAGGGAACCACCAGATGAGGCACCGTGGTGCCGTCGGTCTTTTGCACCTTCATCCAGAACGGCAGGTCGTCGCCGTAGTAGTCGCTGTCGTATTCAAAGCCACCGTAGTCAACCACCAGGCGGCGGGTGTTGGGGCTGTCGCGGCCGGTGTACCAGCCCGTCGCCCTCTGGCCAGTCAGCTTGCTGATGATCTCCATGCCAACGCGCATATGTTCGCGTTCCACGGCTTCGTCCAGGTTCTGGTAGTGGATCCAGCGCCAGCCGTGGCAGGCGATCTCATGGCCCAGCTCCACGAAGGCGCGGGTCAGCTCGGGGTGGCGTTCCAGCGCCATGCTCACGCCAAACACCGTCAGCGGCAGGCCGCGCTTTTCAAATTCGCGCAGGATGCGCCACACGCCCACGCGCGAGCCGTATTCGTAGATGCCTTCCATGCTCAGGTGGCGCGCGGGGTAGGCGGCCGGGTTGAACATCTCGGACAGGAACTGTTCCGAGCCGGCGTCGCCGTGCAGCACGGCGTTTTCGCCGCCTTCCTCGTAGTTCAGCACAAACTGCACCGCAATGCGGGCGTTGCCGGGCCATTGCGCATGCGGCGGGTTGCGGCCGTAGCCGACCAGGTCGCGCGGGTAGGGCAGGGTGGTGTCGTAGGTCATGTCAGCGCAAGCGCGATGTCGTGGGTGGGAACGGTGCGGTCAAAAGCCAGGCTTTCCTCGACATGCAGCAGGTGTTCCGTCATGAGCCGCACGGCGCGCTCTTCGTCCCGTGCAGCCAGGGCCCGGACGATTTCCCCGTGCTCGTCGTTGGAGTGCTCGGCCTCGCTGCGGCTTTGGTACATGAGCGTGATGAGCGCGCAGCGCGAGACCAGCTCACCCAGCATCTGCGCCAGCACTTCATTGCCCATCAGCTCGGCCATGCGCACGTGGAAGTCGCCCAGCAGCTCGTTGCGGCTGGCCGCGTCGTGGGTCAGCACGGCGGCCTTTTCGCGGGCCACGTGTTCCTTCAGCGCGCGGATCTTGGCGGGCGTGACTTCGCGCACGAAGGCGCGGGTCATTTCGGCCTCCAGCATGCGGCGCACGGCAAAGACCTGGCGCGCCTCGGCGGCCGAGGGCGCCGCCACGAACGCGCCGCGCGCGGGCTCCAGGCGGATCAGCCGGTTTTGCGACAGCTGGAACAGCGCCTGGCGCACCAGCGTGCGCGACACGCCAAAATGGTCCGCCAGCTTCTGCTCGGCCAGCTTGGTGCCGGGCAGCAGCTTGTGATCGACGATGGCGCGCGTCAGCGACTCGACGATATGGCTGGTGGTGGATGTCTCCATGCGCCGCATGATAGCTGCAAACAGGAAAAGTGTATACACTTGTGTCGACTGAAATGCCTGCTTCTTTCTCTACCTCTGTTGTTTCTCTCGCGGCTTCGCGGCAGGCGGAGCCCGGCGGGCGCTCACGCTGCAGCGGTCTGCGCTGCGCGCAGACTTCGCTGTGGTGCTCGGGGGTCGGTTGCGCCGCGGAACTCGCTACGCGCTGCGCGCTGCGCTCAAACAGCCGCGGCGAGCATGTTACGGCGCGCGCCTTTGGCGCGCCAACACTCCCCCCTGCGCTCCTCGCCGCCGCAGAGATCGCGCCCGCCGGGCCCCGCCTGCCGCGAAGCCGGGTGGTAGCACTCTGCCGTTGGCGCGCCAACTGTCTCATTGCAAAGCTGCGCCTGCGGGCATGCCGCCCTGGGGGCGCCTCTGGAACGCCGAGCAGCGCAAGGGTGAGTGTCGGCGCGCGTCAGCGCGCTTCGTGCTCTGACTCGCCGCGGCTGTTTGAGCGCAGCGCGCAGCGCGTAGCGAGTTCTGCGGCGCGACCGAACCCTGAGCAGCGCAGGGTAGTCGCCGAAGGCGACCGTTTCAGTGAAGCCCCCGGGGCGGCATGCCCGCAGGCGCAGCTTTGCCGCGAGGTTTGGACATTTCCCCTGGCGAATGCCAACACAAACACAAAGGAGCCTCCATGGGCCTGAGCACACATGTCCTGGACACCGCCCACGGCTGCCCTGCCGCCGGCATGGCCGTCACGCTGTACAAGACCGAAGGCGCAAACGCCACCCTGGTCAAGCAGTTCCAGCTCAACAGCGATGGCCGCAACCCCGACGGCCCGCTGTATGACAACGCCAGCCTGCAAAAAGGCACCTACCGCCTGGTGTTTGATGTGGCGGGCTACTTCCGCGCCAGGGGCGTGCAGTTGCCCGATCCGCCGTTCCTGGACCAGGTGAGCATTGACTTTGGTGTGGCGCACACCGATCAGCACTACCACGTGCCCCTGGTCTGCACGCCCTGGACGTACAGCACCTACCGCGGCTCGTAAGGCAAGCCGTGAGCAACCTGCATGTCCATCAGCTGCTGCAGGCCCTGAAGCGGGGCCCCGCCGTGCTGGTAAGCGTGCACGATGTGCATGGCTCCGGCCCGCGCGAGGTGGGGGCGTGGATGGCGGTCATGGCCGGTGAAGTCATCAACACCATCGGCGGCGGCCATCTGGAATTCCGGGCGATTGATGAGGCGCGCCGCCTGATGGATGGCGGTGGCGCGACCACGCGGCGCTATGCGCTGGGCCCCAGCCTCGGCCAATGCTGCGGCGGCGTGGTGCACCTGCGGTATGAGCCTGTCACGCTGGCCGACGCGCCGGTGCTGGCGCAGCGGCTGCAGGCCCCTGCGGTGCCGGTGGCGCTGTTTGGCGGCGGCCATGTGGGCCAGGCGCTGGTGCAGGTGCTGGGCACGCTGCCGTTTTCCGTGACCTGGGTGGACAGCCGCGACCAGGTGTTTCCCGCCACGGTGCCGTTCAACGTGACCTGCGAACACTCCGACCCGGTGCAGGCCGCCGTGCCGGGCCTGCCGCCCGGTGCGCTGGTGCTGGTCATGAGCTTCAGCCACGCCGAAGACCTGGACGTGGTGGCTGCCTGCCTGCGCCGCCTGCGCGAGCGCAACGACTTGCCCTACATCGGCCTGATCGGCAGCAAGAGCAAATGGGCGACCTTTCGCCACCGGCTGGAGGAGCGCGGCTTCACGAGCGCCGAGCTGGCCCGCGTGACCAGCCCCATCGGCCTGCCCGGCATCACCGGCAAGCAACCTGAAGTCATCGCGGTCAGCGTGGCGGCACAGTTGTTGCAAGCCCTGGCATCAGCCTGACTCCGGGGAATCCTGCATGGCGTTCCAGCCTGAAACTGCATACACTTCAGTCCACCAGCCGCAGCGGAGCCATCAAGTGTTCGCGGCCCCATGTCTGCTCAGAGCGCCCGCGGTGGTGAGCAGGCGCCAAGGTTGAGACATGGAAAGCTATTTTCTCGACTGGGCCAACCTGCTGCTGCGCTGGGTCCACGTCATTACCGCCATCGCCTGGGTCGGTTCGTCGTTCTACTTCGTCTTCCTGGACAGCAGCCTCACGCCGCCCGTGGATGAGGATCTGAAGAAGCAGGGCGTGAGCGGCGAGCTGTGGGCCGTGCATGGCGGCGGCTTCTACCACCCGGTCAAGTTCAATGTGTCGCCGCCCAAACTGCCGGGTCACCTGCACTGGTTCTATTGGGAAAGCTACAGCACCTGGTTGAGCGGCTTTGCGCTGTTCACGGTGTCCTACCTGTGGAGCGCCAGCACCTACCTGATCGACAAGAGCCTGATGGACTGGTCGCCCGGCGCGGCGATTGGCGTGGCGGTGTCGTTCCTGGTGGTGTTCTGGATGCTGTACGACCTGATCTGCCAGGTCTTTGGCCAGAAGAAGAACGGCGACGCGATCGTGGGTGCGCTGGTGCTGGGCCTGGTGTGCATCGCGTCCTGGCTGGCCTGCCACTGGTTTGCCGGGCGAGCCGCCTTTCTTCTGGTGGGCGCGATGATCGCCACCGCCATGAGCGCCAACGTGTTCTTCTGGATCATCCCGGGGCAAAAGAAAGTCATCGCCTCGATCAAGGCCGGCCAGCCCGTCGATCCGATCCATGGCCAGCGCGGCAAGCAGCGCAGCGTGCACAACACGTATTTCACGCTGCCGGTGCTGTTCGCCATGCTGTCCAACCACTACAGCTTCACCTACAGCCACCCGCAGAACTGGCTGGTGCTGATCCTCATGATGTTCGCGGGCGCGGCCATCCGCCAGTTCTTCGTGATGCGCCACGGTTACAAGCTCGGCCGCAACCCGCACCCGCTGCCGTATGCGCTGGTGGGTGTGGCGGTGATCGTGGGCGTGATCGTGTGGCTCAGGCCTGCGCCGCAGCCGGCCGTGGCCGCCGCAGCGCAGCCCGCCGCTGCGGCGCCGGTGGCCTATGCCGACGTGCAAAAGGTGCTGGAACAGCGCTGTTACATGTGCCATGGCGCGCAGGTGCAGATGAAAAACGTGCGGCTGGACACACCTGCCGCGCTGCGCCAGCACGCGCAGGCCGTCTACCAGCAGGCCGTGGTGACCAAGGTCATGCCCATGAACAACAGCACCGGCATCACCGACGCCGAGCGTGCGCTGATCGGGCGGTGGTTCCAGGCGGGCGCCCGGGTGGAATGATGCCGGCTTGCGTCAGCAAAACGTAAGTGTTCTCCACAGGGCTGCTTCGGGCGCATATCGCCTAAAGTCCACGGGTCGGCAAAAACTTGCCAAGTCCGAGGAGACAACATGAAGAAGTACTTGCCGTTCATTCACGGCGCGGCGGCCGTGGCCGCCACACTGGCCGTGCAGGTTGCCGGGGCCGCCCAGCTCGTCATCGCCCAGGTGGCTCCGCTGTCCGGGCTTGAAGCGATCCAGGGCCGGGCCTACTCGGCCGGCCTGCAGCTGGCCTTCAGCAATGCCAACAAGGCCGGTGGCGCCGGGGGTCACACCTTCAACCTGGTACGCAAGGACGACGGCGGCCGCCCCGAAGACACCCTGACGGCCACCACCCAGATCCTGGCCGACAGCAAGCCCATTGCGCTGGCGGGCTATTTCGGCAACCGCAGCATCGCCGAGCTGGTCAAGTCGGGCATTCTGGAGAAGGAAAAAATCGCCCTGGTGGGCTACCGCACCACCGAGATCCGCCCCGACGTGCCTTACCTGTACAGCGTGCGCGCCGGCCTGCGCGACGAGATCACCAAGATCGCCGAACACCTGGCCACGGTGGGAATCACGCGGCTGGGCCTGTTCCATGAAGACGGCCCCGGTGCCGCCGCGCTGACGTCGGCGGTGGACGAGATCACCAAGAAGACAGGCAGCACGATCGCCGCGCGGGCCACCTACCCGGCGGGCACGGCGCGTGTGTCGCCCGCGATCGAAACCTTCCTGAAGACGCCCCCCCAGGCCATCATCATGCTGGCCACCGGTTCGGCGGCGGCGGGCTTCATCGAGCAGTACCGGCTGGCGGGCGGGGCCGCGCAGCTGTTCGCGCAGTCGGGCGCCGACATCGAGCAGCTTGCCCAGCGCCTGGGTGAGGAGACCATGCAGGGCATCGCCATCGCGCAGGTCACGCCCAGCCCGTACAAGATTTCCGGGCGGCTGGCCAAGGAATTTTCCGATACCGTGGCCAAGACCCCCAACCTGGAGGTGCCCCCCAGCTACGCCATGATGGAAGGCTACATTGCCGGCAAAACCATCGTGGAGGCAGCGCGGCGCATGGGCCCCAAGGCGAGCCGCGAAGCCTTTGTGGCAGCTTTGGACACGGTAGAGACCGACATGGGCGGTTACCGCGTGGGCTTCAAGCCCGGCATGCGCTCGGGCTCCCGGTTTGTGGAGCTGTCGATCGTGACGGGCGCGGGCAAGATCCGCCAGTAGGTGGCACGGCGCGTTCTGGTCACGGGTGCCGCGGGCAGGCAACGCCCCCGGCCCTAGAATGCGCCCCTCATGTTCAAAAACGCCTGCTACTTCCGCCTTGGGGACGGCTTCGAGCTCCCCCCGATCCCCGCGCTTGAAAAAGTCCTGCAAAAGACCCGGTTCATCCCCTGCGGGCCCACGCAGGCCGAGTCCAGCGGCTGGGTGCCGCCGCGTGGCGGCAAGCACACCCAGCTTGCCGAACTCGTCGGCGGCCAGCTGATCCTGAAGCTGTGCACCGAAAAGCGTGCCGTGCCCTCGTCGGCCATCAAGGCGGGCGTTGAGGAAAAGATCGAACGCTACAAGAAAGAGACGGGCCAGGAGCGCGTGGGCGCCCGCGCCAAGAAGGAATTCAAGGAAGAGGTGCTGCTGGATTTGCTGCCGCGCGCCTTCACCAAGCGCGCCCACACGCTGCTGTGGCTGGCACCGGAGCACAAGCTGCTGGTGATCGACAGCGGCACGCTGGCTGGCGCCGACCGCATCGTCTCGGCCCTGCTGGCCGCGCTGCTGGACGTGCCGGGCGCCGGTGCTGCGATGGACCTGCAGCCCATCCACACCGAGCTGTCGCCGTCGGTGGCCATGGCGCAATGGCTCAGCACGCGCGAGGCGCCGTACAACTTCACCATTGACCGCGACTGTGAACTGAAGACGCCGGACGACCAGAAGTCCAGCGTGCGTTACGCACGCCACACCCTGGACATCGACGAAATCGCGCAACACATCGCGGCCGGCAAGGTGCCGACCCAGCTGGCCATGACCTGGAACGAGCGCGTGTCGTTCGTGCTGAGCGACGCCGGCCAGGTGCGCCGCATCAAGCTGCTGGACGTGGTGATGGACGGCGTGGACAAGCCGGGCAAGGACGACGACGGCTTTGACGCCGACGCGGCCATCCTGACCGGCGAGCTGGCCGGGCTGATCCCTGATTTGCTGGACGCGTTGGGCAGCGAGCCGGCGGCGTAGCCGCCAGAGCGTCCCTGCCCCCGTGCCTACCGCCGCCCGCGCGCGGCGGCCCGGCCCTCGCGGGCCTGGTTCAGTGACGCGAAGGCCGCCGCGATGTAATCCACAAACGCCCGCACGCGCGCCGATGTCTGGTGCCGCTGGGGGTACACCGCGCGGATGTCGGCTTCTGGCGTGCGCCACTGGGGCAGCACCTCCACCAGCCGGCCGCTGCGCAGGTAGCGCGCGATGTCCCATTCTGAGCGCATGACGATGCCGTGGCCGTCCAGCGCCCAGGCCACGGCAATCTCGCCGTCGTTGGTGGTCAGGCTGCCGCGCGTTCGCACCGGGTGCGCTACGGCCGCATCGCCCCGGCGCAGCTTCCATACACCATAGGCCTCGTCGCCCTGGCGGATGCCCAGGCAGTTGTGGCGTGACAGCTCGTGCGGTGTGGTGGGTATGCCGTGTTGCGCCAGGTAGGCGGGCGCGGCCACCAGCAGGCGCCGGTTGGGTGCCAGGTAGCGTGCAATCACCCGCGCATCGGGCGGCTCGCCAAAGCGGATGCACACGTCAAAGGCATCGTCGGTCAGCGGCGGCGGGTTGACCGACAGCTGCAGCTGGACCTCCACCTGCGGGTGAGCCCGGGCGAAACGCGAGATCACCGGCGCCACGTGGCTGCGTCCGAAGCCCAGCGTGGCATTGACACGCAGCAGTCCCTTGGGCGCGGCCACGGCACGCGTGACCAGCTGTTCCATGTCATCTATCTCGGCCAGGATGCGCCGCGCATGCGTGAGATACAGCTCGCCTTCGGCCGTCAGGCCAATGCGCCGCGTGGTGCGGTTCATGAGCTGCACGCCCAGGCGCGCCTCCAGCTGCGCCAGCCGCTTGCTGACGGCGGGGGTGGTCACGTCCAGCTCGCGGGCGGCGGCTGAAAAGCTGCCGGAACGCGCCAGCAGGCTGAAAAAGGCCATCTCGGAAGGGGCCGATGCGGGCGTGGACATTGTTGATCCAAAGTTAACAATGGGATAACTTTAGCCAGCGGCGTTAATTCAGGCAATCCGTAGAGTCCATGGGTGCAACAACCCATGAATCCAAGGACGGCATTGATGAAAAACTACCGCATCGCCTGCATCCCCGGCGACGGCATTGGCAAGGAAGTGGTGCCCGCGGGCCAGCAGGTGCTGCAGGCGCTGGCCGCGGCACAAGGCCGTTTCAGCTTTGACTTCACGACCTTTGGCTGGGGCGGCGACTGGTACCGCGCCCATGGCGAGATGATGCCGGCCGGCGGCCTGGACGCGCTGCGCAACATGGACGCCATCCTGTTCGGCTCGGCGGGCGACCCGCACATCGCCGACCACGTCACGCTGTGGGGCCTGCGCCTGAAGATCTGCCAGGGCTTTGACCAATATGCCAACGTGCGGCCCACGCGCATCCTGCCGGGCATTGACGCGCCGTTGAAGCGCTGTCGCACGCAGGACCTGGACTGGGTGATCGTGCGCGAGAACTCCGAAGGCGAATACGCCGGTGTGGGTGGCCGCGCCCACCAGGGGCACCCGATTGAGGTGGCCACCGACGTGAGCATGATGACCCGTGCCGGGGTGGAACGCATCATGCGTTATGCCTTCCGCCTGGCGCAGTCGCGCCCGCGCAAGCTGCTGACGGTGGTGACCAAATCCAACGCGCAGCGCCACGCCATGGTGATGTGGGATGAGATCGCCGTGCAGGTCGCCAAAGAGTTCCCCGACGTGAAGTGGGACAAGGAGCTGGTGGACGCCTGCACCGCCCGCATGGTCAACCGCCCGGCCAGCCTGGACACCATCGTCGCCACCAACCTGCACGCCGACATCCTGAGCGACCTGGCCGCCGCGCTCGCGGGCAGCCTGGGCATCGCACCCACCGGCAACATCGACCCCGAGCGCCGTTACCCCAGCATGTTCGAGCCCATCCACGGCTCGGCCTTCGACATCATGGGCCAGGGCCTGGCCAACCCCGTGGGCACGTTCTGGAGCTGCGTGATGCTGCTGGAGCACATCGGTGAGCCCGAAGCCGCGGCGGTGCTGATGGCCGCGATTGAAGAAGTGACCGCGAACCCGGCGTTGCACACGCGCGACCTGGGCGGCACCGCCACCACCGCGCAGGTGACACAGGCCGTCTGTGAAGCTGTGTGCGAGCGCGTGGCGGCCTGAGGATCAACAACCAAAGTGAAGGAGACAAGCGTGATGAAGAAACTGATTGCTGCACTGGGCGTGGCCCTGCTGGCACCCTTGGCCATGGCCCAGGGTTGTCCCGACAAGAACGTCCTGTACTGGCAGGCCTTCCCGCCCGGCGGCGAATCCGACCTGTCGGCGCGTCACCAGCAGGTGGTGCTCAAGAAGAAATGCCCGGCGGTGGACACCATCATCCAGTACAAGGCCGGCGCCGGTGGCGCGCTGATGTGGTCGCAGATGAACCAGCTGCCCGCCGATGGCCTGAACGTGGTGGGCGTGAACCTGCCGCACATCGTGTTCCAGCCCATCGAGGGCCAGGTGCAGTACAAGACGGCGGACATCACGCCGGTGTTCTGGTTCCACTACACGCCCGACATCCTGGTGGTGCCCGAGCAAAGCCCGATCAAGAGCTTTGCCGACTTCATCAAGGCGGCCAAGGCCGACCCTGGCAAGCTCAGCCTGGGCGGTTCGGGGCAGAACTCCGCCAACCACGCAGCGCATGAGCGCATGAACGCGGCTTTTGGCGTCAAGACCATCTACGTGCCGTTCAAGGGCACGGGCGACATGGCCACGGCCGTGATGGGCGCGCAGGTGGACGGCGCCATGACGTACACGGCCTTTGCCATCAACAACAAGACGCGCATCCGCCCGCTGGCCGTGGCCATGGAAAGGCGCCACCCGCTGATGCCTGACGTGCCCACCTTCCGCGAGCTGGGCGTGGACTGGGTGGACGGCGCCTACCGCGGCATTGGCGTGCCCAAGGGCACCTCCGCCGCCGACCGCAAGAAAATCTCCGACATGTGGGCCACGCTGAACAACGACCCCGAGATGAAGGAGCTGGCCGCCAAGAGCGGGTTCGAGCTGGTGAATGTGGGCGTGGACCAGATGGATGCCTTCATGCGCGACAAGGTCAAGCTGTACACCGAAGGTGCTTCGCGCCTGAATCTCGGCAAAAAGTAAACATTGCCCGGAACACGGCAAAATGGCTGGTGATGAACCTCACCGGCGCCCCCAATTTCCGTGACCTCGGCGGCTACGCAGCCGCCGATGGCCGTGTCGTGCAGACCGGCCGCGTCTTCCGTTCCGACCACCTGGGCCACCTGGAGCCCGCCGACCTGCAGCACATCGCCGAGCGCGTGGGCGAACAGGTGCGGGTGCTGGACCTGCGCGGCGTGACCGAGCGCGAATACGCCGCCTGCGCCATTCCCAATGCCATCGTGCACTCGCTGCCCATCGAGCCCACCATCGTGCAGAAGCTGCAGGACCTGCTGACCGCTGGTGCGGACCTGACCGCGCCTGATGTGGTGGCGCTGATGCAGGACACCTACCGCGGCTTTGTGCGCGGCAACACGCCGCGCTTTGCGCAGCTGTTTGCCCACCTGCTGGACGCGCACGACGCGCCGCTGGTGTTCCACTGCACCGCCGGCAAGGACCGCACCGGCTTTGCCGCTGCCTTGTTCCTGCACGCTTTGGGCGTGAGCGACGACGTGATCATGCGCGACTACCTGCTGACCAACGAGCGCCTGGCCGGCCGGCTGCACCCCGGCGCCTTTCCGCCCGTGGTGGGCCAGGTGCTGTGGACGGTGCAGGAAGATTTCATGCAAGCGGCCTTCGAGGCCGTGCAGCAGGACTTTGGCGACATGGACCGCTACCTGCGCGACGGCATTGGCCTGGGCGAGCGCGAGCGCGACCGGCTGCATGCGCTGTACCTGGCGGCGCCCGCGCGCTGACTGGGTTACCACGCGGTTACGGCGCTGCACAATCGCAGCCGGAGATTTTTCCTGATGACCGCACCTGATCCCCAAATCGACCCGTACGCTGCCCCGCGCGAATTCCTCGAACACCTGTACCGGGCCGCCGTGCGCCGCGCGCTGCCGCTGCACACGCTGGGCGCGCACCTGCCCCCGCCGCCCAAGGGCCGCACCGTGGTGCTGGGCGCGGGCAAGGCGGGCGGCTCCATGGTGCAGGCGGTGGAAGCGCTGTGGCCCGCTGACGCACCGCTGTCGGGCCTGGTCGTCACGCGCTACCACCACATCCCGCCGCGCCCGGCGGGCGTGCCCCAGCGCATCGAGCTGGTGGAGGCATCGCACCCCGTGCCCGACGCCGCGGGCGAGCAGGCCGCGCAGCGCATCCTGGCGCTGACCCAGGGCCTGACGGCCGACGACCTGGTGCTGTGCCTGATCTCGGGCGGCGGCTCGGCGCTGCTGACCTTGCCCGCAGACGGCCTGACGCTGGCCGACAAGCAGCGCATCAACAAGGAACTGCTGCTCAGCGGCGCCCATATCGGCGAGATGAACTGCGTGCGCAAGCACCTGTCGCGCATCAAGGGCGGCCGCCTGGCTGCCGCCTGCGCCCCGGCGCGCGTGGTCACGCTGACCATCAGCGACGTGCCGGGCGACGACCCTTCCGTGATTGCCAGCGGCCCCACGGTGCCCGACGCCACCACCTGCGCCGACGCGCTGGCCATCCTGCGCCGCTACGGCATCAGCGTGCCGCCCGCGGTGCAGCAGGCGCTGGAAGCAGGCGCGCTGGAAACACCCAAGCCCGGCGACGCCGCGTTCAATGGCCACGAGGTCCACATGATCGCCACGCCACAGCAATCGCTGGAAGCAGCGGCCGATGTGGCTCGCTCGGCCGGCCTGGACGCCTATATCCTGAGCGACGAGATCGAAGGCGAGTCCCGCGAAGTGGGCAAGGTCCACGCCGCGCTGGCCCGCGCCGTGGCGCGCGGCAACGGCGCGTGGAAGAAGCCCTGCGTGATCCTGAGCGGCGGCGAGACCACGGTGACCATCCGCAAGCAAGCCGAAGGCACACCGCGTGGCCGGGGCGGTCGCGCTGGCGAGTTCTGCCTGGGTCTGGCACAGGCGCTGCAGGGTCAGCCGGGCGTGTGGGCCCTGGCCGCAGACACCGACGGCATCGACGGCGTGGAAGACAACGCCGGCGCCTTCGTGGCGCCCGACACGCTGGCGCGCGCGCAGGCGGCGGGCATGAAGGTGGACGCCTACCTGGACCGCAACGACGCCTATGGCTACTTCGAGCCCTTGGGCGGCCTGGTGGTGACCGGGCCCACGCACACCAACGTCAACGACTTCCGCGCGATTCTGGTGCTCTGATCAGCTGCAGGTTTCGCGGATGTCATCCGGCACCGCCAGTGCCCGGATGCTTCCATCCTCGCGCCGCGCCGCAAAAATACGCACCTCGTCGCATTCCATGATCACATCGTCACCACGCGTGATGCGGTAGCGCTGCACGAAGCTCTTGATGCGCCATTCGGCCACGTGCACGTGGATTTGCAGCGTGTCGCCGTAGCTGGCGGTCTTGATGAACTTGGCGTGCGTGTCCACCAGCGGCGTGCCGATGATGCCGCGCGTGGCCTCGGTTTCGTGCCACGAAGGCACGCCGCATTGCACGAAGAAATGGCGCGACGCGGCGTCGATCCAGCGGAAGAAGTTGGGGAACCACACGATGCGCGCCGGGTCGCAGTCGCCGAACTCCACGCGCTGGGTGTACACCACGGTGCGCGGGCCGTTGCCAGAGGGGTTTGCTTCAGTCATGCCCCCGATAATCGCACCAAACCAGCCACACCCCATGCCCCAACTCCAACTTGCCGTCATCGACGTGAAACCCGGCGCCGCCATGGAAAGCCAGTCGGGCCTGCAGCTGCTGCGCCCGCGCATCTACGGCGCGTGGATGCAGCCCGCCGGCCCCAAAAAGGTGGCCGCCATCGTCATGCACCCCACCAGCAACTTCATGGGGCACTACCTGATTGCACCGCTGGCCGCGCGCGGCATTGCCTGCATGGGGCTCAATTCGCGTTATGCGGGCAACGACACGCTGCTGCTCATGGAGCGGGTGATCCAGGACCTGGGCGCGGGCGTGCAGTACCTGCGCGCGCAGGGGTACGACAAAGTGGTGCTGATCGGCAATTCGGGTGGCGCATCGCTGTCGGCGTTCTACCAGGCGCAGGCCGAACACCTGACCATCACCCACATGCTGGACGGCGACCCTGCGGGTCTGTCCGCACAAGACCTGCCGCCGGTGGATGGCCTGGCCCTGTGCGCCGCGCACGAGGGCCGCAGCACGTTGATGCGCAACTGGATCGACCCGTCGGTCACCGACGAGCACGACCCGCTGTCGGTGGACACTGCGCTGGACATGTACGACCCGCGCAACCAGCCGTTCACGGCGGAGTTCCTGTCGCGCTTCAAGGCTGCGCAGCGCGAACGCCTGCAACGCATCGAGGCCTGGGTGGGCCAGCGCCTGGCGCTGCTGCGCAGCCAGACGGCGCCGGGCAGTCCGCGTGACCAGGTGTTTGTGATCCACCGCACCCATGCCGACCCGCGCTGCGTGGACCTGACGCTGGACGCCAACGACCGCCAGCCGGGCAGCGTGTGGGGCAACGGGGTGGATGGCGCGCGGGCGGTGAACTATGCCGCCAGCCAGATGGGGCGCATCACCTCACTGACGGCGTTTTTGTCGCAATGGTCGTCGCAAAGCCGTGCCGACGGCCCGGCCAACCTGGCGCAAACCAGCGTGCCGGTGCTGCTGTGCACTTACACGGGGGACCAGAGCACCTTCCCCAGCACGCGCAGCGCGTGGCTGGCCGCGGGCGGGGAACGCATCCGCAATGTGGACATTGCGGGGGCCAACCATTACCTGGCCGGCCAGCCTGCGCTGGTGGAACAGGTGGCCGACGAGATGAGCGCGTGGATGCACGCGCTCTGAGGGCTTACTCGCTCCAGTTGGAGTACTTTTCGCAGATCTTGTTGATGCGCTTGCCCTTGGCCGTCTCGGCAAAGGTGGCCAGGTTGCCGGTGAAGTCTTCGGCGGTTTCGTTCCACATGCAGGTGCACCAGGCTTGCGCCTTGTTCTGGCCCTTGATGGGGCTGGGTTCGTTGCCGCCTTCGTACGTCTTGTTGGCGTGGTTGATGCACTGGCGGTACTGCGCCTGGTCGCTGGCGGGCACGCGGTTGTATTCCTGGGCCAGCGCGGCGCTGGTGCCCAGCATCATCATCAGGGCAATGGAGAGGGTGCGTTTCATCATGGTGAACGGCCTTTGTGGTTTGGTTTTATGGGTGTGTTTTGCGCCCCGGCAAGGCGGGACCAAACCAGTGTAAGAGGCTGTAACGACGCCGCGATACCGCAACGCCGGAATATTTGTCGCACGTTGCGTCCGCGCACTGTCTGGCGCGGCGTATCAGAAAAAGTGTTTACACACCTCGGTCGGCCAATGCGGCCAGCGCGTCCTCGTGCCAGAACGCCACCGCGGCGTACCAGCCCTCCCACACGCAGCCATTGCAGCCGCGCCCGCAGCAGGTGGTGGGCTCGGGCGGCGGTGGACGCAGCGGCACTCCCTGTTCGCCCGCCTGCGCCTGCAGGCGGGCGAACAGGGCGCGGGCGTCTTCAACGGTGGTGGGGATGGCGTGCGTCATGGCAAGGCCCTCATGCTATGCGCGCACCCGACGCGTCTGTCGGGTGCAGGTCGCCCCGGGCCTGCGTCAGTCCTTTGCCAGGTCTCCCAGCAAATCCCTGGCTGTTGGGTTGCCGGCCGCCACGGCTCGACGTGCCCATTGCCGCGCTACCGCTTCGGAGGATCCACCCGGGATCACGCTGATGCGGAAATGCACCATCGCCAGCTGGACCGCCGCATAACTGTTGCCCGCCTGGTACGCACGCTCGGCCCGTTCGATCAGCCGGCGGTGCGTGGCCAGCGACGCGCCGGGTTCGCCTCCTTGCACCTGTTGCAGGCTGCCCAGCCAATCCAGAGCGTCCAGGTCGCCCAGGTCGGCCAGTGCCTGCAGCACCTTGTAGGCGCGTTGCCGCGTCGCGTGGCGCTCGGGCGTTTGGCTGGTATCCAGGGCGTGCATGACTAATGCAAAGGGATCGCCAGCGGCAAGGGCTTTTTGCATCCATTGAGTTCGTTCCGGCTCCGGTCTGCGGATGGACGACATGGCCAGGGCAGCAGGGTCGCCCAGGACCACGGCGCGCCCCATCAGTGCGTCACTGCGTGCCTTGTCATACGGGACGCCCGCAGCGCGACCGTACATCATGGCCAGGGTTGTCATCGCAGCGGCATGACCGGCGTCCGCCGCCTTCTGCAGCCACTGCACCGCCTGCCTGTAGTTGATGGGCACGCCAGCACCCAGCTGATAGCTGCGGCCCAGCGCGAACATACCTTCCGGGCCAGCTGCCTGCGCCACATTTTCGAGCTCTGCGTGGTTGGGGGCGAGCACTTGTGCGTTGGCCGTCGGGCCCTGTGCTGCGGCGGCTGAAATCAGGAGCGAAGCGGCCAGGGCGATAGTCACGTTGCGCATTTCATCTCCGGTTCATTGCAGCAGGCCCCCTCAACGGGCATTGCCACGTGTGTTTTCGCGCCAGGTGTACTTGAACGAGCAATGGAATTCCTGCTGCAGCAGGCCAGGCGCCGAGGCCGCCAACGACCCGGCGTCATTCCGGCAACTGCAAGCTTCCATGCCAAGCAGGTCGTCCGGGCCCTTGCTGAAGCGGGTTCTCATGGCCTGTGTCTCGGTCTGACACCATGTCTGTGCAAGTGCGGGTGTCAGTCTGGAGCTTTCCCACACCCAGGTTCGAACCTGGGGAACCCAGCCGTCCGCCGGTCGGGTAGCCGCTGACGCTAATTGGGAGGGCCGGTTCGACGCGGCACTGGCTTGCGCCAATAGCGGCGGCAACGAGGCGGACGGGGTACTGGCGGGCGGGCTGGCCAGGTTGCTACCACCGGCGGAAGGCGTGGGCGGCGCCGGCACGCGCGAGGCGCCTGCGCCTGCCTGTGCCAGCAATGGCGGCAGATTGCCAGCTGCTGCCGGGCGCCCCCCAGGCGATGAGGCCAGGGCTTGTTGCGACACGCTGCTGCCGTTGGCTGCTTTGGAGATGGCATAGGCCGCCGCCACACCCCCCACCACACCCACGAGGGTACGGAAAAACTCGGCGCTTTTCTCCCGCTCCTCGCGCAGCCACTGGGCAATGTAGGCCTGGTGATCACGGTCCAGCTTGGCCCAGTACGCCACTTCACGGGCAACGCCTTCCGGGGTGTCATTGCCCTGGTTGGTGTGGGCGCCCAGCGCCAGCAGCCGCTCGGTTTGCGCCTTCAGGAACGCGCCGCGGGCGGGTTCATTGTTCGACAGCGTGAACGCAATGGCCTTGATGACCTGATCCAGCGGCAGGCCGTAGTGCAGGTCGTTCAGACGGCAGTCCCTGTTGACTTCGGCGCCGTTCTTCAACAGCCAGTCAGTGGCCGCGACGGCCGAGGGCGAGGGATTGGTGACCATCAGGCAAAGCGGCGTGGACGACGCCAGATGGTCCAGCCGCAGGTAGGCGTTGGGCTGTACCTGCCCGGCCAGGATCTGCGCGGCCAGCGCGTCGGGCCGGCCCAAGTGGGCATCAAGGGCGGGCGTGGCGCCGGCAGAGCCCATCCAGAGGCCAGCCAATGCGACAGCCAGGCAGTGGGCGCGTGTGGTGGGCAAAGGCAGCAACGCTGATGCCCGGTACGGGAACAGACGCTTTCTCGGCTTTCGCATGTTTGACTCCTGGCTGCCGATTTTAGGAAAACGAGCGGCTTGCCCGGCTCACCCATTCATGGGATGGCAGCCTGCGGCGCCCGGCCTTCGCTTACTTTCTGAACTTGCGCACCAGCTCCTGCACCGTCGGCCCGCCCGCCTGCAGCGAGCCCGACACCTTGATGATGCTCAGCGTGCGCTCGGAGCCCGACTCCAGCGTGGCCTGGTGCACGGCCTGCAGCAGCGGCCAGACCTTGTCCGCCGGGCCTTCAATGACCGTGCCCATGCCGTGCACCTCATGGCGCAGGCCCGACGCCTGGATGACGGCGATGGCGGCGTCCACATGCTTGTAACGGTCGCTGGCCGTGCCCGCGGGGCGGGGGATGACCTGGATCTCGGCAATCATGTGGTTGGCTGGCGCTGGTTGTGCCCCGGCGGCGGCGCAGGCCAGCAGCGGCAGCGCCAGCAACGCAAGCCGAAGGCGGTGTGAAATGGAAATCATTGAATGGGTCATGTGCATCTTTCTTTCAGCAAAGATGCAGGATCAGCGGGCGCTCCGGGCCGCCATGCCGGTGCGAGAAGAGGGCGCCGGCGGGCCTGTGGAACGTGCTTCCCTGCGCGAGGATTACCTCAATCAGGTTCAAAGGGACTCTCTCAGCCAGCGCGCCTTGCGGTTGCGCCAACACCCCTAGCGGTTTGCCTTGCTGGCGGCGCGGGGCTGCTGCAAGGTGAGCGGGATTGTAGCGGGGCGACTGTGCGGTGAGTCGATTGGCTTCTATAATCGCCTCAAATTTGAGTCGAATAATCCATGCAATCGCCTCACCTTCTCTGGCAACACCCGGGCTGGCCCGGCATGCACTACGACGCGGCCCGCATCGGCGAGGCGCTTGCGCGTGCCAAGCGCGCCCAAGGTGTCGTGGAGGGCAAGTTGTCGGCGCTGGGCTTTGGGGAACGGCAGGCCCTGGCCGCCGAAGCCTGGGCGCAAGAGGCCATGGCCACTTCCGCCATCGAGGGCGAACACCTCGACTTGCTGGCGGTGCGTTCGTCGGTTGCCCGCCGGTTGGGCGTTGAAATCCCCAAGGGGCCGGTCGCGGCCCGGCATGTGGACGGCTTGCTGGACATCATGGATGACGCTGTACGCCATGCCGGCAAGCCGCTTACCCAAGAGCGGCTGTATGGCTGGCAGGCGGCGCTGTTCCCCACTGGTTATTCCGGCATGCGCGCCATCCTGGTCGGCCGGTACCGTACCAACGCCATGCAGATCGTGAGCGGCCCGCACGGACACGAGACGGTGCACTACGAAGCGCCCGATGCCGGCGCGGTGCCGGGTGAGATGGCCAATTTTCTGGCCTGGTTCAATGCCGAGCGCGGAGAAGACCCGTTGCTCAAAGCCGCGCTGGCCCATCTGTGGTTTGAAACTATTCACCCGTTCGACGACGGCAATGGCCGCGTGGGCCGCAACATCGTGGACCTGTGCCTGGCACGCGAGGCGGGGGAGTCGAGCAGGTTGGTTTGCATCTCCCAGCAGCTGCTGCAGGAACGCGACGCTTACTACGACGCTTTAGGCGATGCACAGCACGGCAATCTGGAAATCACCGCGTGGCTCATGTGGTTCATCGAACAGGTGCGCCTGGCCTGGGAGCGCGCGGCCAGCGTCGTTGACGCATCGCTTGAAAAGGCCCGTTTCTGGTCCGTCCATGGCGCGGTTGACCTGACCCCGCGGCAGCGCAAGGCGATCAACAGCCTGCTCGACCATGGGCCTGGCGGGTTCGAGGGCGGGCTGAACACCCGCAAGTACGTGGGCATCACCGGCGCATCACGCGCCACGGCTTCGCGTGAGCTGATGGAGTTGGCCGCATTGGGCCTGCTGGCGCAGGCTGGCGCCGGGCGGGCGGTGCGCTACTACATCAATCTGCCGGGGTGGCAGGGCTGAATGTCCTGCATCACCCACCCCCCGGCGGCACCCTGAAGTTCTCCATGATGTGCGCCTCGGCGCGCAGCAGGGCGGCGTGCAGCCGCTGCATCCATGCCTGCATGTGGTCGCGCCACGTCTGCGTTGCGGCGGGTTGCCCGGGGCTGGCCTTGGTGTTCGTGGGGTCTGTCATCAGGCCGCCATGCTCCCGCCTGCACTACCATCTGTAAAGTTGAATTAACTAAACCTCAGAGTCAGGAAAGCTGATGCGTAACCTCAACCTGGACCAGCTGCAGACGCTGATTGCCATTGCCGACCTGGGCACGTTTGCCGCCGCTGCGCAGGCGCTGCACCTGTCGCCGCCCGCGATCAGCCTGCACATCAAGGAGCTGGAGTCGCGCATGAACGAGGTGCTGCTGGTGCGCGGGCGGCGGCGCGCCGAGCTGACGCACGCGGGCAGCATCCTGGTGCAGGAGGGGCGCAAGCTGCTGGCCGCCAGCGACGACCTGATCGAGCTGGTGCGCCGCCGCGCGGCGGGGCATGAGGGCATCGTGCGCATCGGCGTGTCGGCCGGTGTCAGCACGCGCCTCTTGCCGCTGATCCTGGAATCACTCACGCGCAAGCACCCGGGCATCGAGGCGAAGCTGGAGGCCGAGGGCACCGCATCCGCCATGCTGCGGCTGAAGGCGGGCACGCTGGACATTGCCATCGTGGCGCAGCCGCAGGACGTGGTGGACGGCATCCAGCTCACGCCCTGGCGCAACGACCCCATCGTGGTGCTGCTGCCCGCCGCGTGGAAGCCGCCCAAGCGGGTGACGCCCGGGTGGCTGGCCGGGCGGCGCTGGGCGTCGTTTGCGCCGGCCACGCAGATGCACGGCCTGATCGCAGGCTGGTTTGGCCGGGCGGGCCATAACCCCCGCCCCTTCCTGACCATGAGCTACCCCGGCGCATTGAAGAGCCTGGCCGCCGCCAGCCAGAGCGCGGCCTTCCTGCCGCTGGAAGAGGTGGAAGACCAGCTGCAGTCACCCGACGTATTGGTGCGCCATCTGCAGCCCACGCTGATGCGACCCATGGTGGTCGCCCACCGCGCCGGGCCCGCAGCCAACAAGGCGGTGGCCAACGTGCTGAAGGTGCTGGCGGGCTTTGCGGCCAAGGGCAACGTGCGGACCGCCAGGCCCGCTAGAACCTGAGGCGCACACCTGCGGGCAGCTTCTTCAAGCAGGCCTCAAACCGCTCGTGATCCAGCCATCGCTGCAGCCACAGCCGTGTGGCGGGCAGCGGCTGCACGTCAAACCACGCAACGTCTACCGCGCGAAACTGCCGCACAAACGGAAAGATCGCCAGATCGGCGGCGCAGGGCTGACCGTCGCCCAGCCAGGGCTGCGCGGCCAGCCGCTGTTCCAGCGCGTGCAGCAGCCCGCGCGCGGCCTGGTCGCGCGGCACAGCGGCGTCGGCCTCACCATGCCGCTCGGGGTACTTGTAGCGGTCCAGCTGCTGCTTGAAGGCACCGTCATTCAGGGTTACCAGGGCCAGGTTGTCCGGCGTCTGCGCGCGCTGCCAGCAGCCATCCGCGTCGCGCCCCTCAAAAGCCCAGCGCATGATGTGCAGGCTCTCGTCGATCACCCTGCCATTGGCCAGCACCAGCACGGGCACAGTGCCCTTGGGTGAATACGCCAGCATGGCAGCAGGCTTGTCCCTCAGGCTGATCTCGAACGCATCGAATTCAATCCCAGCCACCAGCAAAGCCATGCGCGCCCGCATGGCATACGGGCAGCGGCGGTAGTTGTAGAGAAGGGGAAGGGGCATGAGCTGGTTGGTGCCGACTACCAACAGACTGCTGCGCTCACCGCCCGGACCCACACGCTTTAAAAACTTCCTCTCCCGTGCCCGGTGCATTCATCTGCACCGGCTGCCCTTTCGCCGCCCCCGCTCCCACGGCCTCCCGCAGCGCCTCCCACACACTCACCGCCAGCATGAACGGCGGCTCGCCCACGGCCTTGCTGCCGCCGACGTTGTCTTCACGGTTGGCTTCGTGCCACAGGGCGACCTTGAAGTGTTCGGGCACGTCGCCCGTGGCAGGGATCTTGTAGGTGCTGGGGGCGTGGGTGGCCAGGTAGCCCTTGTCGTTCCACACCAGCTGCTCGGTGGTCAGCCAGCCCATGCCCTGCACAAAGCCGCCTTCGATCTGGCCGATGTCGATGGCCGGGTTCAGGCTGGTGCCCACGTCATGCAATATGTCCACGGCCAGCACGCGGCTTTCACCCGTCAGCGTGTCGATGGCCACCTCGGTGCAGGCGGCGCCGTAGGCGAAGTAATAGAACGGCCGGCCGGTCAGCGTGGTTTTGTCGTAGTGGATTTTGGGTGTGCGGTAAAACCCGTCGCTCCACAGCTGGATGCGGTTGGCATAGGCCATGCCCACCACCTGGTCAAAGCTGCGCGTGGCTTTGGGCGTGATGACCTGGCCGCCCCTGAAGCTCACCGCGCCCGCGCCGCAGCTGTCCAGCCCGCTCACGAATGCCGCCAGGTTGTCGCGCACGGTGCGCGCTGCAAACTGCGCGGCGCGGCCGTTCAGGTCGGTGCCGCTGCTGGCCGCCGTGGCCGATGCGTTGGGCACCTTGCTGGTGTCTGCCGCGGTGCAGCGCACGCGCTCGAACGGCACGCCCAGTTCGTCGGCCACGATCTGCGCCACCTTGGTGTTCAGGCCCTGGCCCATCTCAGTGCCGCCGTGGTTCACCTGCACGCTGCCGTCGGTGTACACATGCACCAGCGCACCCGCTTGGTTGAACAGCGTGGCGGTAAAGCTGATGCCAAACTTCACCGGCGTGAGGGCGATGCCGCGCCGGATGACGGGGCTGGTCTGGTTCCACCTGGCAATCGCTTCGCGCCGCGCGCGGTAGCCCGATGTGTCGGCCAGCTGGGTGATGAGCGGCTGAAGGATGTTGTCTTCCACCTTCATCTGGTAGTGCGTCACGTTCCGCTCGTCCACGCCATACAGGTTGCGCAGGCGCACGTCCAGCGGGTCCAGGCCCAGCGTGCGCGCGATGTCGCCCATGATGGCTTCGATGACGATCACGCCCTGCGGCCCGCCAAAGCCGCGAAAGGCCGTGTGGCTTTGCACATTGGTCTTGCAGCGGAACGACTTGATTTCCACGTCGCTCAGGTAATAGGCGTTGTCGGCATGGAAGACCGCGCGGTCGGCCACCGGGCCCGACAGGTCGGCGGAGAAGCCGCAGTTGGCCAGCATGGTCAGCTGCAGCGCGGTGACCAGGCCGGTATCGTCAAACCCCACGGTGTAGTCATAGGCAAACGGGTGGCGCTTGCCGGTGATCATGAAGTCGTCGTCGCGGTCCAGCCGCAGCTTGACCGGGCGCTTGAGTTTGTTCGCGGCCAGCGCGGCCCATACGGCCAGGTGGCCGGCCTGCGTTTCCTTGCCGCCAAAGCCGCCGCCCATGCGCCGGCATTCCACCGTCACGGCGTTGTTGCTGATGTGCAGCGCGTGCGCCACCCAGTGCTGTATTTCGCCGGGGTGTTGCGTGCTGCTGTAGATCCACCACTGGCCCTGCTCCAGCGGCAGGGCATAGGCGATCTGGCCTTCCAGATAGAAGTGCTCCTGCCCGCCGACCTCCAACTGACCGGTCAGTGTGTGGGGCGCTTTTTTCATCGCGGCTTCGGGTTGGCCGCGGCGCACCGTCACGGGTGGCAGCACATAGTTTTGCGCCGCATGGGCTTCGCGCGGCGTCAGCACCGCGGGCAGGGGATCAATGGCGAGCTTGACCTTGCGCGCGGCGCGGCGCGCCTGCATCACGGTGTCGGCCACGATCACCCCCACCACCTGGCCGATGTGCTGCACCGTGTCCTGCGCAAAGATGGGCTCGTCATGGCCGAAGGCGGCCAGGATGGGGTCGCCGGGGATGTCGCCCGCCAGCACGATGCCGCGCACGCCGGGCATGGCCAGGGCCATGGTGGCGTCGACCCCGCGCAGGCGGCCATGGGCCACGGTGCTCATGATGGGCGCGGCATGCAGCGTGCCTTTGACTTCCGGTATGTCGTCCACATACGGCGCGGCGCCGGCCACCTGGGCGCGCGCGCTTTCGTGCGCGCGCGACACGCCGCTGGCGGGCGCGATGGGGGTGAGGAATTTCTCAGGCGCGTTCATGCCGCCTCCTTGAGCGAAAAGCTTTCCAGGTTGATCTGCTGCAGGCCCTGGCTTTCCAGCCAGAAACGTTGCATCAGGTTGCCCAGCACCTCGCTGCGGTAGGCGGCCGATGCGCGCATGTCGCTGATGGGCTGGAACTGCGCGCGCAGCGCGGCGGCAGCGGCCTGGGCTGCACCTTGCGTCCAGGCCTGGCCACGCAGGGCGGCTTCGGCCTGGGTGGCGCGCATGGGCGTGGCGGCCACGCCACCGGCACCGATGGACACGGCGGCCACGCTGCCGCCGGCCACCGTCATGTTGACCACCAGGCACACGGCCGAGATGTCGTCGTCATAGCGTTTGGAAATCTTGTAGGCCTTGAGCATTTCACCGGGCACAGGCAAGGGCACCTTGATCCATGCCAGCACTTCGTCGGGCGCCATCACGTTCTGGCGGTAGCCGGTGTACAGCTGCTCCAGCGGCAGCTCGCGGTGGCCGCGCACGCTCATCAGCACCACGTGGGCGCCCAGCGCGATCAAGAGCGGCATGCTGTCGCCAATCGGCGAGCCGTTGGCCACGTTGCCGCCCAGCGTGCCCGAATTTCGCACCGGAAGGCCGGCGAAGCGGTTGGCAAAGGTCTTGAGCTGCGGGCGGTCGGCCACCAGCGCGGCAAAGGCCTCGGTCAAGGTCACGGCTGCGCCGATGGCAATGTGGTGCGGGTAGCGCTCCACGCGGCGCAGCTCTTGCACTTGCGTCACGTCCAGCACCTGCGGGAATTGCATGTGCATCTTGGTCACCCACAGGCCCACGTCGGTGCAGCCGGCCACGATCTGCGCGCCAGGGTGGGCAGCGCGCGCGGCCAGCAGGCTTTTCAGGTCGCGCGGGGCCATGTAGTCCGCCGATTCGCCGTGGGGCTGGATGGCGGCCAACTGCGTCAGCAGCGCCTTCTCGTTCACCTGCATGGCGGGCAGCGCCGCCATTTGCTGCGCTGCGTCCAGGATCGGCCGGTAGCCGGTGCAGCGGCACAGGTTGCCCGACAGTTCTTCCTGCGCCAGCGCGCGGGTGACCGATTCGCCTTGGGCCACATGGTTTTGGTACATGCCAAACAGGCTCATCACAAAACCTGGCGTACAAAACCCGCACTGGCTGCCGTGGCACTGCACCATGGCCTCTTGCGCGGGGTGCAGCGTGCCGTCCTCGGCGGCCAGGTCTTCCACCGTCCACAGGGCCATGCCGTCGATGGAATGCGCCAGCCGGATGCAGCTGTTGATGGCCTTGTAGTCCAGCTTGCCGTCGCGTGCCTCACCGAGTACGACGGTGCATGCGCCGCAGTCGCCCTCGCCGCAGCCTTCCTTGGTGCCGGTGCACCCCAGGTCCTCGCGCAGCACTTCCAGCAGCGTGCGATCGGGTGGTACATTGCCCAGGCAGACTTGGCTCCCGCGCCGGATGAATCGGATCGTCTTGGTGTCCATGTAAATCAGTATGGTCTATGGCTGCCTGTGAGGGTAGAACGCTCCCGCGGGTACGACATAAGCATTGCCATATGACAGGAATGCAACCCCCGGTATGAGAGATCAAGCGCTTTTCGACAAGATAGACCTCCATTTGATAAGGGTCTTGCACACCGTGCTCACTGAACGCAGCGTCTCGCGTGCCGCCATCCGCATGGGCATGCACCAGCCGGCCGTGTCCGCCGCGCTCAAGCGCCTGCGCGACCTGGCGGGAGACCCGCTTTTGGTGCGTTCAGGCGCCGGCATGGTGCCCACGGACACGGCGCTGCGCATGATCGAGCCCAGCGCAAGCATTCTGCGTGCCGCCGAGGTGCTGTTCACCGACGTGCGCGGCTTTGACCCGCAAACGGCCACCGGCACCTTCCGCGTGGCCGCCAGCGACTACCTGGACCCGCTGTTCCTGCCGCAGCTGGTGGCCCGCATCCAGGAGCAGGCGCCCTTGTGCCATATCGAGATCCACCCGCTGTCGGCCGCGTCGGATTACCAGGCGCAGCTGGCACAGGGCGCGGTGGACGTGGTGGTGGGCAACTGGCTCAAGCCGCCGGAGGACCTGCACATGGGCCGGCTGTTTGCCGACGAGGTGGTGTGCCTGGTGGCTGCCGGCCACCCCGCGGTGCGCCGCGGCTGGTCGGTGGATGAATGGCTGGCGGCTGGGCACATTGCGCCCACGCCCACCCACCCCGGCGCGCGCGGCGTGATCGACGAACACCTGGAAACCCAGGGCCTGCGGCGCAACATCACGGCGCGCTGCCCGCATTTCGGGTTGATCCCGGCCATGGTGGCATCGAGCTTGCTGGTGCTGACCACGGGCCGGCAGTATTGCGAGCGTTTTGCCGCCCAGCTGCCCGTGAGGATACTTGCATGCCCCATTGAATTCCCGCGCTTGATGTATTACCAGCTCTGGCATGAACGCACGCATGCGTCGGCGTCGGCCAGGTGGTTGCGTGAGCGGATCAAGGACGTGGCTTCGGCCCTGAAAAAAGAGAGACAACCCGAGTGAGCATCCCAAGACTTCAGCTGGCGCACATCACCAAGCGGTACCCCGCCGTGGTGGCCAACAGCGACGTGTCGCTGACCGTGCAGCCTGGCGAGACCCACGCCGTGCTGGGTGAAAACGGCGCCGGCAAATCGACGCTGATGAAAATCATCTACGGCAGCGTCAAGCCTGATGAGGGCAGCGTGATGTTCAACGGCCAGCCGGTGCACATCCGCAACCCGCAGGAGGCGCGGGCCCTGGGCATCAGCATGGTGTTCCAGCACTTCAGCCTGTTTGACACACTGACCGTTGCCGAGAACGTCTGGCTGGGCCTGGACAAGCGCCTGACGCTCAATGAGGTCACGCACAGCATCACCACCAAGGCGGCTGAATACGGGCTGGACATCGATCCGTCGCGCCCCGTGCACACGCTGAGCGTGGGCGAGATGCAGCGCGTGGAAATCATCCGCGCGCTGCTCACCAGCCCCAGGCTGCTGATCCTGGACGAGCCCACCTCGGTGCTGACGCCGCAGGCCGTGGAAAAGCTGTTCGTCGTGCTGAAAAAGCTGGCGTCCGAGGGCTGCAGCATCCTGTACATCAGCCACAAGCTGCATGAAATCCGCGAGCTGTGCACGGCCTGCACCGTGCTGCGCGGCGGCAAGGTCACGGGCGTGTGCAACCCGCAAGTGGAGTCCAACGCGTCACTGTCGCGCCTGATGATCGGCGCCGAGCCGCCGGCGCTGGCGCACCACGCGCGCAGCGCGGGCGAGGTGGTGCTGCGCGTGCAGGCCTTGAGCCTGCCGCGCGAGGACCAGTTCGGCGTGGACCTGGACGATGTGTCGATGCAGGTGCGCGCGGGCGAGGTGGTGGGCATTGCCGGCGTGTCAGGCAACGGGCAGAAAGAGCTTCTGTACGCGCTGTCGGGTGAAGACACGCGCGCCGCGCCTTCGATGGTCCAGGTGTTTGGCCAGGACGCCGCGCGCATGGGCCCCGGCGGGCGGCGCGCACTGGGCGTGCACTTTGTGCCCGAGGAGCGGCTGGGCCGCGGCGCGGTGCCCACGCTGGGGCTGGCGCATAACCTCATGCTCACGCGCACCGACGCCATTGGCGCGGGCGGCTGGATCCATGTGCGCGCGCTGCAGGCCCAGGCGGCCGCCATCATCCAGCGGTTCAACGTCAAGGCCGGCGGGCCGAATGCGGCGGCCAAGTCCCTGTCAGGTGGCAACCTGCAGAAGTTCATCGTGGGCCGCGAGATTGACGCCAACCCGAAACTGCTGATCGTCTCGCAGCCCACCTGGGGCGTGGACGTCGGCGCGGCCGCGCAGATCCGCGGTGAAATCCTGGCGCTGCGCGACGCGGGCTGCGCCGTGCTGGTGGTCAGCGAGGAGCTGGACGAGCTGTTTGAAATCAGCGACCGGCTGCATGTGATCGCCAAGGGGCGGCTGTCGCCGCCGATCGCGCGGGCCGACGCCACGGTCACGCTGATTGGCGAATGGATGAGTGGTCTGTGGCATGCCGACGTGCAGGCCCACCTTGCCACGGAGGCTGCCCATGCTCAAGCTTGAACCGCGCCCCCAGCCATCGCAGTTCTGGTCGCTGGCTTCGCCGTTGCTGGCGCTGGCCATCACCGTCATCATCGGCGTGGCCCTGTTCGCCGCCCTGGGCAAGGACCCGGTGCGCGGCCTGCAGGTGTTCTTCTGGGAACCCATCAAGACGCCCTATGCCCTGGGCGAGCTCATGGTCAAGGCCACGCCGCTGCTCATCATTGCGCTGGGGCTGGCGGTGTGTTTCCGCTCCAACGTCTGGAACATCGGCGCCGAAGGCCAGTTCGTCATTGGCGCGGTGTTTGCCGGCGGCGTGGCGCTGACGGCGGGCAAGACCACCGGCGGCTGGATCGTCATCGCCATTCTGCTGGCGGGCATTGTGGGCGGCATGCTGTGGGCCGGTATCACGGCGCTGCTGCGCGACCGCTTCAACGCCAGCGAAATCCTGGTCAGCCTGATGCTGGTGTACGTGGCCGACATGGTGCTGAGCTACCTGGTGTATGGCCCCTGGAAAGACCCGGCGGGCTACAACTTCCCGCAGACCAAGACGTTCGAATCGGTCACGCAGATACCGCGCCTGATGGCGGGTTCGCGCGTGAGCATTGGCCTGCTGATCGCGCTGGCCGCGGCGGCGGCGCTGTGGATCTTCCTGTTCCGCACGCGCGCGGGCTTTGCGCAGCAGGTGGGCGGGCTGGCGCCCGCGGCGGCGCGCTATGCGGGGTTCTCTTCGCGCCGCGCGCTGTGGGTGGCGCTGCTCACCTCTGGCGGCGCGGCCGGCCTGGCTGGCGCGCTGGAAGTGGCAGGCCCCATCGGCCAGCTCACGCCCTATGTGCCCGCGGGCTATGGCTTTGCGGCCATCATCGTTGCGTTCGTCGGGCGGCTGCATCCGGTGGGCATGATTTTCTCGGCGGTTCTCATGAGCATGTTCTACATCGGCGGTGAGCTGGCGCAGTCGCGCCTGGGCTTGCCCAAATCAATCACCGGCGTGTTCCAGGGGCTGCTGCTGTTCACTTTGTTGGCTTGCGACACGCTCATCGCGTACCGCCTGCGTTTCACGGCGCTGCAGGCCGGCATGAAGGGAGCGCGCTGATGGAAAGCTACGCACTGTTGTTGGCCGCCACGCTGAACGCGGGCACCGTGCTGGCCATCGCGGCGCTGGGCCTGCTGATCAACGAGAAAGCGGGCATCGTCAACCTGGGTGCCGAGGGCATGATGCTGTGCGCCGCCATTGCCGGTTTTGCGGCGGTGGTGCACACCGGCAGCGACCTGGCCGGCTTTGCCGCCGGCATGGGCGCGGGCGCGCTGCTGGCCGCCATCTTTGGCGTGCTGGTGATCTGGCTGAACACCAACCAGTACGCCACTGGCCTGGCGCTCAGCCTGTTTGGCGCCGGCTTCTCGGCCTTTGCAGGCATCAAGTACGTGCAGGAAAAGCTGCCCGAGCGCCCGCAGTTCCACATCCCGCTGCTGGGCGACATCCCGCTGCTGGGGCCCGCGCTGTTCCGCCAGCATCCCATGGTGTACCTGGCCATGTTCATGGTGGCGGGGCTGATCTGGTTCCTGTACCGCACGCGCGGCGGGCTGGTGCTTCGCTCGGTGGGGGAATCGCCCGAATCCGCCCACGCCCTGGGCTACCCGGTGCGGCGCATCCGCCTGGGCGCCGTGGTGGCCGGTGGCGCGCTGTGCGGGCTGGCGGGCGCCTACATCGCCGTCATCTACACGCCGCTGTGGGTGGAGGGCATGGTGGCCGGCAAGGGCTGGATCGCGCTGGCGTTGACCACCTTTGCCACCTGGCGCCCGGCACGCGTGTTGCTTGGGGCTTACCTGTTTGGCGGCGTGACCATGCTGCAGTTTCACTTGCAGGGCATCGGCGTGAACGTGCCCAGCCAGTTCCTGACCATGCTGCCCTACCTGGCCACCATCGTGGTGCTGGCCCTGATCTCGCGCAACCCGGCCTGGATTCGCGTGAACATGCCCGCATCGCTTGGAAAGCCGTTCTACCCCGGTTCATAATTTGTGTTTTCGTGTTTTTCTCCCAACCTGTCGCAACCCCCTCAAGAAGGACCTGACATGACCGACCTGAAGAAACGTTCCCTGCTCAAAGTTGCGGCCCTGTCCGCCGCCGCGGCAGCTGCCCTGGTAGCCTGCGGCAAGAAGGAAGAGCCCGCGCCTGCCCCGGCCCCCGCGCCCGTGGCCGCCCCGGCACCCAAGCCCGAGCCGCTGAAGATCGCTTTCGCCTACGTCGGCCCGGTGGGTGACGGCGGCTGGACCTTCGCCCATGACAACGGCCGCAAGGCACTGGAAAAGGAGTTCGGCGACAAGATCGTGACCAGCTTCGTGGAGAAGGTGCCCGAGTCCGCCGACGCCGAACGCGTGATCCGTGACATGGCCGCTCAGGGCAACAAGCTGATCTTCGGTACGACTTTCGGCTACATGGAGCCGATGCTGAAGGTCGCCGCCGACCACAAGGACGTGAAGTTCGAGCATGCCACCGGCTACAAGCAGGCCGAGAACATGCGCACCTACGACAGCCGCACCTACGAAGGCGCCTACATGGCCGGCGTGATCGCAGGCAAGATGACCAAGTCCAACACGCTGGGCGTGGTGGCCTCCATTCCAATTCCTGAAGTGGTGCGCAACATCAACAGCTTCACGCTGGGCGCGCAGTCGGTCAACCCCAAGATCAAGACCAAGGTGGTGTGGGTGAACGAATGGTTCAACCCGCCCAAGGAAACCGAGGCCGCCACCTCGCTGATCAACGGTGGCGCCGACGTGCTGTTCCAGAACACCGATTCGTCGGCCGTGCTGCAGACCGCCGAGAAGATGAACAAGCGCGCCTTCGGCTGGGACAGCGACATGACCGCCTATGGCCCCAAGGCCCACCTGGGCTCGGCCATCATCAACTGGGGCCCGTACTACATCAAGGCCACGCGTGACGCGCTGGAAGGCAAGTGGACGGGCAACACCGGCGTGTGGTGGGGCGTGAAGGAAGGCGCGATCGACATGGTGTCCATCGCTGCTGACGTGCCCGAGGAAACCAAGACCAAGATCGCCGAGATCAAGAAGGGCCTGACCGACGGCACCTTCACGATCTGGAAGGGCCCGATCGTGGGCCAGGACGGCAAGGAAATCCTGGCCAAGGACGCCGTTGCCGACGACAAGTTCCTGGGCGGCGTGAACTTCTACATCAAGGGCGTCGAGGGTAAAGTGCCCGGCGACAAGAAGTAATCGCCTGCAACGCAATGGAAGGCCGCCCTCGGGCGGCCTTTTTTATTTCATGCCATCGTATAAACTGACAGCATGCCCACGCCCGCAAGTCCGCAGCCCAAGCGCCCCAGCCGCCAGGCCATCGTCCGCGCGGCGGCCAGCTCAACCGCTGTGGAGACGGGCCGATCCGTGGCTCAGCTTGAGCAGCAGCTCAAGCAGCCGACCCCGCGCTTTCCTCACATCAAACTCGCTCGCTGACACTGGCGTTGCCTGCTTGGATGGCACTGGCCACGAACTCGCACATCCGCGCATAGTCACCCGAAAATCCGGCGTGAATGGCGCCAATGTAAGCAGCCTTGTGCTGCTCCCATGCCGAGTAGTCCAGAGGTTCGTGTCCGGCCTGAACTGCCATCACATCGGCCAGCAGGCGCGACAAACGTCCATTGCCCTCACGGAAGGGATGAATGACGATCAGCTCCACATGCGTCACAGCGATGGCATTCATCAGTTCGTCTGGCGCAAGGTTCGTGCACGGTGTCCAGCGTGACAGATATTGACGTTCGAACTCGTCCAGCAGGCGGGGTAGCAAAGCCGCCGTGGCAAATTGAAAGCCGTCCTTGCCCAGATTGACCGAGCGTTCCTTGCCCGCCCATGGGTACACATTGCCGAGCCACAGTTGATGCCAATGTTTGAGGTCCGCCACGGTGAGGGTTCGATCAGGAAATTCGTTCAGCAGAACCTCCTCGTACAAATCCCCCAGCAGTTGCAGTTCCAGGGCGTCCATATCTTCGGGCGATGTGATGCCGACGAGATTGCGCAGCACCAGCCCTTTCGAATCTGGCTCGAATTCGCCTTCGGCCCCTGAGACCTGGTAGCGTTTGTTCATGGCATATGCAAGTCAATATGTTTCACCATCTTGCCAGACAATGGCTTGGTAGAGGCACACCATCAAAATGATCGAAAAGCAGCATTGGCATCCCGTGGCATTGGCCCATGACTTGACCGGCACGCCGCAGGCCGTCCAACTGCTCGGCCACGACCTGGTGCTGTGGCGCGATGCCACCGGCGCCGTGCACGCCTGGCGCGATCAGTGCCCGCACCGCGGCGCGCGGCTGTCGCTGGGGCGGGTGCAGGGCGGCCAGCTGGAATGCCCGTACCACGGCTGGCGCTTTGACGCGCAGGCGCGGTGCGTGCACGTGCCGGCGCTGCCCGCGTTCACGCCGCCGGCCACGCATTGCGCGCATGCGCACGGCGCGCACGAGGCGCATGGGCTGGTGTGGGTGCGGCTGGAAAATGGCGAAGCTGATGGCGACACCGCGTTGCCGGTGTTCACGGCTGAAACGGATGCGCGCCTGCGCAAGCTCAACTGCGGCCCCTATGACGTGGCGGCCAGCGCGCCGCGCATTGTCGAGAATTTCCTGGACATGGCGCATTTCGGTTTTGTGCATGAGGGTTCGCTGGGCATGCGCAGCGCCGCCGCCATTGACGACTACACCGTGCAGCCCACCCCCACCGGCCTGCTGGCCACGCAGTGCAAGGCCTGGCAGCCGCAGTCCAACCTGCATTCCACCGCGCCCGCGCAGGTGGAATACACCTACGAAGTGACCGGGCCCTATGCGGCGGTGCTGACCAAGGTGCCCGATGCCGCGGCGGTGGCCATTGCCGGCTACCGCGAATCGATCGCGCTGTACATCTGCCCCATCACGCCCGAGACCAGCCGTGTGTGGTTCCGCCTGGCGGTGGCGGACTTTGAGTCGGCCGATGACACCCTGCGCGCCTTCCAGCATGGCATCTTCATGCAGGACAAACCGGTGCTGGAATCGCAGCGCCCCGCGCGGCTGCCGCTGGACGCGCGCGCCGAGCTGCACACCTCGGCCGACAAGGCGTCTGCGGCCTACCGGCGCCATCTCAAAAGCCTTGGCATCACCTTTGGAGTCTGCTGATGAACACCCTGCCCACGATCCCCGCTGACAGGCTGCCCGCGCTGCTGCGCGCCATGCCCAAGGCCGAGCTGCACATGCACATCGAAGGCTCGCTGGAGCCCGAGCTGATCTTTGCGCTGGCGCGGCGCAACGGCGTGGCCATTCCGTATGCCAGCGTGGACGAGTTGCGCCGCGCCTACGCCTTCACCAACCTGCAAAGCTTCCTGGACATCTATTACGCGGGTGCCAGCGTGCTGCTCAAGGAGCAGGATTTTTACGACATGGCCTGGGCCTACCTGCTGCGCGCGCAGGCCGACAACGTGCTGCACACCGAAATGTTCTTTGACCCGCAGACCCACACGGCGCGCGGCGTGGCGATGGACACGGTGGTCAACGGCCTGCACCGCGCCTGCGTGGACGCCAGGGAAAAGCTGGGCGTGAGCGCTTCGCTGATCCTGTGCTTCCTGCGGCACCTGAGCGAAGAAGACGCCTTTGCCACACTGGAGCAGGCGCTGCCGCTGCGTGACAAATTCATTGGCGTGGGCCTGGATTCCAGCGAAGTCGGCCACCCGCCAGAAAAATTTGCACGCGTGTTTGCGCGCTGCCGTGCGCTGGGCTTGCACCTGGTAGCCCATGCGGGCGAAGAAGGCCCGCCGGAATATGTATGGACGGCGCTGGATGTGCTGAAGGTTGAACGTGTGGACCACGGCGTGCAATCGTCCAAAGACCCGGCGCTGATGCGGCGCCTGGCGCAGGACCGCATTCCGCTCACGGTGTGCCCGCTGTCCAACCTCAAGCTGTGCGTGTTCCCTTCATTGGCGCAGCACAACCTGGGCGCGCTGCTGGACGCCGGGCTCATGGCCACCGTCAATTCCGACGACCCGGCGTACTTTGGCGGCTATGTGAACGAGAACTTCACCCAGACCTTTGCCGCCACCGGCCTGACGGCGCGGCATGCTTACATGCTGGCGCGCAACAGCTTTGAAGCGAGCTTTGTGGACGCGGGCACCCGGCGCGGTTTCGTGGACCGGCTGGACGCCTGCCTTGCGTCCTTTGCCTGATCAGGGCTTGACGCAGGCAGTCAGCGCCGCCACCAGCGCGGCGTTGTCCTCGGGCAGGCCCACGGTGATGCGCAGGTGGTTGGGCAGGCCATAGGCACCCAGGGGCCGCAGGAGGAAGCCGGCGGCCAGCAGCTGGGCATTGACGCCCTGCAGCCCGCCCGGCGCCGACGACAGGTCCACTGCGATGAAGTTGCCCCACGACGGGATGTACGGCAGGCCCAGCTTCTGGAAGGCGTCCTGCAGCAGCTTCATGCCCTCGCGGTTGCCGCGCGCGCTGAGCGCCAGGAATTCTTCGTCCGCCAGCGCGGCCAGTGCGGCGGCTTGTGCGGGCGCGTTGACGTTGAACACCAGCCGCGTGCGGTTGATGAGCTCGGCCACCTGCGGCTGCGCCGCCGCAAAGCCCACGCGCAGGCCCGCCAGGCCGTAGGCCTTGGAGAAGGTGCGCATCACCACCAGGTTGGCAAACCGCTTGATCAGGCCAAACGAGTCCATGCGCTGGGCTGGCTCCAGGTATTCGGTGTAGGCCTCGTCCAGCACCACCAGCACGTGCGGCGGCACCTGTTCGAGGAAGCTGGTGATGGCCTCGGGCGCCAGCAGCGTGCCGGTGGGGTTGTTGGGGTTGGCCACGAAGATGAGGCGCGTGCGCGGGGTGATGGCGCGCAGCATGGCCGGCAGGTCGTGGCCGAAGTCCACCGCCGGCACCACCACGCCCTTGCCACCCATGGACTTCACCGCGTGCGGGTAGCCGATGAACGAGTATTGCGAATAGACCGCCTCGTCGCCCGCGCGCATGAAGCAGCGCGCGGCCAGCTCCAGCAGTTCACTGGAGCCATTGCCGATCACCAGGCTTTCGGGCGGCACGCCAAAGCGCGCGTGCAGCGCGGCCTTGAGTTCGCTGCCGAACGGGTCCGGGTAGGTGGCCGCGCCGGTCAGCACGGCCGCCGCGGCGGCCAGCGCCTTGGGGCTGGCGCCATTCGGGTTCTCGTTGGACGCCATCTTGCGCAGCCGCGTGACACCGGGGGCCATTTGCACTTGCGACGCAGGCTTGGCGGTGACGTAGGGCGGCAGGTTACGCACGTAATCGGGTGCGCCGTCCACGGGTGTGGCGGCTTCGGCGGGAACGGGGCGGGTTGCTTCGGCAACGGTCATGGTGTCTCCTTGTCTTGCGGTGTTCAGGCCGCGCCCAGCAGGGCGCGGGTCTGGAAATATTCTTCAAGGCCGTAGCGGCCGTATTCGCGGCCCAGGCCCGACAGGCCCCAGCCGCCAAACGGCGCGTCCACGTCCAGCATGGCGCCGTTCAGCGACACCTGGCCGGTGTGCAGGCGCGACGCCACGGCGCGGGCGCGGGCCGGGTCGGCCGACCATACGCCGCCCGACAGGCCGTAGGCGCTGTCATTGGCCAGGCGCACGGCGTCGTCTTCGTTCGCATACGGCAGCACGCACAGCACGGGGCCAAAGATCTCTTCCTGCACGATGCGCAGGCTGGGGTCGTCGGTGCTGAACAGCGTGGGCTGCACATATGCGCCGTGCGCCAGGCCCGGCACCGGGCTGGCGCCACCGGCCAGCAGCCGGGCGCCCTGCGCAATGCCGCCGCGGATCGCGTCCTGCACGCGTGACTGCTGCGCGCGCGAGGCCACGGGGCCCAGCCGCGTGGCGGTGTCCTGCGGGTCGCCGGGCTGCCAGGCGGTCAGGGCAGCGCACAGGCGTTCCTCCACCTCGGCCAGCCGCGCGGCGGGCACCAGCAGCCGCGTGAGGGCGGCACAGGTCTGGCCCGCGTTGACAAAGCACTGGCCCAGCGCGGCGGGGATGGCGCGGTTGAAGTCCGCGTCGTCCAGCAGGATGTTGGCGGATTTGCCCCCCAGCTCCAGCGTGGTCTTCTTCAGCGTGGTAGCCGCCAGCGCCGCCACGCGCAGCCCGGCCGCGGTGGAGCCGGTAAAGCTCACCATGCGCACGGCGGGGTCCGAGGCCAGCACCTCGCCCACGGTGGGGCCGGTGCCCAGCACGAGGTTGAACACGCCCGGCGGCAGGCCCGCCTCATGCACGACCTCGGCGAACAGGCAGGCGTCCAGTGGCGTGAGTTCGCTGGGCTTGAGCACCACCGTGCAGCCCGCGGCCAGCGCCGGCGCCACCTTGGCCGTGATCTGGTGCAGCGGGAAGTTCCATGGCGTGATCGCACCCACCACGCCCAGCGGCGCGCGCTGCACCAGCGTGCCGTTGATCCATTCGTCAGCGGGCAGCGCCGCCATGGCGCGCGCCGCGCTGTCCAGGTTGCGCAGCGGCAGGCCGATCTGCGCCGTGCGTGAAAAGCCGATGGGCGAGCCCATCTGGGCGGTGATCAGCGCGGCGGCCTCCGCGCCGCGGCGCTCCAGCCCCGCCTGGATGCGGCGCAAGGCCGCGATGCGTTCAGCCGCCGGGGTGGCCGCCCAGGGGGCAAAGGCCTGCTGCGCGGCGGCAATGGCGCGGCGCGCATCGCCCGCACTGCCGGCGGCGGCCTCGCCGATCACCTCGCCTGTGGCGGGGTTGGTCACCGCCAGGCGGCCGCTGCCTTCGCTGGCAACCCAGGCGCCGCCGATGTAGTGCTGGTGACGCAGGTGCAGGGTGCTGCTCATGCCGCGGCCTCGGCGGGCGCTGGTTCGCCCAGGGGGTTGGCGGGCGCCGGGCGGGGTGCCTTGGAGAAGGTGTGGATGAGGTGCCAGGGCCCCGGCATCGCGCCCACGCGCACCTCGATCAGGTGCGGGCCGCCGGCGGCAAATGCGCGCTCCAGCGCGGCGGCCAGGCCGTCGGGGGAGTCCACGCGCTCGCCGGCCACGCCAAAGGCAGCGGCCAGCTGGCCGTAGTCGGGGTTGTGCAGCGTGGTGTCGGTCTCGCGCTGGAACACGTTGTTCTGGATGCGGCGCACGTTGCCGAAGGCGCCGTCGGCAAAGACCACGATGGCCAGGTTGGCGCGGTACTTGGCGGCGGTGGCGAGTTCCTGCAAACCCCAGCCGAAGCCACCGTCGCCATTGATCGAGATGACGCGCCTGCCTGGATTACCCAGCGCCACGCCCAGGGCGGTGTTGAAGCCGTAGCCCAGCGTGCCCTGGTAGCCGGGGCTGATGAAGCTGCGCGGTGCCTGCACAGGGTAGGCGAAGGTGGCCGCGTAGCCCACCTGCGTCAGCTCGCTGACGAGGATGCCGTCATCCACGCCGCTGTCCGGCAGCGCCTGGCGTATGGCCGCCAGGTAGCTGCGCTGCGGCTCCACGTGCGCCACCTGTTCGTCGCACCAGGCGCGAACGGCGTCCAGGTCCAGCGGGGCCTGTGCATGCGAGGCTGGTGGATCGCCTTGCAGCGCATCGGCCAGCGCGTTCAGGCCGGCGGCGGCGTCGCCCTGCAGCGCGAGGCCAGGCGAGCGCGGCGCGCCGGTGTGGGCCGGGTCGATGTTCAGGTAGATGTACTTCACGCCAGGCACGGCGTGCGCCGGGCGGCCCAGGGCATCCATGGCGCGCGAGCCGGCGACCAGCACCACGTCGGCATGCGGCAGCACGCAGCGCCCGCCCAGGTTCAGCAGCGCCAGCGGGTGGCGCTGGGGCAGCGCGCCGCGGCCGTTGTCGGTCATGATGACCGGCGCGTTCAGGCGCTCGGCCAGGCGTTGCAGGCCCTGCGTGCCGCCCGCGGCCACCACGCCGCCACCAGCCCAGATCACGGGGCGGCGCGCGCTGCGCAGCAGCGCGGCAGCGGCGGCGATGTCCGCGCCCGCTGGCGGCTGCGGCTGTGCGGGCGCAGCGGCGTCCAGCAAGGTGATGTCGGCGCGGGCCTGCAGCACGTCGGGCGGAATCTCCAGCGCCACGGGGCGGGGGTGGCCGGTGCGCATCTGCACGAAAGCCTCATGCACCAGGCGCGGAATGTCACCGGGCTGCAAGGCGATAGCGGACCATTTGGTCACGCTGCGCAGGATTCGCGACTGTTCATTGACTTCGTGCAGCATGCCAAAGCCCTTGCCGATGGTAGGCGACGGGATCTGGCCCGCGATGCACAGCACGCGCGAAGAGCAGGCATAGGCCGTGGCCAGCCCGGACAGCGCGTTCAGGATGCCGGGGCCGGGAACCACCATGCAGACACCTTCGCGGCCCGTGGTGCGCGCGTAGCCGTCGGCCATGTACGAGGTGGCCTGTTCGTGGCGCGGCACCACGAAGCGGATGCGATCGGCCACGTCAATCAGCGCGTCGGTGGCCCAGTCAAGCTGCACGCCCGGTATGCCAAAGATATCCGTCACGCCCTCGATCACCAATTGCCTGGCCAGTGCCTGGCCGCCTGTCATTTCCATAGTGTCTCCGTGTGTTGTGCGGGCTGGTCTTGTGTGCTCAGGGGGGTGGGAAAACCCGACGCGCCACCGTTGTGCAAGAGCCGAAAAGAATGTTGACTTAATCAAGCAAGTGAATAGAATCATCCGCAAGATACTTAACGTTGTCAAGTATCTTCAGGGCCCATCGAGAGGCCGCAGCCACACCGTCAAACCACGCGTGACAGCGCACCCGAAACAGGAGACATCCAATGAAGAAACCCTTGAGCACCGCGCTCGCCCTGGCCGCCTTGATGGCCTGTGGCGCGGCGGCCGCGGCAGAATTGAAAATGGCCATCGCCACCGACGTGACGTCGATGGATCCGCAGTACGCCAACATCGCCGGCAACGTGCAGGCGTCGCGCCACATGTTCGAGTCGCTGGCCGACCTGGACGCCGAGGGCCGCCTGGTGCCGCGCCTGGCCGAATCGTGGCAGCGCGTGGCGCCGTCGGTGTGGGAGTTCAAGCTGCGCCGCAACGTGAAGTTCCATGACGGCTCCGCGTTCACGGCCGAGGACGTCGTGTACTCGGTCGGCCGCCCCGCGACGCTGACCGCGTCGCCCGCCACGCTCAATGGCTTCCTGAAAGACATCAGCAAGGCCGAGGCGGTGAACGAACATACCGTGCGCCTGACCACGTCCACCCCGCTGGCCGTGCTGCCCAACTACATGGCCATGGTGCCCATGGTGTCCAAGAAAGCGACCACGGGCCTGAAGCCCGAGGACTTCGAAAGCGGCAAGGGCATGAGCGGCACCGGCCCCTACAAGTTCGTGCGTTTCCTGCGCAGCGACCGCGTGGAGCTGCTGCGCAACGATGCGTACTGGGGCAACAAGCCCACGTACGACAAGGTCACCATCCGCATCATGCCGAACAACCCGGCGCGCACCGCCGCGCTGCTGTCGGGCGAGGTGGACGTGATCGCCGCCGTGCCGGCCGCGGATCTGGCCCGCATCAAGTCCAATGCCAACCTGACCTTCTATACCAAGCCGCTGGCGCGCCACACGTTCTGGACGATGAACCAGTTCTCCGAGCGGCTGCCCCTGGCCACCGACCATGCCGACAAGCCGCTGGCTGGCAACCCGTTCAAGGACGTGCGTGTGCGCCGCGCGTTCTCCAAGGCCATTGACCGCGAAGCCATCGGCACCCGCGTGATGGAAGGCCTGGGCGTGCCCACGCAGAACCCCGTGCCACCCACCATGTTTGGCTACAACCCGTCGGTGCAGCCCGAAAAGCTGGACCTGGACGGCGCGAAGAAGCTCATGGCCGAAGCTGGCTACCCCAACTGCTTCAAGCTGTCCATCTTTGCCCGCAGCGACGCGCACCCGACCGATTCGGCGCAGGCACAGGCCACCGGCCAGATGCTGTCGCGCCTGGGTTGCAAGGTGACGGTCGAGGTCGTGCCCACCAGCGTGTTCTTCACGCGCGGCAACAAGCTGGAGCTGCCCATGCTGCTGCTGGCCACCGGCGTGGACGGCGGCGACCTGGGCGTGACGCTGGAGTACCTGTTCAGCAACCCGACCAACAACCCGTTTCGCAAGATCAACATGCAGACCTACGACTCGCCCGTGTTCTGGAAGCCGCTGCGCGAGGCGCTGGCATCGTCGGACGAACTGGTGCGCGAGCGCAAGTACCGCGAGGTCATTGAAGTGCTGCGCAACGAAGTCGGCGTGATCCCCACGCAGCTCATGGTCGGCACCTGGGCGTCGCGCAAGGGCGTGGTGCTAAAGCCCCGTGTGGACGAGCGCACCTACGCGCAGGACATCACGGGCAACTGAGGCGGCTGCCTGAACACTGACGGCCACGCTGCATGTTCTTCTTCCTGTTGAGGCGCCTGGCGCAAAGCGTGGCCGTGCTGTGGTTCATGTCCGTGATCGTGTTCGCGGGCATCTACGTGGTGGGCGACCCCGCGTCCATGATGATCCCGGACAACGTCACGCCCGAGATGCGCGACCAGATGATGGCCGCGCTGGGGCTGGACAAGCCGGCGTACGCGCAGTACCTGGACTTTGCCGGGCGCCTGTTGGACGGCAGCCTGGGCCGGTCGTTCGCCACCGGCCTGCCGGTGACCGAGCTGCTGGCCAGCCGCCTGCCCGCCACGCTGGAGCTGGCCGTGGCGGCCACGGTGATCGCCGTGGTGGTGGGCCTGCCGCTGGGCCTGGTGGCGGGGCGCTGGCCCACCACGCCCGTCGGCCGTGCACTCACCTTCCTGTCGTCGCTGGGCTTCAGCCTGCCGACGTTCTGGCTGGGGTTGATGCTCATCATGGTGTTCGCGGTGATCCTGGGCTGGCTGCCGTCGGGCGGGCGCGGCCCCACCACGGCGCTGTTCGGGCTGCAGGTCAGCTTCATGACCTGGGACGGCCTGCGCTACCTGCTGCTGCCGGCCACCAACCTGGCGCTGTTCAACGCCGCGATGATCATGCGGCTGGCGCGCTCTTCCACGCGTGAGGCTTTGTTGATGGACTACGTGAAGTTCGCGCGGGCCAAGGGGCTGGGCCAGGGCCGCCTGATCGGCGTGCACGTGCTCAAGAACATCATGATCCCCATCGTGACCGTGGTGGGCATCAACTTTGGCGGGATCATCGCGTTCTCGGTCGTGACCGAAACCATCTTCGGCTGGCCCGGTATGGGCAAGCTGCTGATCGATTCTGTCAACGCGCTGGACCGGCCGGTGGTGCTGGGTTACCTGTTGTTCGTGGTGCTGATCTACCTCGTCATCAACCTGGTGGTGGACCTCATGTATTCGTGGCTGGACCCGCGCGTGACCCTGGGGACTGAATCGTCATGAGCACGGTTGCCGCCCCCGTCGAAACGCCGCTGCGCCGCCTGTGGCGCGAATTCACCGAGAGCCGCATCGCCTGCATCGGGCTGGGCATGACCCTGCTGATCCTTCTGGTGGCCGTGCTGGCGCCGTGGATCTCACCGCAGAACCCCTATGACCTGCAGCAGCTGTCGGTGCTGGACGCGCGGCTCAAGCCCGGCTCGCTGTCCGGTGACGGGCACATGCGCTTCTGGCTGGGCACCGACGACCAGGGCCGTGACATGCTGTCGGCCATCCTCTACGGCCTGCGCATCAGCATGATGGTCGGGTTGCTGTGCACGGCGCTGGCGGCGGTGCTGGGCACCGTGCTGGGCCTGGCCGCGGCATGGTTCGGCGGTGCGGTGGACGCGCTCATCATGCGGCTGGCCGATACGCAGATGGCGTTCCCGTCCATCCTGATCGCGCTGATTTTCCTGGCGCTGTTCGGCAAGGGCGTGGACAAGATCGTGCTGGCCCTGGTGCTGGTGCAGTGGACCTACTATGCACGCACCGTGCGCAGCTCGGGGCTGGTGGAACTCAAGCGCGAGTATGTGGAGGCCGCGCGCGGCCTGCGCCTGCCGCGCAGCCGCATCCTGTTCGTGCACGTGCTGCCCAACTGCCTGCCGCCGCTGCTGGTGGTGGCGACCATCCAGGTGGCGATTGCCATCGGGCTGGAGGCAACGCTGTCCTTCCTGGGGCTGGGCCTGCCGGTGACCGAGCCGTCGCTGGGCCTGTTGATCTCCAACGGCTACAACTACATGCTGTCGGGTAACTACTGGATCAGTTTCTTTCCCGGCGTGGCGCTGCTGGTGGCGGTGCTGAGCATCAACACGGTGGCCGACCAGTTGACCGACGTGCTCAACCCGAGGCTGCGGCGATGACGGTGTCACACAGCGCAATGCCGCTGCTCGAAGTCCGCGACCTGCAGACGCACTTTCCCACGCAGGGCGGCGTTGTGCGCGCGGTGGACGGCGTGAGCTTCACACTCGGCCGTGGCGAGATCATGGGCCTGGTCGGTGAATCGGGCTCGGGCAAATCGCAGACGGGCTATTCGATCATGGGCCTGGTGGACAAGCCCGGGCGCATCGTGGGCGGCAGCATCCGCCTGGGTGGCGAGGAACTGGTGGGCAAGTCCGAGCGCGAATGGCAGTCCATCCGCGGGCGGCGCATCGCCATGATCTTCCAGGACCCGATGATGACGCTCAACCCGGTGCTGCAGATCGCCACGCAGATGACCGAGGCCGTGCTGGCCCACCGCCGCGTGAGCCGCGCCCAGGCGCTGGAAGAAGCCCACGACGCGCTGGTGCGTGTGGGCATCCCGTCGCCGGGTGAACGGCTGCGCTGCTACCCGCACCAGCTGTCGGGCGGCATGCGCCAGCGCGTGGTGATCGCCATTGCGCTCTTGAACAAGCCCGAGCTGTTCATTGCCGACGAACCCACCACGGCGCTGGACGTCACGATCCAGGGCCAGATCCTTTACGAAATGCAGAAACTCACGCGCGAAACCGGCGCCTCGCTGATCTGGATCACGCACGACATGGCCGTGGTCGCGGCGCTGGCCCAGCGCATCTGCGTCATGCGCCGCGGCAGGATCGTGGAGCAGGGCGCGGTCGGCGACATCCTGCATGCGCCGCAGCACCCGTACACGCGCGGCCTGATGGACTCCATCCCCAGCCGCAACCCGCGCGGCCAGCGGCTGCGCACCATGCCGGATCTGGACGGCGCCGCGGGAGCGGCCGCATGACCGCGCTGCTCGAACTGCAGGGCGTCACGCGCAGCTTCCGCCGCGCGGGCGGCGCGCTGGAGCGCCTGCGCGACCGGCTGACGGGCAAGGCCGTGCCGCCCCGTGTGACCGTGGTGCACCCCACCGACCTGAGCATCCGCGCCGGCGAGGTGCTTGGCCTGGTGGGGGAATCGGGCTGCGGCAAGTCCACCCTGGGCCGCGTCGTGGCCGGGCTGCTGCCGCCCGACACGGGCCGCCGGCTCTGGCAGGGCGAGGACATGGCGGCGCTGCCGCCGGCGCGCGCGCAGCAGGTGGGCCTGGGCGTGCAGATGATTTTCCAGGACCCGTATGCGTCGCTCAACCCGCGCCGCCGCGTGGGCGATGCGATTGCCGAGGCGGCGGTGATCCATGGCCATACAACGCGCGCCGAGCGCGGCGCCTATGTGGCCGACCTGCTGCAGCGCGTGGGGCTTCAGGCCGCCATGGCAGACCGTTTTCCACACCAGTTCTCTGGTGGGCAGCGGGCGCGCATCGGCATCGCGCGTGCGCTGGCTGTCAAGCCGGACTTCCTGGTGTGCGACGAATCCGTGGCGGCGCTGGACGTGTCCGTCCAGGCCCAGGTGCTCAACCTGTTCATGGATCTGCGCGAGCGCATGGGGCTGACCTATCTGTTCATCAGCCACGACCTCAGCGTGGTGCACCACCTGGCCGACCGCGTCGCCGTGATGTACCTGGGCCGGCTGGTGGAGGTGGCACCCACCGAAGCGCTGTTCCACGAACCGGCCCACCCCTACACCCGCGCACTGCTGGACAGCGTGCCACGGCTGGAGGGCGGGCAGGCCAACTTCCGCCCCCTGGCCGGCGAGATGGCGTCGGTGCTGGCGCCGCCGCCGGGCTGCGCGTTCCACCCGCGCTGCCCGCATGCGACGGCGGTGTGCCGCGAGCAGGTGCCGCCGCTGCGCACCGTCGCGCCGGGCCGCTCCGTGGCCTGCCACCTGGTGCAGGCCGCCACCGGCCAGCCTTCTGTGACAATCGCACCATGAGCTCCGCCGCTGCCGCCACCACCATCCTGGAGCTGCTGGCCTACCGGCTGCAGCGCGCCAGCTTCTACACCACCAAGCACGCGCACATGGCGTTTGCCCGCGAGTTCGGCATCAGCGGCAGTGAATGGCGGCTGATCGGCACGATTTCGGTCATGGCGCCCATTTCGATGCTGCGCCTGGCCGAAGAGACCGACATCCAGCTGGCGCAGACCAGCCGCACGGTGGCGGCGCTCATGGAGCGCGGCCTGGTGCGCAGCGAAGGCGACCGGGCCGACAAGCGCAAGGTGATGCTGCTGCTCACGCCCGCGGGCAGGGCGCTGTACCGCAAGGCCTTTGCCGAGGCCAGCCGCCGCAACCAGCGCATCCTGAGTGCCCTGAGCGAACAGGACTGCCTGGCGCTGTTTCGCATGCTGGACACCGTTGCCGCCGAAGGGCGCGTGATGCTGGACGAAGAGCGCCGCCGCAACGCTTGAGCGTGCCCCGCTAGAATCAAGCCCGAAAGGTCGCGCCCCGGCGGCCTTTTTGTTTGTCTGTCTCCGGGGCCATGTAGAGGACCACCATGTATAAAAACCTCGCAGCCGCGCTGGCGGCCGCCTGTTTTTCACTCCCTGTTTTTTCCCAAACCACCGCCGGCCCGCTCAAGGCCGGCTTTGTCTATGTCACGCCCATTACCGAAGCGGGCTGGGTACGCCAGCATGAAGAAGGCCGCAAGGCCATGCAAGCCGCTCTGGGCCGCCAGGTCCAGACCACCGTCGTGGAAAACGTGGCCGAAGGCGCCGACGCCGAACGCGTGATCCGCGACCTGGCCCAGCAGGGTCACCAGCTCATCTTCACGCCCAGCTTTGGCTACATGGAGCCCACGCTCAAGGTGGCCCGGGACTTTCCCCACGTCAGGTTTGAATCCGTCACCGGCTACAAGACAGCGCCCAACGTGGCCACGTCCAACGCCCGCTATTACGAGGGCCGCTACCTGGCGGGCATTGCCGCCGGGCGCATGACGAAGACGAACGTGGCGGGCTATGTGGCGGGCTTTGCCATTCCCGAGGTGCTGCAGGGCATCAATGCCTTTGCCCTGGGGCTGCGCTCGGTGAACCCGAAGGCGCAGGTGAAGGTGGTGTGGCTCAACGCCTGGTTCGATCCGCCGCGCGAGCGCGACGCGGCGATGAGCCTGTTCAACCAGGATGTGGACGTGATTGCGTTCCACACCGGCTCCACGGCGGTGATGGCTGCCGCGCAGGAGCGCGGAAAAATGGCCGTGGCCTACCACTCCGACATGCGCAAGGCCGGGCCCGATGCGCAGATCGTGGCGGTCACGCACCAGTGGGGCGCCTACTACACGCAGCGCACGCGCGCGGTGCTGGACGGCACCTGGAAGAGCGGCAACGTCTGGGGGGGCGTGAAGGAGGGCATGATCCGCGTCAGCGACTTCGGTCCCAAGGTGCCCAAAACGGTGCAGGACGAAGTGCTGGCGCGCCAGAAAGACATCGCGGCTGGCAAGCTGCACCCCTTCAGGGGGCCGATCGCCGACAACGAAGGCAAGACCGTGGTGCCCGCCGGCGCGGTCATGACAGATCCGCAGATACTGTCCATGAACTTTCTCGTATCCGGCGTGCAGGGCAAGGCGGCAAAATGACGTGACCGTCAATCACGTCATCCCGGGCCCGACCCGGGATCCATGTCCTGAATGAAAGCCTTTCGATCCGCCATCCTGCGTTTTGCCGACGACCGCTCGGCGGTGTATGAAGAAGACGGCCTGCTCGTCACGGGCCCCGATGCCACCGGGCGCGAGGTGGTCCGTGCTGTCGGCGCGTACAGCGCGTTGGCGGCCAACTATCCCGGCGTCACCGTCGAGGATTTGCGCGGCAAGCTCATCGCGCCGGGCTTCGTCGACCTGCACATCCACTTTCCGCAGACCGACGTGATCGGCTCGCCGGCCGAGGGCCTGCTGCCCTGGCTGGAAAATTACACCTTCCCCCATGAATCGCGCTTTGCCGACGCGGCCTACGCGCAGGACGTGGCCACCGTGTTCCTGGACGAACTGCAGCGCAACGGCGTCACCACGGCGCTGGCGTTCTGCACCTCGCACCCCTCATCCGTCGATGCCCTGATGGGCGCGGCCCGCCAGCGCGGGCTGCGCATGATCGCGGGCAAGGTGCTGCAGGACCGTCATTCGCCCGACGGCGTGCGCGATGACACCGAACAGTCGCTGGCAGACACCGAGGCGCTCATCAACCGGTGGCATGGCCACGGCCGCCTGGGCTATGCCATCACCCCGCGCTTTGCACCCAGCTGCACGCCAGCCCAGCTGCGCGGCGCGGGCGCGCTGGCCGCGAAGTACCCCGGCGTGTGGATCCAGTCGCATGTGGCCGAGAACAGGGACGAAATCCGCTGGGCACGCGAGCTGTTTCCAGATGCGCGCAGCTACCTGGCCGTGTATGACGATTTTGGCCTGATGCGCGAGCGCGCCATCTATGCGCACTGCATCCATTTTGACGATGAAGACCGCGCGCTGATGCGCGCCACCGGCGCGGCGGCAGCCGTCAGCCCCACCAGCAACCTGTTCCTGGGCAGCGGCTTTTTTGACTACGAGGGGGCTGAACGCATCGGCTTCCGGTACGGCCTGGCCAGCGACGTGGGCGGCGGTACCAGCTTCAGCCCGTTTCACACCATGCTGGCGGCGTATTACGTGGGCCGCGAGGGGCAGACCAAGCCGGGCCTGAGCCTGAGCCCGCAGGCGCTGTGGTGGCAGCACACCGCGGGTGCGGCGCAGGCGCTGGGGCTGGACGGCGTGGTGGGCAACCTGCAGCCGGGCTGCGAGGCCGACTTCGTGGTGCTCGACCCGAAGGCCACGCCGCTTCTGGCACGCAAGACAGTGCAGGCCGCAAACCTGGACGAACTGCTGTTCGCGCTGATCGTGCTGGGCGACGACCGGGTGATAGCGCGCACCCACATCGCTGGCTGAGCGCGCGTTCGCATATCGCCGGCCGAAGGCTGTCAACGGTTGAGTTTTTTCTCGCGGATGTAGCGTGCCAGCCCGCAGTAGCCGTCCTTGAACAGGATGTCGTTTTCGAGCTTGGCGGGCAGCAGCTTTTCCTTCAGGTCGGCGGCGGCCTGCGCGCCCTGGTTCTGTCGGATGAAGCCTATGGCCTGCTCGAACTTCGACACCTCGGCGCGGCAGGGGTCCTGTGCCTGGCGGCTGGGGTCCACCAGGGTCTGGGCGGGGGCTGCCGTACCCAGCAGGGCCAGCGTCCAGGGTAGTAAACAGGTGATCTTGGGCATGGGTGAACTCCGGTCGTTCCGGCCTGCAAGCATGAAGCGTTCCCGTGGCAGCGGCATGACGCCGTGCGTATGCGGGTCATCCGTCGCGGCGTATGCTCAAACGTCGTCTTCGCTGGGCTTGTCGGTCGTCATGAAGTGGCCCAGGCGCTGCGACCAGTCGGACGCGCCGGCGTCCACGGCCTCCAGGGCCTCGCACACCACGCCGCTGGCGGTGAACATCTTGACCGCTGCGGCGTTGGCGCCAGCGTGGTGCGGCTTTTCACGCAGGAAGATCACGCGCCGTATGCCCGCCTGGATGACCGCCTGCGCGCAGCGCGGGCAGGGGAACTGGGTGGTGTAGATGGTGGCGTTGGTCAGCGGCAGCACCACGCAGTTGAGCATGGCGTTGATCTCGGCGTGCACCACGTAGCTGTGGCGCGAATGGAAAGGGTCGCTGTCGTCGTCCGACCAGTAGATCGGGTCATGGTCATCGCAGCCGCGCGGCAGGCCGTTGTAGCCCACGCCGATGATGCGGTTGTCGGGTGACACGATGCAGGCGCCGTTGCGCGTGCGATGGTCCTTGGAGCGCGCCGACGCCAGCAGCGCCACGCCCATGAACATCGAATGCCAGCCAATCAGGGCGCTTGGCTTGGCAACATCCTCGTGACTCATTGTGGTTCCTCGGTGGGCAGCGGGTGGCAGGGCAGCGTGGCAATGCTAGCTCAAAGCGTGCCGCTGGCCAGCCGCGCCGCCGCCAGGTCCCAGCCCGCCCAGCCGCAGCTCTTGAACAGCACCGGGCCCTGGACCGCGCTTGCCGTGCCGCGCACCACGTCGGCCAGCGATGCGAACGCCGCCACATCCAGCCCGGCCTGCAGCAGATCGCCGGCCTCGTGCTGGGCATCGGTGGTGTCCACCACCACCGTGCCCAGCTCGGCAAAGTGGCGGCACAGGCGCGGCGACAGCTCCACCATGCGGGGCGTGAACGCGCCCACCGCGCAGACAAAGGCATCTTCACGCGGCATGCCGCGCAGCACCACTTCGGCTGCGGGGGTGCAGGTCACCACCAGCGGGCACTCCGCCAGCGCGGCGTTGGCGTCAGGTGCCACTTGGGCGTGCAGCCCCAGCGCCTGGGCATGGCGCACCAGTGCGGCGGCGCTGGCCGCGCTGCGCGACGCCACCTGCACCTCGCGCACGCCCAGCCCGGCGGCAAATGCCTCCAGGTGGGCCAGGCCCTGCACGCCCGCCCCCACCACCAGCAGCGGCCCGCGCGGGTTGGGCGCCAGCTTTTGCGCGGCCAGCAATGACACGGCGGCGGTGCGCCGCGCGGTGACGGTGGGGCCGTGCAGGATCAGCCGGCGTTCACCCGTGGCCACGTCAAACACCACCACGTCGCCCTGGATGGTGGCGCGGCCCGTACCGGCATTGGCAGGCGTGAAGGTGATGAGCTTGGTGATGGCCACGCGCGCGTCCAGCGCCGGCATCACAAACAGGCTGCCGCCGCCGGGCAGTGGCTGCACCAGGCGGGCAGGCACCTGCACGGACGGGTCGGCCAGCAGGTGCTGGATTTCTGCGGCAAGCGCGTCCCAGGGCAGGGCGCTGGCGGTCTGCTGGCTGTCCAGCACGGCGGATCGGATGGTCATGGCTGTGTTGCGATTCTGTCCTACATCGCGACAGGCAAAGCACCGTATCGAACGGAAACCGGCGTTTTCTAGCATTCGTTGCAACACCACCGGAGTATCAACATGCTGTCTGACCTGCTCAACAAGATTGCCGATGCCCCCCGCGAAAACCTGTTCCTGGCCGCTGTGACCGTGGTGATCGGCGCGCTGCTGTCGGCCATGTACATCGTGTGTTCGGCGCAGGTACAGTCGGCCCAGGCCCGCCACGCGTCAGCGCAGACCCAGCGCCAGGCGGTGATGGACTGCCTGGACAGCGACCCGCGTGCCAGCTACGCCGTCTGTGCCAGCCATGTGGCCCTGACGTTCCACACGCCGCAGCCCGCGGCACAGGTGCTGCGCGTGGCAGACGCCGCACCGTCCTGGCGTAGTGATGATCCGTCCCCATCGCGCCGCAGCCAGGTCTCGGTCATGATGCCGGTGGCGTATCACAGCCGCTGATGCGCCACGCCGGGCGCGTCGGGAATAATCGGGGGCATGACCCGGCCCGCTACCTCCCTGCCTTTACCCCTCCTGCTTTTGACGGCTGCGCTTTTGCAAGGCTGCAGCACCATGTCGGCCGATGAATGCCGCACCGCCAACTGGCGTGACGTGGGTTTGCGTGATGGTGTGGCGGGTCAGCCGCTGTCCCTGCTGAACCGGCGCACCAAAGCCTGTGCCGAAGCCGGCGTGACCGCCGACGCCGCGCTGTATCTGCAGGGCCGCAACCTGGGCCTGCCGCAGTACTGCCATCTGGACAACGCGGCCCGCCTGGGCCTGCAGGGCAAGCCCTACCACGGCGTGTGCGCCGCAGGCATCGATGGCGAGTTCCGAAGCCGCCACGCCATGGGCATGGAGGTCTATCGCGCGCGCGCCGATCTGCGCGGCATGGACCAGCGCCGCCGCACGCTGGAAGACCGCCGGGCTGACGCCAAGACCGATGAGGAGCGCCGCCGCTGGCGCGAAGAGCTGCGCGACCTGGACCATGCGGAACGCCGCGCACGCGACCGGGTGCGCGAAGCGGAGTGGAACCTGGACCGCCTGCGCTGAGCCCAGCGCCGCCGCCTCAGAGTTCGGCGGCCTCCACCAGGAAGCGCACGCGCTTGACGCCCTGCCATTCGTCGGCGTCCAGCCGGAAGGCGAGCTTCACCCGCGCGGGCAGCGGCTCGGTGTGGCCGAACCAGATGCCGTCCACCGGCTGGCCCTGGTGGCGCAGCTTCAGCGCCAGGTGCTTTTCGCCCACCAGCCGCTGTGAAAGCACTTCCACCTCTTCACTGAACATGGGCGGTGCAAAGCCCTGGCCCCAGACCTCGGCGTGCAGCGTGTCCACCAGGTCGGCGCGCCGGTATTCAGGCGCCAGCGGCCCGTCGGTGTCGATGCGGCGCATCAGCGTGGCGGCGTCCAGCCATTCCTGGGCCACCTGCATGAAGGCTTCTTCAAACGTGGCCAGGTGTTCTTCGTCCAGCGTGCAGCCTGCGGCCATGGCGTGGCCGCCAAAGCGCGACAGCACGCCGGGGTGGCGCTTGGCCACCAGGTCCAGCGCGTCGCGCAGATGGAAGCCGGGGATGGAGCGGCCAGAGCCCTTGAGCTCATGCTCCTTGCCCGGCGCCTGGCTGGCGGCAAACACGAAGGTGGGCCGGTGCAGCTTGTCTTTGAGGCGGCCGGCCACGATGCCCACCACGCCTTCGTGAAAGTCGGGGTCGAACACCACGATGGCGGGCGGCGGCTGCTCCTGCCCGTCGGCGTCTTCGTCAAACAGCGATTCGGCAATCAGCATGGCCTGCTCGCGCATGCCGCCCTCGATCTCGCGGCGTTCGCGGTTGATGCCGTCCAGCCGCTGTGCCAGCTCGGCCGCGCGCGCCGGGTCGTCGCTCAGCAGGCATTCAATGCCCAGCGTCATGTCGTCCAGACGGCCGGCGGCGTTGATGCGCGGGCCCAATGCAAAGCCGAAGTCAAATGTAGTGGCCACGCGTGCATCGCGCGCCGCCGCCTTGAACAGCGCCGCCACCCCCACGGGCATGGCGCCGGCACGGATGCGCCGCAGGCCCTGCGCCACCAGGCGGCGGTTGTTGACGTCCAGCTTGACGACGTCGGCGACGGTACCCAAGGCCACCAGGGGTAAAAGCGCATCCAGCCTGGGTTGTGCGGCCTGATCGAAGATCCCGCGCGCGCGCAACTCGGAGCGCAACGCCAGCAGCACATAGAACATGACGCCCACGCCCGCCATGGACTTGCTGTCAAACGTGCAGCCCGGCTGGTTGGGGTTGACGATGACGCTGGCCGCGGGCAGCTGCGCGCCGGGCAGGTGGTGGTCGGTCACCAGCACCTGCAGGCCCAGGGCATTGGCCGTGGCCACGCCTTCCACGCTGGCGATGCCGTTGTCCACGGTGATCAGCACCTCGGCGCCACTGTCTTTCACGCGCTGGGCAATGGGCGGTGTGAGGCCGTAGCCGTCCACCACGCGGTCGGGCACCAGGTAGCCCACGTGTTGCGCCCCCAGCAGGCGCAGGCCGCGCACGGCCACGGCGCAGGCGGTGGCGCCGTCGCAGTCGTAGTCAGCCACCACGCACATGCGTTTGCCGTCGCGGATCGCGTCGGCCAGCAGCACGGCGGCGTCCTGCGTGCCCTTCAGGGCGGTGGGGGGCAGCAGCCGGGCCAGGCCGTCGTCCAATTCGTCGCGGGTGGACACACCGCGCGCGGCATACAGGCGCGCCAGCAGCGGGTGGACGCCGGCCTGCTCCAGCGCCCAGGCCGCGCGGGGCGGCACATCTCTGGCAAAAATCTTCATAGCGGGTCCAGCCAGGTGGAAAGGGGGGTGCGCGCCAGCCGGCTGGACAGCTGGCGAAACAGGCTCTTGGGCAGAGATTCAAAGGTCTGGGCGCTGCGTTCGCCGCACAGCGTCAGGCGCACGCGGTGGCCCGCGTCCAGCTCGCCCAGCAGCCGGGCGCATTCGCCCGCGTCCAGCAGCCGCCAGGCGTCGGCCCAGGCGGCCCAGTCGGCACGCAGGGCAGCGTCGCGCAGGTAATGCGGCACGCGCAGGCCTGCGGGCAGGGCGCCCGTGCCTTGCGGCAGGGCGCCCGTGCCGCTGGCCCAGAACGAATTGACCGGCAACAGGCCGCCGCGTTCGCGCGCCTCGTTCACCGGGTGGGTGTACAGCAGCATCTGCATTTCAGACTGCAGGCGGCGCAGCGTGCGCGCCACGCCGCCGCGTGCCATCCAGGCATTCACGTCGCGGCCGATCACCCGGTCCAGCGAGGCCGTGGCCAGGCCGCGGAAGGCCTCGCCGCGCGCCAGCCACTGGGTGGGCGCGTCGTATTCCAGCGTGATGCCGTCCTGGGCAAAGTACGGCTGCATCGCGCCCAGCAGGGTGCGGGCGTCCTGCGCGTCCAGCTGCAGCGCCAGCGGGTGCAGCATGAGGATGTGGTCGCGCCCCATGCGCCAGTGGCAAGGGGTGATCCAGGCCCAGGCCTGGCCGCCCGCGCCATGCACGGTGTCCCGGCCCGATTCACGAGCCTGCCAGGCCGCCCAGGGCAGGCCGCCGTCCGGCGCGTCCAGCCCGTAGGCGCGCGCCAGGGCACGCTCGTGGGGCGGGGTCAGCGTGTCGTCGGTGCCGGTGTCGGCCAGGGTGGCTGTCAGGCGCGCCAGCAGCTTTTCCAGGTGGGGCAACGCCAGGGTGCGCAGCGCCTCGCGGCAGCCGTCGGCACTGCAGGCGGCAAAGGGAATCAACAAGTGGGTGCTGTCCGACATGGACGCTATTGTCCGGGATGTAACAATCCGGCCAGTTGACGACAACGATTCCATGCAGATCCCCTACGAACTGGCCCTGGGCTGGCGCTACACGCGCGCCGGCCGCGCCACCCGGCGCAACGGCTTCATCTCCTTCATCTCGGGCGTGTCCATGCTGGGCATTGCGCTGGGCGTGGCGGCGCTGATCATCGTGCTGTCGGTGATGAACGGCTTCCAGAAAGAGGTGCGCGACCGCATGCTCAGCGTGGTGTCGCATATCGAGATTTTCGAGCCCGGCAACGGCGCGCTGCCCGATGTGAACCGCATCATGGACGAAGTGCGCCGCCATCCGCAGGTGACAGGCGTGGCGCCGTTCGTGTCGGCCCAGGCGCTGCTGGCCCGCGGCGAGGACATGAAGGGCGTGCTGGTGCGTGGCATCGACCCCGCGCGCGAACCCGAGGTGACCGACCTGGCCGGCGTGCTGAAAGACACGGTGCTGTCGCGCCTTTCGCCCGGCGGCTTCGGCATCGTGCTGGGCGGCGAGCTGGCGCGGTCGCTGGGCGTGCGCGAAGGCGACGTGGTGACGCTGATCGCGCCCAGCGGCCAGGTCACGCCGGCCGGCGTGGTGCCGCGCCTGAAGCAGATGACCGTGGTGGGCACATTCGACTCCGGCCACTATGAATACGACTCGGCGCTGGCCATGCTGCATGTGGACGACGCGGCGCTGATCTTCCGGCTGGAGGGCCCCACCGGCATACGGCTCAAGCTGAAAGACCTGCACCAGGCCCGCACCGTGGTGGACGAGCTGAGCCCCATGATCACCGGGCGCGTGCTGCTGCGCGACTGGACGCGCCAGAACCGCACCTGGTTTGCCGCCGTGCAGCTGGAAAAGCGCATGATGTTCATCATCCTCACGCTGATCGTGGCGGTGGCGGCGTTCAACCTGGTCAGCACGCTGGTGATGACGGTGACCGACAAGCGCGCCGACATCGCCATCCTGCGCACGCTGGGCGCCAGCCCCGCCAGCATCATGGGCGTGTTCATGGTGCAAGGCGCCATGGTGGGGGTGATCGGCACCTGTGCCGGGCTGCTGCTGGGCCTGGGCGTGGCGTTCAATATCGACGTGATCGTGCCCGCGCTGGAGCGGCTGTTCCAGGCGAGCTTCCTGCCCAAGGACATCTACCTCATCAGCCGCATGCCCAGCGACCCGCAAAGCGGCGACATCCTGCCGGTGGCGGTCATTTCGCTGGTGCTGGCCTTCCTGGCCACCATCTACCCCAGCTGGCGCGCCAGCCGCGTGAACCCGGCGGAGGCCCTGCGCTATGAATGAGACCCCCACGCTTGCCGCTGCGCGTGCTGCGCTGCCCCCCGAGGGGGCCGTGACCGGCTTGGGGCGGCCCGGCGCCGGTCAGTCCACCGTACTTACGGCCCGCGGCCTGACCAAGCGCTTTCACGAAGGCCTGATCGACGTCACGGTACTCAAGGGCGTGGACCTGGACGTGCACGCCGGCGACACGCTGGCCATCGTGGGCGCCTCGGGCTCGGGCAAGAGCACGCTGCTGCACCTGCTGGGCGGGCTGGACGCACCCACGTCGGGCACGGTGCAGCTCATGGGCCAGCCGCTGGCGCAACTGGATGCCGCGGCGCAGGGGCGCCTGCGCAACCAGCACCTGGGCTTTGTGTACCAGTTCCACCACCTGCTGCCTGAATTCAGCGCGCTGGACAACGTGGCCATGCCGCTGTGGATACGGCGCATGCCGCGTGACGAGGCCGCGCAGCAGGCGCAGCGCATCCTGGCTGAAGTGGGCCTGGCCGGCCGCTTGCACCACCGCCCGGCCGAGCTGTCGGGCGGCGAGCGCCAGCGCGTGGCCATTGCCCGCGCGCTGGTCACGCGCCCGGCCTGCGTGCTGGCCGACGAGCCCACCGGCAACCTGGACCGCAGCACGGCCGACGGCGTGTTTGACCTGATGCTCAAGCTGGCGCGCGACCACGGCACGGCGTTCGTGATGGTCACGCACGACGCCACGCTGGCGCAGCGTTGTGCGCGGGTGGCATCGCTGGAGACGGGCAGCCTCGCCAGCAAGGCGACCTGAAGCCTGGCCCCTTCAGGGCCAGGGCATGGTGAAGGTCTTGCCGTTGCAGAACGACTTCATGGCCTCCTGCACGCCTTCCTTGTAGCCCAGGCCCGAATCCTTGATGCCACCAAACGGCGTCAGCTCGATGCGGTAGCCCGGCACTTCCCACATGTTCACCGTGCCCACCTTCAGCTCGGTGGCAAACCGCATGGCGTCGTCCATCCGGTTGGTGCAGATGCCTGATGAAAGGCCGAACGCCGTGCCGTTGGAAATGGCGATGGCCTCGTCGATGTTGGCAAAAGTGATGATGGGCGACACAGGGCCGAACGTTTCTTCACGCACCAGCGTCATGCCGGGCTGCACGTTGTCCAGCACAGTGGGCGCATACAGCGCGCCCTCGCGCTGGTTGCCGGTGAGCAGCCGTGCGCCCTGGGCCACGGCTTCATTCACGCGCGCTTCAAACAGGCGGGCCGCTTCTTCGTCGATCACCGTGCCCATGTCGTTGCCCGTGTCCATCGGGTCGCCATGGCGCCAGCGCCGGGTCTTTTGCACCACCAGCTCGGTAAAGTCCGCGGCCACGGCCTGGTGCACCAGCATGCGCTTGACGGCGGTGCAGCGCTGGCCCGAATTCTTGTAGCTGCCCTGCACGGCCAGGTCGCTCGCCTTGTCCAGATCGGCATCGTCCATGACGATCAGCGGATCGTTGCCGCCAAGCTCCAGAACGATGCGGCGGTAGCCTGCCTTGTGGGCGATGTACTTGCCGATGGACACGCCACCGGTGAAGGTGATCAGGTCCACATGCGGGTGCGTCAGCATCTCGTCGGCGATTTCGCGCGGGTCGCCGGTGATGACCTGGAACATCTCGGGCGGCAGGCCGGCCTCATACAGGATGTCGGCCAGGAACAGGGCCGACAGCGGCACCTTCTCGGACGGCTTGAGCACCATGCGGTTGTTGGTGGCAATGCTGGGCACCACCTTGTGCGCCACCTGGTTCATGGGGTGGTTGAACGGCGTGATGGCGGTGATCACGCCCAGCAGCGGCTCGCGCGTGGTGATGACCTTGCGCTTCTTGCCGTGCGGCGTCAGGTCGCAGGAGAACACCTGCCCGTCGTCGCGCAGCGCTTCATTGGCGCCAAACACCAGCACGTCGGCCACGCGGCCAATCTCGTAGATCGAGTCCTTCTTGCACAGGCCGGATTCCAGCGTGATGAGCGTGGAGGCTTCTTCCGTGCGCGCACGCAGCAGGGCCGACGCCCGGTTCAGGATGCTGGATCGCTCGTAGCGCGACAGCGTGGGCCGGTAGGCCTGGGCAATGCCGTAGGCCCTGCGCACGTCCTCCAGCGTGGCCAGCGGCACGGTGCCCACGCGTTCGCCGTTGAACGGGTTCATGACGTCCAGCGTGCGCTCGCGTGTGACGCGCTCGCCGCCGATGCGCAGCGCCTCGGCGCGGAAATGTGCGCTGTCGCGCAGCGGGATACGTGCATTCATGCCAGGCTCTCCTCGGCGGTTCCAATGAAATTCTTGCCACGCGCGCCGCCCTGGGCGTGCAGCACCATCTGCTCTGCTTCCTCGTCGCTCACGCCGTAGTCGGCAAAGCGTGTCTTGACGCCCAGGCTTTCAATGAAGGCAGCCAGCCGGGCGGGTGCGTCCGCCAGCGGGTGGCCCAGCGCCTGGACCAGCACGGCGTCGCGGTCGGCGCGGCGGCCAATCGCGCGCTTGAGCACCAGCGGCAGCGGAAACGAGCAGGCAATGCCATGCGGCAGGCCGTAGCGCAGCGTCATCTCGTAGGAAATGGAATGTGCCAGCGCCGTCTTGGTGTTGGAAAACGCCATGCCCGCCTTCAGCGCGGCCAAGGCCATGCGCCCGCGCAGTTCGATGTTGCCGGGCTCACGCAGCAGCCGGGGCAGCACGTCCAGCGTGTCGCGCACGGCGGCAACGGCAAAGGTGTCGGACACCGGGTTGGCGTTGATGTTCCAGATGGATTCGAGCGCATGTGACAACGCGTCCAGCCCGCTTTGCAGCGTGACCGCCGCGGGCAGCGACAGCATCAGCTCGGGGTCGATCACGGCATAGGCAGGCCAGGTCTGCGGCAGGTGCAGCGAGTATTTCTTTTGCCGTTCGCGGTCCCAGATGGTCGCCCAGGGGGTGACCTCGCTGCCGGTGCCCGCGGTGGTGGGCACGGCGATCAGGGTCTTGAAGCGCGTGGGGGCAAATGCGGCCTGGCCGGCCAGGCCTGCCACCAGCTCGTCAAAGCGGTTGCTGGCGTTGCCGACCATCAGGGCCTTGGCCGTGTCGATCGCGCTGCCGCCGCCCACGGCAACAATGACCTCCACGTCAGCGTGATCGCGCCAGAACCCCTCCCAGGTAGCGGCCAGCTCGGCCACATCGGGGTTGGGCCGCACCTGGTCGATCACGCACGCCAGGCTGTTGCCCAGCACGGCCTGCAGCCGGTCCAGCAGTCCGATGGCCCGTGCCTCGGGAAAGGTCACCAGCGCGGCCCGGCGGCCGGCCAGCAGTTCCGGCAGGCGCAGCAGGGCCCCCGGCCCGTACACGCTTTGAACGGGGTTGAAGTAATTGGCTGTCATGTAGGCCTCTAGGGGGTGGCTACCGTGGCGTGGTTCAGCGCCAGGTCGAAGATGTCGAAGTTGCGGATGCGCCGGCCAGCGGCCACGCCTTCCAGCCGGCAGTTGAACAGCAGCGGCACCTTCTGCTCGGAAATGCCGCCATGCGAGCGCAGCGGCACGGTCAGGCCGCTCAGGTCATGTTCCGCGGCGCGTGTACCCAGGGCCGTCAGGTGGTCCGACACCACCACCAGGTCGCCGATGCGGTCGGGCGGCAGCTCAAAACGCGCGGCCGCATCGCTGCGGGTCAGCACCGTCTCGATGCCGTCCACCGTCATCAGCTGCGCGGCAATGCCGGGGGCTTGGGCGGCGTCAGCCAGGTACACCGTGGCAAACGAGCCCAGCGCGCCGTGGTGCACCACGTAAGGGTCGGTGATGGGGAGGATGACGCGGGCCTGGCCGGCGCCGGCCAGGCCGTCCAGCACCTCCTGCAGGAACACGATGCGCGGCTGGCCCGCGGCGTCGGTCTTGGGGCTCATGCCATGGTCCGCGGTGAGCGCGATGACGGCGCCGAGCTGGTCCATTTGCGCCAGGTAGCCGTCCATCATCGCGTAGAAGTCGTTGGCGCCGGCCGTGCCGGGGGCGCACTTGTGCTGCACGTAGTCGGTGGTGGACAGGTACATCACGTCGGGCCGCTCGGTCTCCATCAGCTTCACGCCGGCGGCAAACACAAACTCGCTCAGGTCGGCGCTGTACACCGACGGCACGGGCTTGCCGACCAGGGCTGGCACGTTGGCAATGCCGCCATCGGCCAGCGTGGCGCGGTCGGCCTTCTCGGCGGAAAAGCAGATGCCCGACATGCCGTGGCCCAGCAGGCCGCGCAGCTTGTCCTTGGCCGTGACCACGGCCACCTTGAGCCCGGCGTCCGACAGGGCCGCCAGGATGGTGCCTGCGCGCAGGTAGGCCGCGTCATTCATCATCACTTCCTTGCCCGTGGCCGGGTCCAGGAAGTAGTTGCCGCAGATGCCGTGCACCGAGGGCGGGGCACCGGTCACGATGGACAGGTTGTTGGGGTTGGTGAAGCTGGGCACCACGCAGTCGCCCACCAGCGAGGTGCCGCCTGCGAGCATGCGCTTCAGGTAGGGCGCCACACCGGCCTGGATGGCCTGCGTGATGTAGTCGGGCTCGCAGCCGTCCACGCACACCACCACCACCGGGCGGGCCGGCAGGCGGTAGTCGCGGCCGTTGGCATGCACGCGTGTGATCTTGCGGTCCATTACCTTGCCCCTTGCTGGATCCATGCACGCAGCTTGCTGGACACATAGTCGGCGGTCATGACCATGGCTACGATCACAAGGATGCAGGTCGCCGTGTCCTGGTACTGGAAGAGCTTCATGCTGCCCACCAGCTCGAAGCCGATGCCGCCCGCGCCCACCATGCCCAGCACCGTGGCCTGGCGCAGGTTGGTCTCGAAGCGGTACAGGATGACCGCGATCCAGGCTGTCACCACCTGCGGTATCACGCCAAAGATGATGGTCTGGATGGGGCCCGCGCCAGTGGCGCGCAGCGCCTCGATCGGCCCCTGGTCGATGTCCTCTATCGACTCGGCGAAGAATTTGCCCAGCATGCCTGCACCGTGCAGCGCCAGGGCCAGCACGCCCGGAAACGGGCCCAGCCCCACGGCCGCCACGAAGATCAGCGCCAGGATGATTTCGTTGATGCCGCGCATGATGTTGAGCACCTGGCGCATGAAGTGGAACACCGCAAGATTGGGCGAGATGTTGCGCGCCGCCAGAAAGCACACCGGCACCGCCAGCACGATGGCCAGCAACGTGCCCCACACGGCGATCTGCACCGTCTCGATCGCCGGCTTGACGAGCTTCTGCGCGAATTCCCAGTTGGGCGGGAACATGCGGCTCAGGAAGTCGGCAATCCAGGGGCCGCCCTTGATGAGTTCCGGCACGCTGACCTGGCTGCCGATGGCGGCCCACCAGATCACGCCCAGGCCCGCCACCGCGGCCACCGCATATTTCCACCAGCCGGCATTGCCGGCGCTGGCGCCCACCAGCAGGTTGTAGCGTCCGATGCTGATCATGTTTTCTCCAGTGTGTATTGCTGCTGCGGGGGCAGCAGCGAGGCCTTGGCGCGGGCGGGTGCGGCCATGGCCTGGGGCGCGGCTGCATGGGCCTGGGCAGCGGTTGCGGCGGGGTCAGGCTTGTCCACGCCTTCCGGATAGATGCGATGCAGTGCTTCCTCGGTCAGCTCGTCGGGCCGGCCTTCGAACACAACGCGTCCGCCGGCCACACCGATGATGCGTTCGCCGAATTCCATGGCGTAGTCCACCTGGTGCAGGTTGCAGATCACGGTGATGCCGCTTTCGCGGCTGGCTTCGCGCAGGCAGGTCAGGACGCTGCGCGAAGTCTTGGGGTCCAGGCTGGCCACCGGCTCGTCGGCCAGGATCACCTTGGGCCGCTGGGCCAGCGCGCGGGCGATGCCCACGCGCTGCTTTTGCCCGCCCGACAGCGTGTCGGTGCGCACGTCGGCCTTGGCCTCCAGCCCCACGCGGCGCAGCGAATCGCGGGCAATGTCGATGTCTGCCCGCGGGAACAGCTGGAACCACGACAGCACCGCCGGCATGGCCGACAGGCGTCCGGTCAGCACGTTCTTGAGCACCGACAGGCGCGGCACCACGTTGTAGTGCTGGAAGATCATGGCCACGTCGCGGCGCACGCTGCGCAGGCCCGCGCGGTCGCCCTGCGAGCGCACGCCGTCCACCGTGATCTCGCCGGTGGTCGGCTCGGTCAGGTGGTTGATGCAGCGCAAAAGGGTTGACTTGCCCGCCCCCGATGCGCCCAGGATCACCAGGAACTCCCCCTTGCGCACGGAGAGATCGATGTGGTGCAGCGCCTCGAAGTTGCCATAGCGCTTGGAGAGGTTCCGGATCTCGATCATTTCATCTTCTTCAGGTCGAGATTGAGCAGCTTGGCGGTGTCGCGGATCACGTCATACGCCGCATCGGTGGTGGGGTGAAAGCCGTTGAGCAGGCCCTGGTCCGACCACGGGATGTCCTTGACCTGCAGGAAAGCGGCCTGGATGCGCTTTTTCAGGTCGGCGCTGAGGTCCTTGCGCCACACGGTGGGGGATTCGGGGATCGGGTCGCTGCGCCACACCACGGTCAGGTCCTCGCGCTTGGCCAGGCCCTTGGAAATCGCGGCGTCCAGGATGCGGTCGGCAATGGCGGCGGCGTCCACTTTCCTGTTCTGCACCGCGATGGCGTTGGAGTCGTGCGAGCCCGAGAAAATCACGCGGCCCAGGTCCTTGTCGGTGTTCAGGCCGGCTTTCATGAGGCCGGCCTTGGGGAAGAGGTGGCCCGAGGTGGAGCTGGGGTCCACGAAGGCAAAGGTCTTGCCCTTGAGGTCGGCCACGGTCTTGATGCCGCTGTCCTTGTGGGTGATGACCTGCGAATGGTAGGACGTGCGCCCGGCCTTCTTGGTCTCGGCCACGGCAAAGGCTTCGATGTCGGCCACGGTCGTGCCCAGCACATACGAGAACGGGCCCAGGTAGGCGACATCCAGCCGCTTGGAGCGCAGGGCTTCGATCACGCCGTTGTAGTCGGCTGCAACGAAAGGCTTCACGGGCATGCCCAGCGCCTTGGACAGCATGTCCATCATGGCCTGGCTGTTGGCGATCATGGCGCGCGAATCCTCGGACGGGATCAGCCCGACGGTGAGCACCTGCTGTGAGCGCGCGGGCAGCGCGAAAGCGCCAATGGCGGCGGCGGTGCCCGTGAGCACCTTTCTGCGATTCATCATGTGTCTGTCTCCGGTGTGTTGACGGTGGTGAGCGGCTGGTGCGTTCTGGTGGCACCTGGTCCGCTCTGAACGCAGTAAATCATCCGTTCCGTCTATCGGTCCAATTCAAAGTTTTTTTGTTTTCTATACAATTTATCTATAGTTCATCAGGGTAAACCCATGCGTCTGACCCAGCTGCGTTCCTTCTATGCCGTGGCCCGCATGGGCAGCTTCACCAAGGCGGCAGAACACCTGCACGTGAGCCAGCCCACGATCACCACCCAGGTGAAGTTCCTGGAGGAGCGCTACAACGTCGAGCTGTTTCACCGCCGCGGCCGCAGCGTGACGCTGACCGAGCTGGGTGAGCAGTTGATGCAACTGGCGCAGCCCATCTTCAGCCTGGAGTCCGACGCCGTTTCTCTGCTGGACGATGCGGGCGAGTTGCGCTCGGGCCACCTGCGCGTGGCCGCCGTGGGCCCCTACCACGTGACCAAGATGCTCGTGAACTTCAACCAGCAGTTTCCCGGCATCAAGGTGTCCGTGAGCACCGGCAATTCGCAGGACGTGCTGGACCGGTTGCTGGATTACCGGGCCGACGTGGGTGTGTTGGCGCAGCTGGTGAAGGACGACCGCTTTGTGTCCATGCCGTTTTCACGGCACCCGGTGGTGATCTTCACGCCCTCCAGCCACCGGTTTGCAAGGCGGCGCAGCATCCGCATGGCAGAGCTGCAGGGCGAACGCATGATCCTGCGCGAGCAGGGCTCCACCACCCGCAAGGCCTTCGACCTGGCGCTGGACAAGGCCCGCGTCAAACCCGAGGTGGTCATGGAGATTGCCAGCCGCGAGGTGATCCGCGAGGCAGTGATCCAGTGCATTGGCATTGCAGCGGTTTCGGGGGTCGAATATGTGCCGGGCCCGGGCCTGCACATGGTGCAGATCAGCGACGCCGAGATCTACACCTATGCCCACGTCGTGTGCCTGGCCGAACGGCGCGAGATGCGCATGGTGCGCGCGTTTTTTGATGTGCTCCAGCCCGACGCGCCCGCGCGCAGGCCGGCGCGTTGAATGCTGGCTGGCATCAGCCGGCCGGGGGTGGCTCACCTTGCGCCATGGCCTGCAGCGCCTGTGTGATGTCCTGCGCGAACCCCTGCGCGTCACACAGCGCCGATGCCGCCACGCGCTCGCGCAGCGTCGCGCGCAGCACGGCCAGGCCGGGCAGGTCGCTCGCGCGCTGCACGGCTTGCTGGATGTAGGTTGGCACGTCGCCTGCCACCCAGTCGCCCAACCCGGCCGCGGCCAGCAGGCCCGCGCCCTGGCGGGCAATCAGCCGGTCGCCCGCCAGCGTGAGCGTGGGCACGCCCATCCACAGCGCCTCGCAGGTGGTGGTGCCGCCGGGGTAGGGAAAGGTGTCCAGGATCATGTCCACCTCGGCATGGGCCGCCAGATACGCGGGCCGCAACGCACGGCCATGCAGGTCGATGCGGTGCGCGGCAACGCCCAGCGCCGCCAGCCGCGCCGCCAGCGTGGCCTTTTCCGCGGCGTTGCCCAGCCGCGTGCTCTGGATGCGCAGCCGTGCTGACGGCATGGCCTGCAGGATGCCGGCCCAGGCGGCCAGCACCGCGTCATTGAGCTTGCTGGTGGTCTGGAAGCAGCCAAACGTCACAAACCCTCGCTGCATGGCAGGAAGCGGCGCTACCGGCGGCGCTTCAGCCGGCGGTGCGAAGCACAGCCGCGTGCGGCCCAGGCGCCACACGGTTTCGCTGAAGCGTTCGGCGCTGTTGGCGGGGCTGCAGGTCCAGTCGGACAGCAGGTAGTCCATGGCTTGCAGGCCGGTGGTGGCAAAGTAGCCCAGCCACGACACCTGCACCGGCGCGGCCCGCCGGGCAAACAGCGCCAGCCGGTTGTGCGCCGTGTGGCCAGACAGGTCCATCAGCACGTCAATCCGCTGGCTGCGCACGCAGTGCACGGCCTGTGCATCGTCCAGGGCGGCGATGGATGTCCAGGTGGCAAAGCAGGGGCGCAGGGCCTGTGTCAGCGCGTCGGCCTCGGTGTGCGTGGCAAAGGCATGCAGCTGCACCCGGGCCGGGTCCAGCAGCTTCAGCCAGGCTTGCAGGAAATACCCCACCGGGTGGTTGCGCAGGTCACCGCTGACCAGCCCGACGCGCAGGGGTGTACCAGGCGCGCGGCGCGGTGCGCGGGGCGGTGCGGCGGCGTCAGTACCCACCAGCCGCGCGGCGGCCTGGCCAAATGCCAGCGCCGCGTCGAAGCGCGCCGCGGGGCTCGATTGGCCGCTGAAGTTCAGCGCCAGCAGCAGGTTGTTGTGCGCGCCCAGGTACGCCGGGTCCAGCCGCAGCGCGCGCTGGTAGCAGGCAATGGCCTCGTCCAGCCGCCCCATGTCGCGCAGCACGTTGCCGTGGTTGCTGTGGATCCGCGCATGCAGTGGCGATCGTTCGATGGCCTGGCGGTAGGCCGCGTCGGCGTCCGCCAGGTGGCCCAGGTCGTGCAGCGTGTTGGCCAGATCGTTCCAGAGCTCGGCCGAGCCAGGCTGCAATTGCAGCGCACGGCGGTAGGCCGCGGCTGCGGCGTGCATGCGCTGCTGCCCGCGCAGCAGGCCGCCCAGCACGGCGTGCCGCTGCGGGTTGTGCGGATCGGTGGCAGCGGCACGCGCATGGCTCTCGATGGCCTGTGCCACCAGGCCCAGCCTCCACTGGGTGTTGGCCAGGTTGGCGTGGGCTTCCGCATCGCCGGGTGCCAGCTCGGTAGCCCGGGTCTTGGCCTGCAAGGCCTGCTCATGGAGGTTCTGGCCCGACAGGGCGGCGCCCAGCGCCTTCCAGCCCGTGGGCCATTGCGGATGGGCTGCGATGATCCGGCGCCCCAGCGTTTCCAGCTCGGCGAACGAGCCACTGCCCAGCAGCGCGGCGGCCTGGCGCCCCAGCTGCTGCGCGGTGTCTGGCGCCGGGCGCTGGCCGGGCACTACAGGATGCGGTTGAACCACAGCACCGACAGGCCGGCCGACACCAGCGCCAGCGCCGCGGCCAGCAGGGCCAGCAGCCCCGCGATTTCGGTTTCCTTCTTCTCGACCGTCAGGCGCGAACTCAGGGTTTCATACACCTTGTTGAGGTCGGCCGCGGTGCCGGCGTAGTAATACTCGGCCTGGGTCTTGTTGGCGATGGATTTCAGGGTTTCTTCGTCCAGCCGCACGCGCATGGACCAGCCTTCAAAGCCGATGGTTTCTCCGTCCACCGTGCCAATGCCCACGGTGTACACGCGCACGCCACGGTCGGCCGCCATCTTGGCCGCTTCCAGCGGGTCCACGCCGGTGGTGCGCTGGCCGTCGGTCAGCATGATGATGGCCGCCGACGTGTAGGAGCCGGGCGCCACCGGGGTGAACTCCTTTTTTTCCTTCGGGGGTTCGTTCAGCGAGCGCCCCTGCGGCCCAAATCGCTGCTGGCCCATCTGCTGCAGCTCGATGCCGGCGTCCGGGAACAGCGTGGCCAGGGAAATGACGATGGCGTTGCCCGTGGCCGTGGCGCGCTGCAGCTGGAAGCGGTCGATCGCGGTGACCAGGTCTTCGCGGTTGACCGTGGGCAGCTGCGCCACCTGGGCAGAGCCGGCGAACGCCACGATGCCGACCTTGACCGTACGCGGCAGGTCGGCCAGGAATTTCTTGGCGGCCTCCTGCGCGGCCACCAGCCGGTTGGGCTGCACGTCGGTGGCGCGCATGCTGCCCGACACGTCCATGGCCAGGATGATGGTCTGCTGGCTGGACGGCAGCGTGACCACGGCCACCGGTCGCGCGGCCGCCACCAGCATGGCCGCGATGGCCAGCAGGAACAGCACGGGCGGGATGTGGCGGCGCACCGACTGCCCCGCGCCCATGGCTTCCTTCACGATGGACAGGGAGGCGTAGCGCAACGTGTTCTTTTTCTTGCGCCGCATCAGCCACACGTACAGCGCCACCAGCAGCGGCACCGCCAGCAGCAGCCACAGGAATTGGGGCCAGAGGAAATGCATGGTCAGGCGGCCTTTCTCGCGCTGCTGCTGATGTGGGTGGGTAGCCCGCCGCTCGACAACTGGCTGCGCCGTTTACGCAGCTCGGTAAAGCGCATCACCGCGTCCACCAGGTCACCGTCGGTAGACAGCTCCAGCGCATCCACGCCGGCCAGCACCAGCGCCTGGCGCAGGTCCGCTTCGCGCTGCGCGGCAATGCGCGAAAAGCGCCGGCGAAAGCCCGCGTCGTGCGTGTCCACCAGCACCTGCTCGCCCGATTCGGCGTCGCGCAGGGTGATCAGGCCCAGGTCGGGCATGTCCAGCTCCAGCGGGTCCAGCAGGCGAACCGCCACCACCTCGTGGCGCTGCGCCAGCAGGCCCAGCGGCTTTTCCCAGCCGGGCTCGCTGATGAAGTCCGACACCACGAACACAGTGCTGCGGCGCTTGATGGTGCTGGCGGCTGACTGCAAAAGCTCGTGCAGCCGCGTGCTGCTGGCGCCCGAATAGTCGGGCCTTTCCTGCATGCGGTGCAGCAGGTGCAGCACATGGCGGCGCCCGCTGCGCGCGGGGATGACGGTGTCCACCCCCGTGCCGTACAGCATGGCACCCACGCGGTTGCCGTGGCCGGTGAGCAGCCGCGCCAGCGTGGCCACGAATTCGGCCGACACCTGCTGCTTGCGCTGGTCGCCCGAGCCGAAGTCGATGGACGGGCTCAGGTCCAGCAGGAACCAGGCGGCCATTTCGCGGTCCTCGGTGAACACGCGGACGTGGGGCTGCTGCATGCGCGCCGTCACGTTCCAGTCGATGTGGCGCACGTCGTCATGCAGCTGGTATTCGCGCAGGTCCGCCAGGTCCAGGCCGGCGCCGCGCATCAGCGTGCGGTAGTCACCCTGCAGCAGGCCGTCCAGGCGGCGGATGACGGTCCATTCCAGCCGGCGCAGCACCTGCTCGGCATTACCGCCCGCACGTGGCGCCACCGGGGCGGGCACTGCGGCGGCGGGGGTGGACTTGCGAAAGAACATGGCTCAGGCGTAAATCTTTTGCGGCTCCAGGGCCAGCTTCTCGTGTTCCAGCGGCTTGGCCGGCGCAGGGATCTTCGCCATGATCTTGCTGATGAGCGAGTCCGGCGTGAGGCCCTCGGACAGCGCCTCGTACGACAGCACCACGCGGTGGCGCAGCACGTCGGGCACCAGGTCGGTCATGTCCTCGGGCAGGGCATAGGTGCGCCCGCGCAGCATGGCCAGCGCCCGCGCGCCTTCGGTCAGGTTGATGGTGGCCCGCGGGCTGGCGCCGAAGGTGATGAACCGGTTCATGTCCTTGATGCCATGCTTTTCCGGGTTGCGCGTGGCCGATACCAGCTTGACCGCGTACTGCACCAGCGAAGGGTCCACATACACGCGGCGGCATTCGGCCTGCAGCGCGGCCAGCTGTTCGGTGGTGGCCACGGCCGTCACGTCCACCGCCGGGCCGGTCACGCGGCTGACGATGACGAATTCCTCTTCGTCGGTCGGGTAGTCCACCAGCACCTTCATCATGAAGCGGTCCACCTGGGCTTCGGGCAGCGGGTAGGTGCCTTCGGTCTCGATCGGGTTCTGCGTGGCCATGACCAGGAATGGGTTGGGTACCTTGTGCGTCTCGCCGGCAATGGTCACCTGGCGTTCCTGCATCACTTCCAGCAGCGCGCTTTGCACCTTGGCCGGCGCGCGGTTAATTTCATCGGCCAGCAGCAGGTTGGTGAACACCGGCCCGAGCGAGGTGCTGAAGTCGCCGGTCTTCTGGTTGTAGATGCGCGTGCCCACCAGGTCGGCGGGCACCAGGTCGGGCGTGAACTGGATGCGCTTGAACTGCCCGCGCACCGTGTTGGCCAGCGTCTTGACCGTGAGCGTCTTGGCCAGGCCCGGCACGCCTTCGACCAGCAGGTGGCCCTGGGCCAGCATCGCGACCATCACACGCTCCAGGAAGCGGTCCTGGCCGACGACAACGCGCTTGACCTCATAGAGGATCTGTTCCATCAGCTGGGCCGTGGCGGTGTCCTGGGGGGGGGGCGTTTGGGGGGTGTCCATGCGTCGTTGTCTTTCAGGCTCGGGGTGGAACGTCAGTCAGAAAGGCGGTAGGCCAGCCGCGCTGGCCGCGTTTTCAATCGGCACGGCAAAGCCGATGCCGATGAAGGTGCGCGCCGATGTGGGGTTGAGGATGGCGGTCACGATGCCCACCACCTCGCCGTCCATGGTGACCAGCGGCCCGCCGGAATTGCCGGGGTTGGCCGCCGCGTCGAACTGGATCAGGTTGCTCATTTCCTGCTTGCCCTCGGGTGAGCGGAAGGCGCGCTTCAGGCCCGACACCACGCCCGCCGAGGTGGACGGGCCGATGCCGAACGGAAAGCCCACGGCCACCACCTGGTCACCCGGCTGCAGGTCGGCGGTGGAGCGCATGGTGGCAGCGATCAGGTCGTCCGGGATCTTGCTGGCCTGCAACACGGCCAGGTCGTTTTCAGCCTGCACGCCGGTGATGCGGGCCTCGGCCTCCAGGCCGTCGGAGAAGGTGACCTTGATGCGGTCGGCGCCGCTGACCACATGCAGGTTGGTCAGGATGATGCCCTTGTCCACGATGACCACGCCGGTGCCCACGCCATGCTCGATTTCGTCGTCTTCGGGCTTGGCGTCCTTGGCCACGGGCGCACCCGGCACACGGGCAGCCGGCTTGGCCTTGGCTGTGTCCTTGAGGCTGCTTTTCTTCACGTAGCTGACCACCCGCACCACGGACGGGCGGATGTTTTCAGCCGCGCGCGCGGCGGCCGAAGGCAGGTTGGTGGTGGTCAGGGTCTTGAGGACGGCGGCGTTGATGTCTTCCTGGGTGATGCGGCGCTGGCCGGGGCGCAGCGCGAGCGACAGGGCCAGCACCAGCAGCAGCGCCAGCACCGCAATGGCCGCCCACAGCGCGCGCGGGCTGCCGGCGGCGGACCGCCAGCGCGAGGAAGAGGGAGGGCTGGATGAAGCGGCGGAGGGGGGGGAGGTGGCCACGCCGGCTGCCGCGGACGCGGCCTGCCCGGCGGTGGGCGGCGCCGGCTGAGGGCGCGCTGAGCGGCTGTAGAGGGCGGGCCTTCTCATCGGTTCACCTGTGACACTGCAACGAAGAAACGGGGAAGCGAAAACACACGGTATCACGCTTTGCGGCCGCATGCACAGGCTGCGGGGCCATACGCCGGCGTGGCCTTGGGGCATCATCGGCGCATGACGGTCTGGATCGACACCCACTGCCACCTGGACGCACCGGAGCTGGCCGCCGATGTGGCGGCGGTGCGCCAGCGCGCGGCGGCTGCGGGGGTGGCGCATTGCGTGCTGCCCGCGGTGCAGGTGGCCAATTTCGAGAGTGTCCGGCTGATGGCGCACCAGTTTGGTGACAGCTACGCGCTGGGCATCCACCCGCTGTGTACGCCTGAGGCCCATGACGCTGACCTGGACTTGCTGGACGCGGCGCTGGCGCGCCACGCGGACGACCCGCGCCTGGTGGCCGTGGGCGAGATCGGCCTGGACTACTTTGCGCCGGGGCTGGACGACGAACGCCAGCAGCACTTTTACCGCGAGCAGCTGCGCCTGGCGCGCCGGCATGGCCTGCCGGTCATCGTGCATGTGCGCCGCTCGGCGGACAAGCTGCTCAAGCACCTGCGCGACCTGCCGGCCACCGGCATCGCCCATGCCTTCAACGGCAGCCTGCAACAGGCGCAGGCTTTTGTGGCCATGGGTTTCAAGCTGGGCTTTGGCGGCGCCGCCACGTTTGACCGGGCCTTGCAGATCCGCCGGCTGGCCGCTGATTTGCCGTTGGACGCGCTGGTGATGGAAACCGATTCGCCCGACATCCCGCCGCACTGGCTGTACCGCACCGCGCAGCAGCGCGTGGCGGGCCAGGGACAGGGCCGCAATGAACCCGCCGAGCTGCCGCGCATCGCCCAGGCCGTGGCGCAGCTGCGCGGCCTGCCGGTTGACGCGCTGGCGCAGGCCACCACGCGCAACGCCTGCGTGGCGCTGCCCCGGCTGTCCGCGCTGGTGGCGCCGGTTTGAGGCCACAATCGGGCTCCTGCATGATGGCCATTTCCCGAACTTCCAGCGTTTCACCCGCCCCCGCCTGCGTACCGGCCCGCCCCGCGCGCCTGCAGGGCCTGGCGCCCGTGGTGTCCGCCAGCACGGTGCTGCTGGTGCTGGGCAGCTTTCCGGGCGCGCGGTCCCTGGCCATGGGCCAGTACTACGCTCACCCGCAAAACCATTTCTGGCGCATCCTGCAGGCCGTCTGGCCGGCGCTGCCCCAGCCAGACAGCTACCAGGGTCGCCTGGACTGGCTGCTGGCACGCGGCGTGGGCCTGTGGGATGTCTATGCCGCCTGCGAGCGCGAAGGCAGCCTTGACACCAGCATCCGCCATGCGACGGTCAATGACTTCGCGGGGCTGGCGCGCCGGCTGCCCCGGCTGGCCGCCGTGGCCCACAACGGCGGTGAAAGCTGGCGCCATGCGCGCCATGTGAGCGCCCTGGGGCTGCCCGCGCACCGGCTGCCCAGCAGCAGCCCGGCCAATGCGTCGTGGAGTTTCGAGCGCAAGCTGGCGGCATGGCGCGACGTGTTTGCACAGCACGGGTTGGTGTGATGGCGCGCAAAACAGCCACGCCATCGCTGCCCGAAGTCAATTTCTCCGATTACGGCGACACCCGCTACCTGCACCTGGGAACCGAATGGGTGCAAGGTTCGATGAAGCTGGACGCGCCGTATGACATCGACCTGGAATACGTGCAGCGCATGATGGCCTGGCTGCTGTTCATGGACCCGGCGTCCGTGCCGAAGCGTCACGCCATGCAGCTGGGCCTGGGCGCGGCGTCGCTCACCAAGTTCTGCCACAAGAAGCTGCGCATGAAGACCACCGCCATCGAGCTGAACCCGCAGGTGGTGGCAGCCTGCCGGCTGTGGTTCAAGCTGCCGGCCGATGACGCCCGGCTGTCGGTGGTGCTGGGCGACGCGGCCGAGGTGGTGGCCCACGAACACTGGCGCGGCCAGGTGGATGCGCTGCAGGTGGACCTGTATGACCATGAGGCCGCCGCGCCGGTGCTGGACAGCGAAGACTTCTATGCTGGCTGCCGCAGCCTTCTGACAGAAGACGGCATCATGACCGTCAACCTGTTCGGCCGCTCGTCCAGCTACGACAAGAGCCTGCAGAAGGTCGCCGCGGCCTTTGGCGCGCAGGCTGTCTGGGCCTTCAAGCCGACGCGCGAGGGCAACACCGTGGTGCTGGCGCAGCGCACGCCTTCCTTGCCCAAGCGCCCCTGGCTTGTGCAACAGGCCGAAACCATCCAAACTCGCTGGGGCCTGCCCGCGCCCAAATGGCTGCGGGTCTTCAAGCCGATTTCATGAACGCAGCGACCAAGACCCCCTCCCTTGCCAGGACCGCCCATCGCGGCCCGCTGAACCTGCAGCACCTGGTGGAATGGCTCAATGCCGACGGCATGATTTCCGCCGAGGAAGCACAGCGCACCATCGCGCGCTGTGCCCAGGCGGCCAGCGCCCAGCATCCGCTGGTGCGCCTGGCCAGCGTGGCCATGCAGCGCCAAAGCGACGGCAAGCCGCTGGACATCGAGATGCTGACGCTGTGGCTGGCTGGCCGCTCGGGGCTGGAGTACCTGCGCATCGACCCCCTGAAGGTGGACGTGGGCAAGGTGGCCGACACCATGAGCGCCGCCTACGCCGAGCGTCACCGCGTGCTGCCTGTTCAGGTCACCTCCAAGGAAGTGGTGGTGGCCACGGCCGAGCCCTTCCTGACCGACTGGGTGGACGAAGTGGAGCGCCAGTCGCGCCGCGGCGTGCGCCGCGTCATGGCCAACCCGCAGGACATCCACCGGTACACGGCCGAGTTCTTCGCGCTGGCCAAGTCGGTGCGCGCGGCCCAGAAAAGCGGCGGCAATGCCGGCGCGGCCAGCTTCGAGCAGCTGGTGGAGCTGGGCAAGACCAACAAGCAGCTGGACGCCAACGACCAGGGCGTGGTGCAGGTGGTGGACTGGCTGTGGCAGTACGCGTTTGACCAGCGCGCCAGCGACATCCACCTGGAGCCGCGGCGCGAACAGGGCGTGATCCGCTTTCGCATTGACGGTGTGCTGCATCCTGTTTACCAGATGCCCATGGGCGTGATGAACGCCATGATCGCGCGCATCAAGCTGCTGGGCCGCATGGATGTGGTGGAAAAGCGCCGCCCCCAGGACGGCCGCATCAAGACGCGCAACCCGCGCGGCGACGAGATTGAAATGCGCCTGTCCACGCTGCCCACGGCGTTCGGCGAAAAAATGGTCATGCGCATTTTTGACCCCGACACCGCGGTCAAGGACCTGGACGCGCTGGGCTTTTCGCAGCACGACGCAAAACGCTGGGAGGCGCTGGTCCAGCGGCCCTACGGCATCATCCTGGTGACCGGCCCCACGGGCTCTGGCAAGACCACCACGCTGTACTCCACGCTCAAGCGCGTGGCCACCGAAGAGGTCAACGTCAGCACGGTGGAAGACCCGATCGAAATGATCGAGCCGGCCTTCAACCAGACGCAGGTGCAGTCGCAGCTGGATTTCAACTTTGCCGAAGGCCTGCGCGCCCTGATGCGCCAGGACCCGGACATCATCATGGTGGGTGAAATCCGCGACTTGGAAACCGCCGAGATGGCGGTGCAGGCGGCCCTGACCGGTCACCTGGTGTTCTCCACGTTGCACACCAACGACGCACCGTCGGCCGTGACGCGGCTGATGGAGCTGGGCGTGCCGGCCTACCTGATCAACGCCACGCTGCTGGGCGTGCTGGCCCAGCGGCTGGTGCGCACGCTGTGCAGGCAGTGCCGCGCGCTGGACGAGACCGCCCAGCGCGACGGGCTCGAAGCGCTCATCAAGCCCTGGAAGATCAGTGGCGGCTACCGGCCCTACAAGCCGGTGGGCTGCGTGGATTGCCGCATGACCGGCTTCATGGGCCGCATGGGCCTGTATGAGCTGCTGACCGTGACCGAGGCTTTCAAGGACATCGTGGGCCGGGACCCGGCCACCGGCGCCCTGCGCCGCCAGGCGGTGGCAGACGGCATGCGTCCGCTGCGCCTGGCCGGCGCCCTGCGGGTGGCCGAAGGCGTCACCACGATGGAGGAAGTGCTCACTGCGACACCGCCGCTGGACTGACCCGCCGCACCTGCTGTAAGTGAAATCCACATCCAACTGACGGCTGGCTGACCAGACAATGCCCGGTCAAGTACTTTTGCGGAGACAAACACGTGAAAATCAAAAGCCAAAAGGACTTCTTTTCAGGAGTCGTTTATTGCGTGGTGGGGGGGGCCTTTGCCATAGGCGCCACCAACTATACCCTTGGTGAGGGCGCCCGCATGGGCCCCGGCTATTTCCCCATGATGCTGGGCATCCTGCTGTCCATCATTGGGGCGGCCGTGATCTTTGGCTCGCTGGTCGTGGAGACCGTGGACGGCGAGAAGATCGGCAAGATCGCCTGGAAGCCGCTGGGCTTCATCATCGGCGCCAACGTGGCCTTCGGCCTGCTGCTGGGCGGCCTGCCCAAGTTCGGCATCCCGGCCATGGGCCTGATTGCCGGCATCTATGCGCTGGTGTTCATTGCCAGCATGGCGGGTGATCATTTCCGTCCCAAGGAAGTCGCCATCCTGGCGACCGTGCTGGCGGTTTTCAGTTACGTGGCGTTCGTCTGGCTGCTCAAGCTGCAGTTCCCGGTGTGGCCTTCTTTCATCACGGGTTGAGGCAAGCACCATGGATCTGATCAACAACCTCTCCATCGGCTTCACCGCGGCGTTCACGCTGCAGAACCTGATTTACTGCTTCATCGGCTGCCTGCTGGGCACGCTGGTCGGCGTGTTGCCTGGCATCGGCCCGGTGGCAACCATCGCCATGCTGCTGCCCGCCACCTACGCCCTGCCGCCGGTGGCCGCGCTGATCATGCTGGCCGGCATCTATTACGGCTCGCAGTACGGCGGCTCCACCACCGCCATCCTGGTCAACCTGCCGGGCGAATCGTCATCGGTGGTGACCGTGATCGACGGCTACCAGATGGCACGCCAGGGCCGCGCGGGCCCCGCGCTGGCCGCTGCCGGCCTGGGCTCGTTCTTTGCCGGCTGCGTGGGCACGCTGATCCTGGCGGCGTTCGCGCCGCCGCTGACCGAGCTGGCCTTCAAGTTCGGCCCGGCCGAGTATTTCTCGCTGATGGTGCTGGGCCTGATCGGTGCCGTCGTGCTGGCCTCGGGCTCGCTGATCAAGGCCGTTGGCATGATCGTGCTGGGCCTGCTGCTGGGCCTGATCGGCACCGACGTGAACTCCGGCGTGGCGCGTTTCAGCTTTGACATCCCCGAGCTGACCGACGGCATTGGCTTCATCGTGATCGCCATGGGCGTGTTCGGCTATGGCGAAATCATCATGAACCTGTCCAAGCCGGAAGAGGAGCGTGAGGTGTTCGCCGCCAAGGTCGAAGGCCTGTTCCCCACCGCGGCCGACTTCAAGAACATCATCCCGGCCGTGCTGCGCGGCACGGCGCTGGGTTCGTCGCTGGGTATCCTGCCGGGCGGTGGTGCGCTGCTGTCAGCCTTTGCGGCCTACACGATTGAAAAGAAAACCAAGCTCAAGCCCGGTGAAGTACCGTTCGGCAAGGGCAATATCCGCGGCGTGGCAGCCCCCGAGGCCGCCAACAACGCCGGCGCGCAGACCTCGTTCATCCCGCTGCTGACGCTGGGCATTCCGCCCAACGCCGTGATGGCGCTGATGGTGGGCGCCATGACCATCCACAACATCCAGCCGGGCCCGCAGGTCATGACGAGCAACCCGCAGCTGTTCTGGGGCCTGATCGTCTCGATGTGGCTGGGCAACCTGATGCTGATCATCCTGAACCTGCCGCTGATCGGTATCTGGATCAAGTTCCTGACCATTCCCTACCGCTGGCTGTTCCCGGCCATCGTGCTGTTCTGCGCCATCGGCGTGTACTCCACGAATAACAACACCTGGGACATCTGGATGGTGGCGATTTTCGGTGTCATCGGCTACGGCTTCATCAAGCTGGGCATGGAGCCTGCGCCCTTGCTGCTGGGCTTCATCCTGGGGCCCATGATGGAAGAAAACCTGCGCCGCGCGCTGCTGCTGTCACGCGGCGACTGGAGCGTGTTCGTCACGCGTCCGCTGTCGGCCGGCCTGCTGGGTGCAGCCTTGCTGCTGCTGGTGATCGTGCTGCTGCCGGCCGTGAAGAACAAGCGCGAGGATGTCTTCGTCGAAGAATGATCCTTCCCTGACTGTCACCCTGCCAACGGCGCCCTCGGGCGCCGTTTTTCATGGGGCCTGGCCGGTGGCTGTCAGAATAGCCGCCCGGGGAACGCATGACCAACCAGACCTTTAAAACCCATCCTGAGCGGATGGCACTGCACAACGAAATCCACGCGCGGCCGCCCGAAGCCCTGAATGCGCCGCTGGCGATATCGCACACCGTGATGGTCTGCGACGCCGCTGAACGTGATGCCAGCCGTGCCCATGTGGCGGCACTGCTGCGCGAGCACCACCTGCCGCTGCCCGACGCCACGTCCACCCATGTGCGCATGGATCTGGGCCCGTTCCGGCTGCGCTGGGAGCTGCACACCGAGTTCGTCACCTGGACGTTCACCCGTGCCATGGACGCCGAGGGCTTTGGTGAGCGTGAGCCGGCGACAGCCGCAGACGTGCTGCCACAGACCTGGGCCGCCGGTCTGCCCGGGCAGTGCCTGGCGCGCCTGCACCTGTGGGTGCTGCCCACGCAAAGCCTGGGCACCGGCTCGCTGTTCAAACATGTGCTGCATGAGGACACGCTGGTCGCGTCCACCGTGGCGGATGGCCACGGCGAGGTGTACACCGATTTCGCGGTGCATGCCGACGGCTATTCACGCATGGTGCTGCTGGCCGGCAGCATGACGCCCCGGCGCCTGGGCCGTCTGGTGCAGCAACTGCTGGAAATCGACACCTACCGCATGGCCGCGCTGCTGGGTCTGCCCGCGGCGCGCGAGGCCGCCGCCGTGCTGGCCTATGCCGAGCGCGAGCTGGCCGCGCTGGCGGATGCCATCCGCACGGCCACGCGCAACGACGAACCCCAGCTGCTGGACCGGCTGACCAAGCTGGCTGGCCAGGTGGAAAGCCAGTACGCCTCCACGCATTCGCGCTTTTCAGCCAGCGCTGCCTATTTCGAGCTGGTGGACCGGCGCATTGCCGACATTGCCGAGTCCCGCCTGGCGGGCTTGCAGACCATTGGCGAGTTCATGGACCGGCGCCTGACGCCCGCACGCAGCACCTGCCAGTGGGCCACCCGCCGCCAGGACGCGCTGTCCCAGCGCGTGTCACGCATCAGCAACCTGCTGCGCACCCGGGTGGAGATCGAGCAGCAGCAAAGCAGCCAGGCCCTGCTGGGCGCCATGAACCGCCGCCAGGGGCTGCAGCTCAAGCTGCAGTCCACCGTGGAGGGCCTGTCGGTGGCCGCCATCACGTACTACATCGCCGGGCTGGTCAGCTACCTGGCCAAGGGCGCCCAGGCGCTGGGCTGGCCGTTCAGCGCCGAGTCCACCGCGGCATGTGCCATTCCCGTGGTGCTGGTGGGCGTGTGGTGGTCCCTGCGGCGCCTGCACAGCCGGGTGTTCCGCGATTGAGCCCTCAGCCACCGATGCCCGCCGCCAGGGGCCTGGCCACCGGCCTGGTGCTGGCCGTCACGGGCGCCATTGCCTTCAGCGGCAAGGCCATCATCGTCAAGCTCGCCTACCGCTACGGGGTGGATGCAGTCACGCTCATCATGTTCCGCATGCTGTTTGCGTTACCCATTTTTGCAGCCATGGCGTGGTGGGCCAGCCGGGGCCGTGCGCCGCTCACCCGCCGCGACTGGCTGGGCGTGGTGGGCCTGGGCGTGACGGGCTATTACCTGTCCAGCTTCCTGGACTTCCTGGGCTTGCAGTACGTCAGCGCATCCTTTGAGCGGCTGATCCTTTACCTGAATCCCACGCTGGTCATGTTGCTGGGCTGGGTGCTGTACAAGCGGCGCTTCACGCGCATCCAGCTGGCCGGCATGGCCCTCAGCTACCTGGGCGTGGTGCTGGTGTTTGGCCATGAGATCGAGCTTCAGGGCGGCCAGGCCGCCTGGGGTGCCGCGCTGATTTTTACCAGTGCCGTCACCTACGCGATCTACCTGGTGTACAGCGGCGAGCTGGTCAAGCGGCTGGGCTCGCTGCGCCTGGTGGGGCTGGCCACGTCGGTCGCCTGCCTGTGCTGCCTGGCCCAGTTTGCGCTGCTGCGCCCGCTGGACGCGGCGCTGTCAGTGGCGCCGCAAGTGCTGTGGCTGTCGGTGCTGAATGCCACGCTGTGCACGGCTGTGCCGGTGCTGCTCGTGATGATGGCCATTGAACGGATCGGATCGTCGCTGGCGGCGCAGACCGGCATGATCGGTCCGATGTCCACCATCGTGATGGGCGTGCTGATCCTGGGTGAGCCGTTCACGGGCTGGGTGGCGGCGGGCTCCGCGCTGGTGATTACCGGGATATTCGTTTTTACGCGCTCAGCGAGATAGCCGCTGCGCCAGTGGCACCGGTGGCTTGCCCCCCAGCGCCGCCAGCCGGTCGCCCATGGCCTGGGTAAGCTGGTCCAGGCGCTGCTGCGCGGGCGGGTGGGTGCTGAGCGACAGCGCAAACAGCGGGTCGTCGGGCGTGGCGGTGCGCAGCTGCTGCAGTGCCGTCACCAGCCCATACGGGTCAAAGCCGGCGCGGGCGGCCAGCGCCACGCCGTTGCGGTCGGCGTCAAACTCGTCGCCCTGGTCCAGCCCGCTGGCGTACAGGTTGCGCCCCAGCGCCAGCAGCTGTGCCGAGACGGCACCGCCCAGGTTGTTGTTCAGCTGCGAGCCCACCGCCTGCGTCAGCAGCCCGGCGCGGGCCTTGGCCTGCATGGCTTTCAGGTGATGGCGGCCGGTCACATGGATGATCTCGTGTGCGAGGATGCCGGCCAGCTCGGCTTCGCTGCCCACGCGCTCCAGCAGGCCGCGCGTCACGAACACATAGCCGCCCGGCGCGGCGAAGGCGTTGTAGCCAGCGTCGTCCAGCACGGCGAAGCTCCAGGGCAGTTGCGGGCGCGCGGACTGCAGGCTGATCCAGCGGCCCAGCTGGTTCAGGTAGCGCTGCACCTTCATGTCGGCATGCAGGGGCTTGCTGCCCAGCAGCACGGCGGCCAGCTGGCGGCCGATTTCAATCTCGCGGGGCTCGTCGATCTGGTCCAGCGACTGCTGCAGCAGCTGCAGCATGTCGGTGGCGCGGCCCGCTGCCGGCGCGGCCTGCAGCGCCGCGGGGGCAGCGGGGCGCATCAGCGAGTTGAGCAGGTTCAGGGCGCGGGTGGCGTCAGGGCTTTGTGCTTGCACCGCGCCAGCGGTGGCAAGGCACAGGGCCAGCAGGCCCAGGGTGCGTGTTTTCATGGCGCGGTCTCCGTGCCGCCAGCCCCTGGCGCGCTGGCGGGTGCGGGCAGGGGTGCCACCGCAACGGGTGCCAGCGCGGCTTCGGCGGCGAAGCTGCGGGCCTGGGCTTCATCCAGCCGCAGCGCTTCCATCTGGCTCACGGCGGCGGGGTTGGGTTGGGCGTTGGCAATGTCTTCGGCGCCCAGGCCCCGGATGCCGATGGTGGAGGTGGGCAAGGTGGCGGGGCTGCCCGCGCCGCCGCGGTTGAACAGGCTGGTGATGCCGCGCAATGCGCCGGTCACGGCATTGCCCCCGCCGGATCCGCCACCCGATCCGCCGACCGGTTGCGCCTGCGCGCCGGTGGCGGTCAGCGTGAAGACTGCTGCCAGCGTCGCCGTGAAAAGCCCTGCGCGCGCCAGAGAAAGATGCCCTGCCCGTATCATGTGTTCGATCTTTTTGTCGGAACCAGAAAGCGGAGATTGTTATGGATTTGGGTATTGCGGGCAAATGGGCGCTGGTGTGCGGCGCCAGCAAGGGTCTGGGCTTGGGCTGCGCGCAGGCGCTGTCGCGCGAAGGCGCGCATGTGCTGCTGGTGGCGCGCGGTGCCGACGCACTGAAGGCCGCCGCCGACGCCCTGCTGGCCGACCCGGCCAAGCCCGCCGCAGCCGTTGTGCAGTTTGTGGCGGCCGACATCACCACGGTTGAAGGCCGCGCCGCGGTGTTTGCGCGGCGCAGCGACTTTGACATCGTCGTGACCAACGCCGGTGGCCCGCCGCCGGGCGACTTTCGCGACTGGGACCGCGACGCCTGGATCAAGGCCATTGACGCCAACATGCTCACCCCCATCGAGCTGATCAAGGCCACGGTGGATGGCATGGCCGCGCGCGGCTTCGGCCGTATCGTGAACATCACCTCGGGCGCGGTGAAGGCGCCGATCGACATCCTGGGCCTGTCCAACGGCGCGCGCAGCGGCCTGACCGGCTTTGTGGCCGGCGTGGCGCGCCAGAACCGCCTGGCCGGCCGCAACGTGACGCTGAACAACCTGTTGCCCGGCAAGTTTGATACCGACCGCATCGCCGTGACCAATGCCGCGGCGGCCAAGCGCACCGGCAAGACGGTGGAAGAAATCCGCCAGGCCCAGGAGGCCCAGATCCCCGCGCAGCGCCTGGGCACGCCGGCCGAGTTTGGTGCAGCCTGTGCCTTCCTGTGCAGTGCGCAGGCGGGGTACATCACCGGGCAGAACATCCTGACGGATGGCGGGTCGTATCCGGGTACTTTCTAGGTTGTTGCTTTTGGTCCGCGGGTTGGCGCTGACGGTGGTGCGCCGCTGTGTCAGCGGGAACAGGTGGGTGGGGTGCTCTGCGCAGCGAAATCAAGGGGGAGGCGGGCGCAGCCCGCCGGAGGACATTCGCGGAGCAGAGTACCCCGCACGCCTGTTCCAGAAGAAGCGCCGGCAAGCAACTTAGCCGCGCCGCGAAGACACCACAATCCCCCCCACGATCAGCGCGAACGCGATGCCGTGGTACAGCCGCGGCGCTTCGCCCAGCAGCACGGTGGACATCAGCGCGGCGAACAGCGGCGTGAGGTTGGAGAAGAACCCCGCGATGTTCGGCCCCACCCGCTGCACACCCAGGCCCCAGCAGCGGTAGGCCAGGATGGCCGGGCCCACTGCGACGTAGAGCAATGTGGCCGCCAGCGGCCAGCCCCAGGTGATGTGTGCATCCGTCAGTGCCCATTCGGCACCCGCGAACGCGCCGGACCACAGCAGGCCGAAGGCCATCTGCGCCATTAGGAACGCGGCCCAGTTGCCGCGGATGGCCGGCGCATCGCCAGGCCGCGTGAGCAGCCAGCTGTACCAGGCCCAGGATGCCGTGGCCAGCAGCACGTACAGGTCACCCGGCACCAGCCGCACCTGCATGAGCAGGCCCCACTGGCCGCGGCACAGCACCAGCAGCACGCCGGCCATTGACAGCGCCGCGCCCAGCACCTGGCGGCGCGTGATCGTCTGGCCAAAAAACAGCGCGCCCATGCCCAGCATGAACACCGGCGTGCTGGCGGCCACCAGCGTCACGTTGATGGGGGTGGAGGTCTTGAGCGCCAGGTACTGCAAGCCGTTGTAGGCGCCTACGCCCAACAGGCCCAGCAGCGCGTAGCGCCGCCAGTGGCTCCACAGGCCGTTGCCCGGCTTCAGCACCCAGGCTGCCAGCGGCAGCAGCAGGATGAACGCACCCACCCAGCGCAGGAAGTTCAGTGTCATGGGCGGCACCAGGCCGGTGACCATGCGGCCCACCACGGCGTTGCCGGCCCACAGCAGCGGCGGGACTACCAGCAGGGCGGCGGTGGCGAGGGTCAGGCGTTGGTTCATGGCTGCGCCTGACTGTAAGGGCTTCTGCAAAGGTTCGCACCGGCAAGGCTTGCAGTTTCATGGCAGCATTCAGCCCATCCCAACCCGAGGAACCAGACCATGACAAAAGCCGTCCAGATCGCGCAGCACGGAGGCCCCGAAGAACTCAAGCTTGTCGAGGTGAGCGTGGGCGACCCCGGCCCCGGCGAGGTCCGCATCCGCCATCACGCCATTGGCCTGAACTTCATCGACGTCTACCACCGCACCGGCGCCTACCCGCTGGCCATGCCGGCCACTATCGGCATGGAAGGCGCGGGCATCATCGAAGCCGTGGGCGCGGGCGTCACGCACCTGAAAGCCGGTGACCGCGCGGCCTATGCCAGCCAGCCGCCGGGCGCCTACTGCGAGGCGCGCGTGATGCCGGCGAAATGCGTGGTCAGGCTGCCCGAGGCCATCAGCTTCGAGACAGCCGCCGCCATGATGCTCAAGGGCCTGACCGCGCAATACCTGCTGCGCAAGACGCTGCCGGTGGAAGGCCTGCAGCCGGGCGACTTCGTGCTGTTCCACGCGGCTGCCGGCGGCGTGGGGCTGATCGCCTGCCAGTGGGCGCGCGCGCTGGGCCTGCAGCTGATCGGCACCGCGGGCTCGGACGCCAAATGCGCGTTGGCCAAGGAGCATGGCGCGGCGCATGCGATCAACTACGCCACGGAAGACTTTGCCGCGCGCGTGAAGGACATCACCGGCGGCAAGGGCGTGAAGGTGGTGTATGACTCGGTGGGCAAGGACACCTGGGACAAGTCGCTGGCCTGCCTGCGGCCGTTTGGCCTGATGGCCAGCTTTGGCGCATCCTCGGGCCCGGCCCCGGCGTTTGAGCCCGCGATGCTGGCCAAGCTCGGTTCGATCTATGTCACGCGCCAGACGCTGTTCAGCCACATCGTGTCGCACGAAACCACCCAGCCCATGGCCGACGACCTGTTCGCCGTGGTGCAAAGCGGGAAGGTCAAGATCCGCATTGACCAGCGCTATCCGCTGGCCGACGTGCAGCAGGCGCACCGCGACCTGGAAGCACGCAAGACCACGGGCTCGACCATCCTGACACTGTGACGCCGCCGGTGCCCGATGCTGGCTGGCTGGCCGGGCTGCAGGCGCGGGCCAGCCAGCCGCCGCTGCTGCCGCGCGAGCCGCTGTGGGCCGGCACCGCGCGGATCGGCTCGGTCGAGCCGGGCGTTGTCCATGCGCTGTTGCCGGCGCTGGCGGATGTGCTGAAGCCGCTGGCGCACGGCAGCGGGTCGGGCTGGCAGGTCGCGGGCCCGTTGACGCCCGCGCTGGACCACATAGCGCGGGCGCTGCGCAACGCCGGGCTGGCAGGCGCCTGGCGCGATGAGCAACTGGCCGTTACCGACGAACAGGGCCACCGGCTGGGAACGGTGGAGCGCGCCGCGGTACGTCCGCTGGGCATTGCCACGCACGCGGTTCACCTGGCCGGGCGCAGCCCCGACGGGTGCCATTGGGTCCAGCGCCGCGCGCTGGACAAGCCCAACGACCCGGGCCTGTGGGATACGCTGATGGGCGGCATGGTCCCGGCGGCCGATACGCTGCAGGCGGCGCTGGCGCGCGAGACCCATGAAGAGGCTGGCCTGGCGCTGGCGCAACTGAAGGACTTGCGCTACGGCGGGCGGGTGGCGATCCGCCGGCCCTCCGGCGGCGGGACGGCGGGCGGCTACACGGTGGAACAGGTGGACTGGTTCCAGTGCACCGTGCCCGATGGCGTGGAACCCGTCAACCAGGACGGCGAGGTGGATGAATTCCGCCTCCTGCGGAGTCAGGAAGCGCTTGAGCGGCTGTACCGCCATGAATTCACGCTGGAGGCCGCCCTGGTCCTGTGCGCCATGGGGCTTTAGCTCTGATCCTACAGGCGTGTGGCACAACTGCTTTCACCCGCCAACCCGTTGACCCCCTACAGTAACTTCAGCAGTTGATCGCCCCTTTGCGCGCCCCCCGGCGGGCCGGGCAGGAGAAACCCATGAAGTTCAGAGCCTATATCGTCGAAGACAGCCCCACCATCCGCCAGAACCTGATCGAAACCCTGCAGGAGCTGGCGCTGGTGGAGCCGGTGGGCGTTGCCGAAACCGAGCACGAAGGCCGTGAATGGCTGGCCCGCAACGACGCCTACTGGGACCTGGCCATCGTGGACCTGTTCCTGCGCGAAGGCAGCGGGCTGAACATCCTGGAGGCCTGCCGCTACCGCAAGCCCGGCCAGAAAATGATCGTGCTCAGCAACCACGCCACCAACGACGTGCGCTGGCGCTGCGCGCAACTGGGCGCGGATGCTGTCTTTGACAAATCAACGGAAATCGATGCGCTGCTGGAATATTGCATCCAGGAGCGGGGCCGCCGCGAAGGCCTGCAGGGCTGAGCCGGGCGGGCCTGGCCTGTCTGGCCTTTATTGCTCGTCCATCAGGGCGGGCTGGCGCAGGCGGTTGGGCGCCAGCGCACCAGCCGAATCCAGGATCGGATAGGCAATGGAGCAGATGTGCGAATTGATGCGTTTCAGGTCACTGATCAGGTCGATGTGCAGCGAGCTGGTTTCAATGCTCTGAACGGTGTTGTCTGACAGCCGGCCCAGGTGGGTGGCGGCGTATTCGCGCTCCAGGTCGCGAAACCGGGCCTTTTCTTCCAGCAGCTTCTGCGCATCGCGCACCGTGCCGTTGAGGAACACGCTCATGCCCAGGCGCAGGTTGTCGACCAGGCGCGCGTGCAGCTCGCAGATCTCGGCCATGCCCGCTTCCGAGAAGCTGCGGCCTTTCTTGATCTTCTTGTCCTCGATGTCGATCAGCACGCGCTCGATGATGTCGCCGATCTGCTCCATGTTGATGGTGAAGCTGATGATGTCTGTCCAGCGCCGGCTTTCCTCCTCGCCCAGGGCCTCGCGGGAAATCTTGGTCAGGTAGTACTTGATGGCCGAGTACAGCTCGTCCACCGTGTCGTCCAGCTTGCGCAGGTCCTCGGCCAGCTGCAGGTCGTTGTTCTTGATGACCTTGAGCATGCCCAGCATCATGGTCTCCACGATGTCGGCCTGATGCAGCGCTTCGCGCGCCGCGCATGAGATGGCCAGCGACGGGGTGCTCAGCGCGGACGGGTCCAGATGATGCGGACGGCCGGACGCCAGGGTTTTTTCGGGCTTGGGCAGCCACTTCTGCACCCAGCCGGCCACGACCTGCGTGACCCCGATGAACACCACGCCCACCAGCAGGTTGAACGTCAGGTGGAACATCACCACCACGGTGGCCGGGTCGCCCAGGTAGGGGCGCACATGGCGCAGCCACAGGCCCAGCAGCGGCGCGGCAATCAGGATGCCCAGGACCTTGAACACGAAGTTGCCCATGGGCACCTGACGGACCTCGACGGTGGATTTGGCGGTGGTCAGCACGGCCAGCAGGCCGCTGCCCAGGTTGGCGCCCAGCACCAGGCCCAGCGCCACGTCCAGCGGGATCACGCCCGAAGCGGCCAGCGTGGCGGTGAGCAGCACGATGGCCAGGCTGGAATACGACACCACGGCCAGCACCGCGCCCATGGTGATTTCCAGCAGCAAGTCGCTGGCCAGCGAGGCCAGCAGGGCCTTGACGGCCGGTGCCTGGGTGAGCACCTCGGTGGAGGCGGTGACCAGGCGCAGTGCCAGCAGCATCAGGCCCAGGCCGATCAGGATGCGGCCGAAGCGGCCCACGTTGGTGCTCTGGCGCGAGATGAACAGCACCACGCCGGCAAAGATGAACAGCGGCGACAGCCAGGACAGGTCGAACGAGAACACCACGGCCATCAGGCTGGTGCCCACGTCGGCGCCGAGCATCACGGCCAGCGCCAGGGGCAGCGTGACCAGGCCCTGGCCGACAAAGGAGGAAACGATGAGCGCGGTGGCGGTGCTGGACTGGACGAGCGCCGTGACGCCAATGCCCGAGATGGCGGCCGCGTAGCGGTTGCTGATGCTGTGCGCCAGAACGTTGCGCAGGTTGGCGCCAAACACCCGCAGGATGCCGGTTCGGACGAGGTGGGTGCCCCAGACGAGCAGCGCGATCGCCGCCAAAAGGTTCAACAGGTGCTTCATTACTTCAGGCGGCAACTATACGCCTGATGCAGCGCAGCAAATTACGTTGCGGTTACCGGGACCGGCGCACCCGCAGCAGCTCGTCCAGGATCAGGCAGGCCGCGCCCGTGGAGATGGCCGCATCGGCCAGGTTGAACGCCGGAAAGTGCCAGCCCGCCCAGTGAAAGTCCAGGAAGTCCACCACATAGCCGTGCAGCAGGCGGTCCACCACATTGCCGATGGCGCCGCCCAGGATACAGGCCAGCGCGAACGAGAACAGGCGCTGGCCCGCGTGCGAGCGCAGCATCCAGATGATGAACAGCGCCGCGGCAATGCCGATGCCGGTGAAGAACCAGCGCTGCCAGCCCGAGGCCGACGCCAGGAACGAGAACGCCGCGCCGGTGTTGTGCACCCGCACGACGTTGAAGAAGCTGGTGACGTATGTGCTGTCGCCCAGCTTGTAGTAGCCCAGGATCAGCACCTTGGTGAACTGGTCGGCGATCAGGATGATGAGCGCCAGCGCCAGCCACGGCAGCAGGCTGCCGCCAGACGAGCGTGTGAAGGTGGTCTTGGCCATCAGGCGTACTTCCGGTCTTCACCGGTGCCGTACAGGTTGCTGGTGCAGCGGCCGCAGAGGGTGGGGTGCGCAGGGTCATGGCCCACGTCGTCGCGGTAGTGCCAGCAGCGTTCGCATTTGGCGGCGGTGGATGTCGCAACCAAGATTTGAGTGGGAGCTCCAATCGCCTCTTCAAGTTCGACCTTCGAGGCAATAAGCACGAATTTCAAATCATCGCCAAGTGAAGCAAGTTCGGCGAGCGGCACTCCTTGAGTCTGAATTCTCACATTGGCCTGCAAAGATGAGCCCAATTTGCCCTCCGCGCGCAGTTCCTCAATCTTCTTGTTTACCAACTCACGTACCTGCTGAATATCTTTCCACTTGGCCAGCAGCGCCTCATCGGCCGCCGGCAGCTGCGCATAGGTTTCCAGGAAGATCGACTCCGAGGTGCCGAACACCTTCCAGGCTTCTTCGGCGGTGAAGCTCAGGAACGGCGCCATCCAGCGCAGCATGGCGTGCGTGATGTGCCACAGCGCGGTCTGCGCGCTGCGCCGCGCCAGCGATTTGGGCGCCGTGGTGTACAGCCGGTCCTTGAGGATGTCCAGGTAAAAACCGCCCAGGTCCTCGCTGCAGTACAGCTGCAGCTTGGCCACCACGGGGTGGAATTCATACACCTCAAAGTGGGCCAGCACCTCGGCCTGGAACTGCGACGCGCGGCCCAGGGCGTAGCGGTCGATCTCCAGCAGCTGGTCCAGCGGCACGGCGTCCCTGGCCGGGTCAAAGTCGCTGATGTTGGCCAGCAGGAAGCGCAGCGTATTGCGGATGCGGCGGTAGGCGTCCACCACGCGCGCCAGGATCTTGTCGTCACCTGCGATGTCGCCGGAATAGTCCGACGCCGCCACCCACAGGCGGATGATTTCCGCGCCCAGCTTCTTGCTGGTTTCCTGCGGGTCCACGCCGTTGCCCAGCGACTTGCTCATCTTGCGGCCCTGGCTGTCCACCGTGAAGCCGTGGGTCAGCAAGCCCTTGTAGGGCGCGCGGCCGTACATGGCACAGGCCGTGAGCAGGGAGCTGTGGAACCAGCCGCGGTGCTGGTCGTGGCCTTCCAGGTACAGGTCGGCCTCGGGGCCGCTGTCGTGCCCGGCGCCGGGGTGGGAGCCCTTGAGCACCGTGGTGTGGGTGGTGCCGGAATCAAACCAGACCTCCAGGATGTCGCTGCTCTTGGTGTAGCTGGCAGCATCTGCCGCACTGCCTACCTGCGCCAGGATGTCCTCGGGCGTGGCCTTGCTCCAGGCCTCAATGCCGCCCTTTTGCACGATGCTGGCGGCCAGGTCCAGGATGTCCAGGGTGCGCGGATGCAACTCGCCACTGTCCTTGTGCAGGAACAGTGGCAGCGGCACGCCCCAGCTGCGCTGGCGGCTGATGCACCAGTCGGGCCGGCCGGCGATCATGTCGCGCAGGCGGGCCTTGCCGTTCTCGGGGTAGAAGCTGGTCTGCTCGATCGCGTCCAGCGCCAGCTGGCGCAGTGTTTTGGGCGCCTTGTCGGTGGTGAAGACGCCTTCGCCCTCATCCATGCGGATGAACCACTGCGCGGCCGCGCGGTAGATCACCGGCGTCTTGTGGCGCCAGCAATGCGGGTAGCTGTGGGTGATGTCGTGCGTGGCGAACAGGCGGCCCGCATTGCGCAGCGCCTCGATGATCTGGGGCACGGCCTTCCAGATGTTCAGGCCGCCAAACAGCGCAAAGTCCGGCGCGTAAGCGCCATTGCCCTGCACCGGGTTGAGGATGTCGTCGTAGGCGATGCCGTTGGCCACACAGCTGTTGAAGTCGTCCAGGCCGTAGGCGGGCGACGAATGCACGATACCCGTGCCATCGTCAGCGGTGGCGTAATCGGCCAGGTACACCGGGCTGAAGCGCCGGTAACCCGCATCGACATCGTGCAACGGGTGCATGAAGTTGATCAGGTTGAGCTTCTCGCCTTTGGCCGTGGCCAGCACGGTGCCGGTGAGCTGGTAGCGCTCCAGGCATTTGTCCACCAGCGTTTCAGCCAGCACCAGCAGGCCGCGCGGCGTGTCCACCAGCGCGTAAATGATTTCGGGGTTGAGGTTCAGCGCCTGGTTGGCGGGAATCGTCCAGGCGGTGGTCGTCCAGATGACGGCAAACGCATCCTTGTCCAGGGGACCCAGGCCAAAGGCTGCTGCAAGCTTGCCAGGTTCGGCGCACTTGAACCCCACATCCAGTGTGGTGCTCTTCTTGTCAGCGTATTCGATTTCAAACTCGGCCAGCGAGCTGCCGCAGTCAAAGCACCAGTACACGGGCTTGAGGCCGCGGTACACAAAGCCGCGCTCCATCACGCGCTTGAAGGCGCGGATTTCATCGGCCTCGTTGCTGAAGTCCATGGTGCGGTACGGGTGCTCCCAGTCGCCCAGCACGCCCAGGCGTTTGAAGTCCGCCATCTGGATGCCGATCTGCTCGGTCGCAAAAGCCCGGCTCTTGGCCTGCATCTCGTCGCGCGGCAGGTTGCGGCCGTACTTTTTCTCGATCGCGTTTTCGATCGGCAGGCCATGGCAATCCCAGCCAGGGATGTACTGCGCGTCCATGCCTTTGAGCTGGCGCGCCTTGACGATCATGTCCTTCAGGATCTTGTTGACCGCATGGCCCATGTGGATCTGGCCGTTGGCATAGGGCGGGCCGTCGTGCAGGATGAACTTCGGGCGGTTGCAACTGGCTTCGCGCAGGCGCTTGTACAGGCCCTGGTCTTCCCATTCCTTGACCCACTGCGGCTCGCGCTTGGGCAGGTCGCCGCGCATCGGGAACGCGGTGTCGGGCAGGTTCAGTGTGGCGCGGTAATCAACTTTGTCGGTGCTCATGGGCGGGCTTCAAACAGGTTCGGGGCCGGGAGGCCTGCGCTGCGGGCAGGGCCTCACAAAAAGGGTGCGGGGAGCGGGGCATGTAGCGGATGGGGCCACCCGCGGCCCCTTCAAATTCGCGCAGCGAACCAGGCGCGCGCGTCGTCGCAGTCCTTCGCGATGCCGGTTGTCAGGGCATCCAGGCTGTCGTACTTCAGTTCGTCGTGCAGTTTGTGCAGCAGTTCCACGCGGATGATTTTACCGTACGCCCCCTCGGGGCCCAGGGCTTGGGGCCACTGCAGGCAATGGGTTTCCAGCAGCACGCGCCCGCCGTTGACGTCATTGGCATCCAGGGACGGACGGATGCCCAGGTTGGCCACACCCGGCAGCGGCTCGCCCAGGCCATGGACCATCACGGCAAAAATGCCGCTGGCGGCGGGCTTCCAGTGCGAAAAGCGCAGGTTCAGCGTGCGCATGCCCATGGGATGCCGCGCGTCCTGGCCCAGCATGCGGCCCAGCTTGCGCCCGTGCACCACGTGGCCGCTGATGCTGTAGGGACGCCCCAGAAGCGCCGCCGCGTCGTCCATGCGGCCCTGGCCCAGCGCATCGCGCACCGCCGAGCTGGATACGCGCAGGCCATGGACTTCGTAGCTGTTCATGCGGGCCACGTCAAAGCCGGCTGGGCCGCCCGCGGCGTCCAGCATGGCGTAGTCACCCGCGCGTTTGGCGCCAAAGCGGAAATCGTCACCGACCAGCACGTACTTCACGCCCAGGCCGCGCACCAGCACATCGTCAATGAATGCCCGGGGTGGGCGTGAAGACAGCGCCGCGTTGAACGGCAGCACCACGCACTGGTCCACGCCGCATTGCGCCAGCTCGTACAGCTTGTCGCGCAGCGTTGCGATGCGGGCAGGCGCCAGCTCGGGCTTGCGGGCCACCGCGGCAAAGTAGTCGCGCGGGTGCGGCTCGAACGTCATGACGCAGCTGGGCACGCCGCGGTGCTGCGCCTCGTTTCTGAGCAAGGCCAGCATGGCCTGGTGGCCACGGTGCACGCCGTCGAAGTTGCCGATGGTCAGCGCGCAGGCTGGCGCAAGACCGGGATGGTTGAAGCCTCTGAAGATGCGCATGACGCTGGGGTGTTGGTATCTTTTTGATAGCAGCCACTGCACGCCCGCCCGGCGCCGGGCCTTGCTGCGGTGCAGTGCCGTCACGAAAACAGGGTATATTGTGCTGCACATCGCCGCCCTGCGATGCGCTGGTCTGCTTAACGGTTTTTCATCCCTGATGGAGGCGTGTTTTGAAGGTCTTGAAGCTGTCTGCCCAAGGTTTGCCGCAGTCGTGGATTTCGCTGGAGCAGGCCGTGCTGCACTATGCGGCCGAGGAAGTGCGCTGGGAAGTCGGCGCCGAGGTGGCGGTGTTCAGGGGCGGCCACAACGCCGTCACGGGGCAGCAGTCGGTCATCACGGTCAGCAGCATCATTGGCACCAAGGGTGTGCCCAACATCAACCCGTTTGACCTCAAGCCCGGCCTGACCAACAGCAAGCTGTTCGCGCGCGACCGCAATGTCTGCGCCTACTGCGGCAACCATTTCCACGAAGACGAGCTCACGCGCGAGCACATCATCCCGTTTGCGCAGAACGGCCGCGACCACTGGATGAACGTGGTGACGGCCTGCCGCGCGTGCAACCACCGCAAGAGCAGCCGCACGCCCGAGCAGGCGCACATGCCGCTGCTGTACGCGCCCTACGTGCCCAGCCTGTGGGAGGACTTCATCCTGCGCAACCGCCGCATCCTGGCGGACCAGATGGAGTTCCTGATGGCGCACCTGCCGCGCAGTTCCAGATTGCACGCCTGTTAGCGCCGCGCTGCGGCTGGCGGCGGACGGACTACTCCCTCAGGGTTCCCCGGTCGCGGTGACGGTGCATGTCAGCACGAACGTGACCGTACCGCCCGGCGGGAATGTCGGTATTGCCAGGCCGGTGCCGGACTGCAATGCGCTGACAAACAGCTGCGCCGGTAATGGACAACTGGCACCTCCTGATTCTGTACAGGTGATGTCCGTGCAATTCAGGCCTGTGGCCGCAGGGTCTTTCAGCACCGCCCCGTCGGCGTCAGCCGGCCCTCCATTGGCCACCGTGATGGTGTAGGCATTGGTCGAACCCGTGAGAAGGACCGTTTTGCCGTCATCCTTGGAAATGGTCAGGTTGGCGGCTGGCTTGATCACCAGCACGACGGTGGATGTGTTGTTGGATGCATCTGTGTCCAGCGCGCCTGTGACTGTGCCGAGGAAGACAACGTTGGTTGCCGTGGAAACCACGGACGTGATACTGGTCTTGGCGACAATGGTGATGTCGCACCCGCCGTCATCTGGCGCACCGGTGACGGTACCCACGATCCGCGTGGCTCCGCTCACCGTTGATGTCACGAGCCGGCAGGCTGTCGCTCCCCCTACAGTGGCTGTCACCATGGAGAGGGTCGGTGTGATCAACGCTGGCAAGGTGTCCGTGAAGGTTCTCGTACCTGCCACGCCTCCTGTATTCCGTATGGATATGACGTAGGAAATGGTCACGTTGGATGCGACTTCGATGTTGGCCGTGGTGGTGGCGCCCGTGGCGCCTTCACGCTGGCTCTTGACGACCGAGAAATCGCTGGCGCGCAGGTAGTAGGTGGCCGTGGCCTCCGTCACGTTGCTGCCTGAAACCGTGGTGAGGCTGCCCACAGGGATGGTGTTCGCGCTGATGCCCGCTACTGTCTGTGATACCCGCACGCTGAAGCTGCAACTGCCTCCTGCAGGAAGTGCGCCCCCCGGTATCACGCTGTTCAGGGCGATTGTTAGGGTGGTTCGCCCCGTCACGGCGGAAATCGTGGTGGCCGCAGGCCGCGTCACGGCGACGCCATTGGAGAAACAGGCCGCGGACAGCGTCGGTGCGTTGGCGATGCGCATGTTCGTCGGCAGGATGTCCGTGAAAATGCTGGTGACTGTGTTGCTGACCGTATTCGGATTGGAAATGACGATGGTGAGCGTCGCCGTCCCGGTGGTGCCCGTCGAGGTGACCGGATTGAAAGACTTGCTGATGGTCGGTGCATTCGGCAGGGAGATGTTCTGCACCTGGAAGTTGGCCGATGCGGCCACGGTATTGCTGCCGGCTGTGGTGGTCAAGGCACCGGCCGGGATGTCGTTGCTGTAAAGATTGGCTACCGTGGCAGAAACCCGGATGCTGAACGAGCAACTGCCGCCGCTGGTGGTCCCGCCCGGTATGAGTGCGCCGGAAGCCACCACGGCCGACGTTGCCCCGGCCACGCCTGTCAGGGTGCTGCTGGTTGGCCGGGTGCCCAGGGCGGTTCCGTCGCTGTAGCAGGTGCCGGTGATGCCAGGGGTGGTATGAACCACCATGCCGGACGGAAATGTGTCCGTCATCGCGGCGGTGGTATAGATCGGCACCTTGTTCGGGTTGGTGATCGTGATGGTCAAAAGCGACGTGCCAGGCGTGGTCGCCGTGGTCGGGTTGAACGACTTGGTGACGGTGGGTGGGTCTGGCGGGGCCACGCAGTTTCCGGAGTCACCGATGGCGCCTGCACTGGTCACCAGGGTGCCGACAACCGGATTGGTTGTGTGGTCGGCCAGCCGCCAGGTGGCTGGCGTGGCCGCATCCGAGATGTACACCAGCCCCGATGTCGGATCCACCGCCACGGAGGCCGGCTGTCTTTGCAGGTTGGCTGCGGATACCTGTATGGACGCGCTGCCCAGTACCTGGGCCCTTGAGATCGTGAAGCCGGAGTAGGTCAGGCCCAGCTCCAGCATGTAGTTGTTGGGCGTATTGGTGGCAATCCAGAGCGCGCCGGTTTGCTGGTCGGCAAAGATGTCGCCACTGCCACCGACTCGCGGGTACGTGACCGTGCCGGTGCCGGTCGTCTGATAGATCGTGGTCCAGCTGACGTTGGCGGGGTCTTCGGGATCCAGGACGCCCAGAGCTGCCAGTGAAGACGTGCCGCCGCCGGCCACCGGCAGGTTGGGCACGGCGCCAGCCCCCGCGCCCGTGGTGATATACAGGAACATGCGCCGACTTCCGGTGTCGCGGTCGAAGGTGGCGCCCACCATGGATGGCGCGGTAATGGTGGCCTGCGCGCCGGCAGTCGTGGTGTAGGTAATGGCAGCAGGGACAGAGATGGGGGTCGCGCTGACCTGCGCGATGTCGATGGCGCCCGTCGCATTGTTGAACGTCGCGCGGTACATGGTTCGCGGCGCGCCGACCTGGCTGGCGAAATACAGGGTGCCATCGCCTTCAAAGGCAGACAGCGCGTTGCCGGTGACCCCCGTGTTCGCGGCCGTGATCCAGGTGCTGTTGGCGCTGTTGAAGTACCTCAGCGTCGTCCCGTCCAGCCCCCACAGCGCGGTGCACGCCGAAGGCACCGCATGGGCCCAGCCTGCGCCCAGCAGCAAAAAGGCTGCGCCCAGCAGCCTCAGTGCCAAGGTGATGCGTGCAAACAGGGCCAAAGGGCGGGGCATTGAGTTTCGGGATGACAGGGCGGCACCCTTTTTCAGGCGCCGCAATCACCGCGATCTTACGTCAGAAGGCAACAGTTCTGATACAAATTGTTGCGTGATTGCCGCGTCTGCGGCGCGCCTCGAAGCTGACGTGGCAGGGGCCCCAGCGACCTGTGACGGAATTGGCAAAACTCAGTAAGTCAACTCAAGGACGGTCACCCGGTTGTCCCTTGCGGGCCAGGTCCGGCCCGTCAGCTGTTCGCCATTGAATTCCGCCTGAACCGGGCGTGAATCCGCTGTGGCCAGCCGCAGGCGGCTGCTGGCCACTCCGGCGCCGGGGGTCACGCCCGGCAGCCGGGTCTGCCCGTCCAGCCGCATGGTGTCGCGCGGCGGGTCGAAATAACCCCGGGGACGGGTAAATGCCACCACGGCGCCTGCGCTCCTGTCTGCCTCGGCCAGCCGTTCTGCCCGGAAGTGCACGAGGTCGCTGGAGCGCGCAAACGGGCTGCGGTAAATGTGCGCCGTGGCGTAGCCGGGCGCACTGACCACAAACTCGTATGCGGTGCCGGCTTGCGCCGTGAAGGGGCCCCACATCCCGTCCGGGCCCACCGTCTTGCGATGCAGCGCAGCGCCCTGGCGGGCACCCGAAGTCCGGTCGGTGGCGTAAATCTCGATGCTGGCGCCGGGCAGAGGCAGGTTGTTGGCGAAGTTGCCAGTGGCCGGGTCTGACGGATTCACGCCCAGGCCGCTGATCTTGCCGTTGAGCACGGGCCGCTCCTGCTGCACGATGGCCGGCACGCGGGGCGTCTGGCCCGTGATGAACCGGTAGGCGGCGTCAAACGCGGCCGGCGAAAACGAAGTCTCGCGGTGATCGATGCGGGGGATGACCACGTTGGTGGCGCCCTTGAGCTCGGGTCCGGCGAAGGTCACGCCGGTGGGCTTGCCCGCCATGCCGATCCACTGGCCGTCGGGCTGGGCGAATTTGTCATTGTTGTCCGAGCGGATGGTCATCCACTTCACGGGGCCCGTCACCTCGTCGCCCGCGGCATTCTTGGGCGCGTTCAGGCCTTTCAGGAATGGGCCCGTGCCCGCAAATTCATTGGCCTCCCGGAAACCGGGAATGGACCACACCCCGTGATTGGGCGTGCCCCCCAGGATGGCGTGGCTCACGGCACCCGCGCCGCCGCCGTTCTGGATGTAGTTGCGAATGGCGTTGCCCCCGCGCGAATTGCCGATCAGCACGACCTTGTCGGTGCCGGTCGCCTGGCGGATCTTGTCCACCTCGGCCTTCAGGTAGGCCATGTGTTCGGCGGTGGAACTGCGCCCCGGCTGCGCCTTGCCGTCGTCGTCACGCGCAAGCGGGTAGGGCATGTCAATCGCATGCAGGTGCGTGCGCGGCCAGCCATTGGATTCAAAGCGCCACAGCGTTGTCTGCCACAGCGCGGCCGTGTCACCGTTGCCGTGCACAAAGACGATGGGCGGCACCTGCGCCATCTGCGGCGGTGCGGCGCAGCCGCCCAGCAGTACCACACACGAGGCCAGCCCCAACAGCGATCTGCGCAACATCATGGATGTACCTTCTTTCAGGCAAACACGCCTGCACTGTCCTGCATTCTTGCGGAGACTTCCCCCAGATGGTGCAGGGTATCCCCGAGCGTCATTTCCATCTGGGTGAGCTTCTTGAAGTAGTGGCTGCCGATGTATTCATCGGTCACGCCAATGCCGCCATGCAACTGCACCGACTGCTGGCCGATGAAACGCGCCGATGTGCCCAGCTGGTACTTGGCCCGTGCCATGGCGCGGCGGCGCTCGTCGGCCGGCGCGTTGAGCTTGAGGCTTGCGTAATAGCTCATGGAGCGCGCCAGCTCCAGCTGCATCTTCATGTCGGCCACGCGATGGCGCAGCGCCTGAAAACTCGCGATCGCCACGCCAAACTGCTTGCGCGTGTTCATGTAGTCCACGGTGATGGCCAGGGTCTTTTCCATCACGCCCACACCCTCGGCGCACAGCGCGGCAATGCCGATGTCCACGGCATGCTCCAGCGCCACCAGGCCTTCGGCTGTGACAAGGGCGGCGGGTGCGTTGGCCAGGGTCAGCTCGGCGGCGCGGCTGCCATCCTGGGTGATGTAGCCTCGGGTTGCCACGCCGCTGGCGGTGCGCTCGACGATGAACAGCGCCATCTTGCCGTTGGCCAGGGCCGGTACCAGGAAGGCATCGGCCTGGTCACCCGCGGGCACCATGCTCTTGGCGCCGCTCAGGTTCCAGCCGGTGCCGGCCTGCACCGCGGTGGTTTCGCACACGTCCAGGCGGTAGCGGGCCTTGCGCTCCTGGTGGGCCAGCACCACCAGGGCGTCGCCCGCGGCGATCCTGCCCAGCCAGGCGTCCTTGACGGGTTGCGGGGCATAGCCGCCCAGCACTCCGCCGGCAATCAGGGTCTGGGCGAAAGGCTCAAGCACGATGCCGCGGCCGAGCTCTTCCATCACCACCATGCCTTCCACGGGGCCCATGCCCAGGCCGCCATCGGCCTCGCTGATGTACAGGCCACACAGGCCCAGTTCGGCCAGTTCGCCATAGGCCGTGCGGTCAAAGCCGCCCGCCTTGGCGGCCTTGTACCGCCGCTCGAAGCCATAGCCCTTGTCGACCCATTTGCGCACCGCGTCGCGCAGCTGTTCCTGGTCGTCGGAAAAATCGAAATCCATGCTGTGTCTCCTTAACCCAGTACCGTTTGCGCCACGATGTTCCGCTGGACTTCGTTGCTGCCGCCATAAATGGTGGTCTTGCGCATGTTGAAGAACGTGGCGGCCAGCGGCGCGCAATGGGCCGCGCCCACGTGGTCGCCCTGCCAGCCGGCTTCCATGGCCTCCTTGATGAAGGGCAGGCTGTAGGGGCCGGCGGCCAGCATCATGAGCTCGCTGTAGCGCTGCTGGATTTCGCTGCCGCGGATCTTGAGCAGACCCGCGATGTCCAGCGAGTTCTTGCCGGACTTTTCAGCCGACAGGACGCGCAGCACCAGCATCTCGAGCGCCACGATCTCCACCTCCAGCCTGGCGATTTCGTCACGGAACCGCGTGTCGTCGTAAACGCCTTCGGCCTTGGCAATGCGCTTGAGGCGTTCCAGCTCGCGCTTGGCGCGGTTGACGTCGGCAATGTTGGTGCGCTCGTGGCTCAGCAGGTGCTTGGCATAGGTCCAGCCCTTGTTCTCCTCGCCAATCAGGTTTTCGGCGGGAACCTCCACGTTGTCGAACCAGACTTCGTTCACCTCATGGCCGCCATCCAGCATGATGATGGGGCGCACCGTGACGCCGGGTGACTTCATGTCCAGCAGCAGGAAGCTGATGCCCGTCTGCGGCTTGCCCTCGGTGCTGGTGCGAACCAGGTTGAACATCCAGTCGCCATACTGGCCCAGTGTGGTCCAGGTCTTCTGGCCGTTCACGATGTACTTGTCACCCTTGCGCTCGGCGCGGGTCTTGAGCGACGCCAGATCCGAGCCCGAGCCCGGCTCGCTGTAGCCCTGGCTCCACCATACCTCGCCGCTGGCGATGCCGGGCAGAAAGCGCCTTTGCTGCTCAGGGCTGCCAAACGCCATGATGACGGGCGCTACCATGACCGGGCCAAAGGGCACGATGCGCGGCGCGCCGGCCAGCGCGCATTCCTCTTCAAACAGGTGCTTTTGCACCGCGGTCCAGCCGGGGCCGCCAAATTCCTTGGGCCAGCCGTAGCCCAGCCAACCCTTCTTGCCCAGGATGCGCGCCCAGCGCTGCATGTCGTCGCGCGTCAGGTGCAGGGCGTTGTGGACCTTGTGCGAGAGATCCTTGGGCAGGTTGTCGTGAACCCAGGCGCGGATGTCTTCGCGGAACTTTTGCTCTTCAGGGGTAAATGCCAAATCCATGAGGGTGTCTCCAGTGCGCGTCGAGTTTATGCACGGTCGTTCTATTTGCCGTGTCCGGGTTGTGACATCCCGAGTTGCTCAAGGACATTTTGCAGTGCAGAACGCAGCGCGGCGACCTCGCTTTCCAGCGTACGCACGCGCGCGTCCAGCCGCCGCGTGTCATCCGGCGAATCGCCGCCTGCGTCGGCGCCGGCAGCGGGCAGATCAGCGCTCACAGGGCCGCACAGCAGATGCGCCCAGCGCTGCTCACGTGCGCCGGGCGAGCGCGGCAGCCGGGCCACCAGCGGCCCGCCCTTTTCCGCGCTGCGATCCTGAAGTTCCTCCAGGAAAGCCTCCACCGACGAAATATCGGCAAAGCGGTACCAGCGCTCGCTGTTGATGCGCAGCTCGCCGGCCGTCTGCGGCCCGCGCAGCATCAGCAGGCCCAACAGCACGGCGGATTGCTCGGGCACACCCAGCACGCGCTGGAAGTTGTGCTCGTACCGCGCCACCCGGCTGCCGCTGGACTCAAACACCAGGCTCAGCAGCTTGAGCGAATCCAGCGCATCCTGAGCGTCGGCATCACCGAGGTTCATCAGCGGTTCGCGGCTGGTTTTCTGGTTGCAGCCAGCCACCACCATGTTCAAGGTCAGCGGGTAGCTGTCGGGCACCGTGCGGGCTTTTTCCATGAGCGTGGCCAGCACGCGGGCCTCAAGAGGGGAGAGGGGGCGCAAAGTCATAATTCCGTCCGAATGAAAAACATCGTGATTCTGATCTCGGGCAGCGGCTCCAACATGGCGGCCATTGTCCGCACGGCCCAGCGTGACAACTGGCGCAAGGCTTTTGGCGCCCAGGTGGCGGCCGTCATCAGCAACCGGCCGGATGCGGCGGGCCTGGCGCTGGCGCGCGAGCACCTCATTGCCACGGAGGTGGTGGACCACAAGCGCTTTGCCACCCGTGACGCCTTTGACGCCGAGCTGGCCACCGTGATCGACAGGCGGCAGCCCACGCTGGTGGTGCTGGCTGGCTTCATGCGCATCCTGACGCCCGCGTTTGTGGCGCGCTACGAAGGACGGCTTGTGAACATCCATCCGTCGTTGCTGCCGGCCTTTGCCGGCCTCGATACACACCAGCGCGCCATTGACGCCGGCTGCAAGGTTGCCGGCGCCACGGTGCACCGCGTCACCCCGGCGCTGGACCATGGGCCCATCCTGGCCCAGGCTGTGGTGCCGGTGCTGGCGGGCGACACGGCCCAGACATTGGCTGAACGCGTGCTGACCCAGGAGCACCTGATCTATCCGCGAGCGATAGCCGCGTTGTTGCAGGGCCTATGAAGCATCGACGCGGGCAAACCGCGGCTGGCGCACGCCGTTGACCACCACTTCTTCATTGAACATGGCCGCTGGACGCACCCACAGGCCCTGCTCGCCATAGAGGGCGCGGTACAGCGTCAGGGGCTCCAGCGTCTCACTGTGGCGCACCGTGCCGATCACCTCATAGGGCATGCCCTTGTAATGCCGGTAGCGACCGGGCGGTGTTTCAATCAGTGCTGGCAAGTCGGTGTTGTTCATGGCTCAGGTCAGGGCAGGTTGGCAGTGGGACAATACCCGCATGCATCCTAAAGCCCTGCTCGACGCCTGTGCCGAGCTCGTCGCGCTCACCCTGCGGTTCGAGCACCCCGCTGATTCCGTCGTATCCCGCTACTTTCGCGATCACCGCGCCCTGGGGCCGCGTGAGCGCGCCACCCTGGCGGAGACGGTCTACACCGTCCTTCGCAAAAAGCTGCTGTTTGACCACCTCGCGCCATCCGGCAGCGGCCCGAAGGAGCGCCGCCTGGCGATCCTGGGCTTTCACGGGCCGCGTGACTTCCTCAAAAGCGCATTGACCGACCAGGAAAGAAACTGGCTGGACCAATGTGACAGCATCAATCCTGCCGACCTGATGGAGCGGCACCGCCATAACCTGCCTGAATGGCTGGTCCAGCCGCTGAAAGACCAACTGGGCGACGGCTTCTGGCCGCTGGTGGAAACGCTGGGCCACAGCGCACCGCTGGACCTGCGCGTGAACGCGCTGACCGCCAAGCGCGCAGAGGTGCAGAAAGAGCTGAAGCAGGCGGGCATCGCATCCGTGCCCACGCCGTATTCGCCCTGGGGCCTGCGCATTGAAGGCAAGCCAGCGCTGGCCAGGCTGGATGCCTTCACCCGTGGCGCCATTGAAGTGCAGGACGAGGGCTCGCAGCTGCTGGCGCTGCTGCTGGACGCAAAACGCGGCGAGATGGTGGTGGACTTCTGCGCCGGTGCCGGCGGCAAAACACTGGCCGTCGGTGCCGCAATGCGCAATACGGGCCGGCTGTATGCATTTGATACTTCCGCGCACCGGCTGGACGCGCTCAAACCGCGTCTGGCGCGCAGCGGCCTGTCCAATGTGCATCCGGCCGCCATTGCCCATGAGCGTGACGAACGCATCAAGCGGCTGGCCGGCAAGATAGATCGCGTGCTGGTGGACGCCCCCTGTTCTGGCCTTGGCACATTGCGCCGCAACCCTGACCTGAAATGGCGGCAGTCGCCCAAATCGGTGGAAGAGCTCGTGGCCAAGCAGACATCGATCCTGCAAAGCGCCGCGCGCCTGCTCAAGCCGGGTGGGCGGCTGCTGTATGCCACGTGTAGCGTGCTGCCGCAGGAAAACGAGGCGATTGCGCAGGCATTCACGGCCGCCCACCCGGATTTCACAGCCGTGATGGCGGGTGACACGCTGGCGCAGCTGAAGGTGGAGAACGCTGGCAATCTTTGCAGGGGCGGGGCTGAAGATAATCAATTTCTGCGTTTATGGCCGCATCTGCATGCAACAGACGGCTTTTTTGCAGCAATCTGGACGCGCAATTGAAGCCAAAAGTTGGGGTTGCATGGAAAAGCAGGGGTAAACGTCAAGTTATCCACAACTTATACAGAGCCCCCGGCTTTAGAATGCTTGCGAACACTCCATAACAGCACCATCTGGCGTCGTTACCCTCGAAAGATTGAATTCAATGCTACTTCCTGATTGGGCCGTTCTGAACGCGGCAATTGACTGGCTGGCCCATGGCCTGTGGGACCTCGCCTGGTGGCAGATCGTCCTGTACACGCTGGTGACCACGCACCTGACCATTATGGGCGTGACCATCTTCCTGCACCGTGCGCAGTCGCACCGCGCACTGGAACTCGGCCCGATCCCGTCGCACTTCTTCCGCTTCTGGCTGTGGCTGGGCACCGGCATGGTGACCAAGGAATTCGTGGCGATTCACCGCAAACACCATGCGAAGGTCGAAACCGAGGAAGACCCGCACAGCCCCCAGACCCGTGGCTTGAAGAAGCTGCTGCTCGAAGGCACCGAACTGTATCGCGCAGAGTCCAAGAACATGGAGACCATGGCCAAGTATGGCTATGGCACGCCGGATGACTGGATCGAACGCAATCTGTACACCCGTTATTCATGGCAAGGCGTTGGCCTGATGCTCATCATTGACCTGACGCTGTTTGGCGCCATCGGTCTGGCCGTGTGGGCGGTGCAGATGGCCTGGATCCCCGTCATGGCCACTGGCGTGATCAACGGCATCGGTCACTACTGGGGCTACCGCAATTTCGAGTCCGCCGACGCCAGCACCAACGTGAGCATCTGGGGCATCATCATCGGTGGTGAGGAACTGCACAACAACCACCACACCTACCCTACGTCGGCCCGTTTTTCGGTCAAACCGTATGAGTTCGACATCGGCTGGATGTACATCAGCCTCATGCAGAAAATCGGCTGGGCCAAGGTCAAGAAGACACCGCCCAAGCTTCAGCTGGGCGCCATCAAGCCTGTGGCCGACGAGAAGACGCTGGAAGCGCTGATCACCAACCGGTACGAAGTCATGGCGGGCTATGCGCGTGAAATGCGTCGTGTCTGCAAGGCCGAAATCGAATCCATCAAGGCCAAGCAGGGTGACCTGTCCCTGCTCAAGACCGCCAAGCGCTGGTTGCACCGTGATGAGGAAAAGGTGCCGGCCACGGCCCTGCCGCAGCTCGCACAGGCCCGCGCGGCCCACCCGGTGCTGGACAAGATGGTGACCATGCGCGAAGAGCTGCGCCAGATGTGGCTGAACACCAGCCACTCGCGCGAACAACTCGCCGCCGATCTGCAAGCCTGGTGCCGCCGTGCCGAGGAAAGCGGTATCGCCCAACTGCAGCAGTTTTCCATGCGCCTGCGTTCAGCCCACGCCTGAACGAGCGGCACCCACCAAGTAAAAAGCCACCGCATGCGGTGGCTTTTTTGTTCCAGTGCCATCGCGGAACCGGCTTTGCCGGGCCGCTGATGGCGCCCCTTGGGGGGAGGCGGCCAAAGGCCGCTTCGGGGGGGCTTACTTCAGCTTCGTTTCTTTGTACTCGACGTGCTTGCGAGCCTTGGGATCAAACTTCATGATCGCCATTTTCTCGGGCATCGTCTTCTTGTTCTTGCTGGTGGTGTAGAAGTGGCCGGTACCCGCGGTGGATTCCAGCTTGATTTTTTCGCGTCCGCCTTTGCTTGCCATGATGGTGCTCCTCCGGATTAGGCTTGGCCGCGTGCGCGCAGGTCTGCGAGCACGGCATCGATACCGTTCTTGTCGATCAGGCGCAGCGCAGCGCTGGAAACACGCAGGCGAACCCAGCGGTTTTCCGTCTCGACCCAGAAACGGCGGTATTGCAGGTTCGGCAGGAACCGGCGCTTGGTTTTGTTGTTGGCGTGGGAAACGTTGTTCCCGACCATGGGGCCTTTGCCCGTAATGTCGCAGACGCGTGCCATGAGCACTCCTTGAAACCGGCGGTCACATCCCGTGAGCGCCTCACCTCGCCCTGACGGGGGCGGTAACCGGCTGAAATCAGCTAATTCCAACAAAGCCTGTGATTATAGCGTGAGGCGGACTTTTACCAGGGCCATCGCGGAACCGGCTTTGCCGGGCCGCTGATGGCGCCCCCTTGAGGGGGAGGCGGCCGTCAGGCCGCTTCGGGGGTGGACTCCAGATACCTTTGAGCGTCCAGCGCGGCCATACAGCCGGTGCCGGCGCTGGTGATGGCCTGGCGGTACACATGGTCCTGCACGTCGCCGGCGGCGAATACGCCGGGCACGCTGGTCATGGTCGCAAAGCCTTTCAGGCCGCTTTGCGTAACGATATAACCGTTTTCCATGGTCAGCTGCCCCTGGAAGATGTCGGTATTGGGCGCATGGCCGATGGCGATGAAGCAACCCTTGAGCGTCAAGTCCTCGGTCACGCCGGTCTGCGTGTGCTTCAGCCGCACGCCGGTCACCCCCGTGGCATCACCCAGCACCTCGTCCAGCGTCTGGAACAGCTTCAGTTCGATCTTGCCGGCCTTGACCTTTTCCATGACCTTGTCGATCAGGATGGGCTCGGCCTTGAATTTGTCGCGCCGGTGGACCAGGTACACCTTGCTGGCGATGTTGGACAGGTACAGGGCCTCTTCCACAGCCGTGTTGCCCCCGCCAATGACGCAGCAGACCTGGTCGCGGTAGAAGAAACCGTCGCATGTAGCGCAACCCGACACGCCCTTGCCCATGAAGGCGGTTTCCGAGGGCAGGCCCAGGTACTTGGCCGAAGCGCCCGTGGCAATGATCAGGGAGTCGCAGGTGTATTCGCCGCTGTCGCCCTTGAGCGTGAACGGGCGCTTGCTGAAATCCACCGCATTGATGTGGTCGAAGACGATCTCGGTCTTGAAGCGCTCGGCGTGCTCCAGAAAACGCTGCATCAGCTCGGGGCCCTGCACGCCATTCACGTCAGCAGGCCAGTTGTCCACCTCGGTGGTGGTCATGAGTTGCCCGCCCTGGGCGATGCCGGTGACCAGCACCGGATTGAGGTTGGCGCGTGCCGCATACACGGCGGCGGTGTAGCCGGCGGGGCCGGAACCGAGGATCAGGACTTTGGCGTGTTTGGTATTGGACATGGTAAATACTTGTGTGGAAAACGCCACAGCTCGGTGTACAGTTTGGGGACGAGGACGCAAGTATCAAGCTTGCGCGGCTGGCAGGTGCTTGGCAATTTCAATCTGTGCCATTGTAAGAACCCACATAGTCTGGGCCACCCGAAGGGAATTGAGAATGTCGATGCTGTCGAATCTGGAGCTGATACGCCGTGTGCCGCTGTTTGCGCTGCTGACGGCGGGGCAGGCCGAATCGGTCGCTGAAGCGGTGGTCAAGCGCCGTTTCAAGCGGGGCGAGGTCATTGTCGAGCAGGGCGAGAAATCCAACACGCTGTTCATCATCCTCACCGGCCGGGTGCGCGTCGTCACGTCGGACAAGCGCGGGCGCGAGGTGATCCTGGCCACGTTGCAGCCGGGCGACTACATCGGCGAGATGAGCCTGATCGACAACGAGCCCCACTCGGCCAACTGCCGTGCCGAAGTGCAGACGGACATGCTGGTTCTGGGGCGTGCCGAGTTTGCGCGCTGCCTGCCTGAGAACAGCTCCATGGCGTACGCCATCATGAAGGGGCTGGTCCAGCGCCTGCGCCAGGCGGACCGTAAGATCGAGTCGCTGGCGCTGATGGACGTATATGGCCGCGTGGCCCGCGCGCTGCTTGAATTCGCGGTGCCGGACCGCGACGGTGAAATGACCATCCGCGACAAGATTTCCCGCCAGGACATTGCCAAGATGGTGGGCGCTTCGCGCGAAATGGTCAGCCGTGTCATGAAAGACCTGGAGGACCGCGGCTTCATCGAAACCCGTGCCGACGGCTCCATGCTGATCAAGGACCGGCTGACCACGCTGGGCTGAGCGGCCCGTGCTGGCCTGCATGGGCCTGGCCGGCCGCTGCTGCGTTAAGCTAGCGCGGCTGCCATGACTTACTCGCTCAACACTCTGAATACCTCTCGCGCAGAGGCTGCCCAGCCCCGCCCGGGCGTGGCCCGTTTTGCCCATGAAATCGCCCTGGTGCTGGGGCTGGTGGCGCTGGTGTTCTGGCTGCTGGCGCTGGTCAGCCACTCTGCGCAGGATGCCGCCTGGTCTACCACCGGCACGGGCGGTGCCATCCGCAACTGGGGGGGCCGTCTCGGTGCGTGGCTGGCGGACCTGAGCTATTTCACGCTGGGCTTTTCCGTCTGGTGGTGCTTTGCCGCGGGTGTGCGGGCCTGGATGGCGACGCTGGCGCGATGGATGCGCGGCAACGCACCTGTGCCCGCGGCGCAGCCACCGCGGTTTAGCCGCACGCGCACGGCTTTCTGGGTGGGCCTGGCGGTGCTGTTGTGTGCCAGTACCGCGCTGGAATGGTCGCGGCTGTACCGCTTTGAGCCGCGCCTGCCCGGCCACGCGGGTGGCGCCCTGGGCTATCTGATGGGCCCCACCGGCGTGCAGTGGCTGGGCTTTACCGGCTCGGGCCTGGTCTTCATTGCGCTGACGGTGCTGGGCGCGGCGCTGGTCTTCCGGTTCTCATGGAGCCACACGGCTGAGCGTTTGGGGGCGTGGATTGACGGTTTCATCGAGTCCCGCCGTGAAAAACGCGAAGTGGCGCAAGACCTGGCCGTGGGCCAGCGTGCCGCCCGCGAGCGCGAGGAAATCGTTCTCGAAGAGCGCATTGAAATCGAAGAGCATCACCCCACGCCGTTGATGATCGAGCCGGTGCTCGTGGACGCACCCAAGAGCGAGCGCGTGGCCAAGGAACGCCAGAAGCCGCTGTTCACCGAACTGCCCGACAGCAAGCTGCCCCAGGTGGACCTGCTGGACGGCCCGCAGGCCCGCCAGGAAACCGTGTCGCCCGAAACGCTGGAAATGACCAGCCGGATGATCGAGAAAAAGCTCAAGGACTTTGGCGTGGAAGTGCGCGTGGTGCTGGCGCAACCCGGACCGGTGATCACGCGCTACGAGATCGAGCCGGCCACCGGGGTCAAAGGCTCGCAGATCGTCGGCCTGGCCAAGGATCTGGCCCGCTCGCTGAGCCTGGTGTCCATCCGCGTGGTGGAAACCATTCCCGGCAAGAACTACATGGCGTTGGAACTGCCCAACGCCAAGCGCCAGAGCATCCGCCTGAGCGAAATCCTGGGTTCGCAGGTCTATAACGAAGGCAAATCGCTGCTGACCATGGGCCTGGGCAAGGACATCATCGGCAACCCCGTGGTGGCTGACCTTGCCAAGATGCCGCATGTGCTGGTGGCTGGCACGACGGGCTCCGGCAAATCGGTGGGCATCAACGCCATGATCCTGAGCCTGCTTTACAAGGCCGAGGCGCGTGATGTGCGCCTGCTCATGATCGACCCCAAGATGCTGGAAATGTCGGTGTACGAAGGCATTCCGCACCTGCTGGCGCCGGTGGTCACCGACATGAAGCAGGCCGCGCATGGCCTGAACTGGTGCGTGGCCGAGATGGAGCGGCGCTACAAGCTCATGAGCAAGCTGGGCGTGCGCAACCTGGGTGGCTACAACAACAAGATTGACGAAGCCAAGGCCCGCGAGGAATTCATCTACAACCCGTTCAGCCTCACGCCCGACAGCCCTGAGCCGCTGGAGCGCCTGCCGCACATCGTGGTGGTGATCGACGAGCTGGCCGACTTGATGATGGTGGTGGGCAAGAAGATCGAGGAACTGATTGCCCGCCTGGCGCAAAAGGCGCGCGCGGCCGGCATCCACCTGATCCTGGCCACCCAGCGGCCCAGCGTGGACGTGATTACCGGCCTGATCAAGGCCAACATCCCCACGCGCATCGCGTTCCAGGTGTCCAGCAAGATCGACAGCCGCACCATCCTGGACCAGATGGGTGCCGAGGCCCTGCTGGGCATGGGCGACATGCTCTACATGGCCAGCGGCACCGGCCTGCCGGTGCGCGTGCATGGCGCGTTCGTCAGCGACGACGAGGTCCACCGCGTCGTGGCCTACTTGAAAGAGCAGGGGGGCGAGCCCAACTACATCGAAGGCGTGCTCGAAGGTGGCACGGTCGATGGTGAGGACGGCGATCTGGCGGGCGATGGCGCAGGCGGCGAGAAAGACCCCATGTACGACCAGGCCGTGGAAGTCGTACTCAAGAACCGCAAAGCCAGCATCTCGCTGGTGCAGCGCCACCTGAAGATTGGTTACAACCGCGCGGCGCGCCTTGTGGAAGATATGGAAAAAGCCGGGCTGGTCAGCGCCATGAGCGGCAGTGGCCAGCGTGAGATCCTGGTGCCTTCGCGCGCCGACTGAACAAGGCAGACCGATGAAGAAACAATGGGCATTCGCCTTGCTGGCGGCCTGGGCGGCGGCAGCCGGCGCCGCAGGCATGGACAGCCTGGAAGCCTTTGTCAAAGGCGCGAAAAGCGGCAAGGCCGAATTCACCCAGGTGGTGACGTCCCCTTCGCGCGACGGCCAGGCCGCGCGCACCAAGACATCCAGTGGCACGTTCGAGTTCTCGCGCCCCAACCGTTTCCGCTTTCACTACAAAAAGCCGTTTGAGCAGACCATCGTGGCCGACGGCCAGACGCTGTGGCTGCACGACGTGGACCTCAACCAGGTCACCGCGCGCAAGCAGGCGGCTGTTCTGGGCACCACACCGGCGGCGCTGATCGCGGCCGCGCCCGATCTGGGCGCACTGCAGAAGGACTTTGCCCTGCAACCGGCGGCCGACAGGGACGGCTTGCAGTGGGTGCAAGCCACGCCCAGGACCCGGGACGGCCAGCTGCAGCATGTGCGCGTGGGCTTCAAGGGCGCGGATCTCGCCGCGCTGGAGATCCTGGACAGCTTTGGCCAGCGTTCGCTGCTGACCTTTGCCAACCTGCAGACCAACGTCACGCTGGCGCCCGACGCGTTCCAGTTCAAGCCGCCGGCGGGCGCCGACGTGATCCGTCAGTAGGCACTTGAGCACACGGCCTACGCCCCATTTGCCGCTGGCCGAACGCCTGCGCCCCCGCACGCTGGGCGAAGTCATCGGCCAGCAGCACCTGCTGGGCGCGGGCATGCCGCTGCGCATTGCGTTTGAGTCCGGCCAGCCGCACAGCTGCATCCTCTGGGGCCCGCCTGGCGTGGGCAAGACCACCATCGCGCGGCTGATGGCCGATGCGTTTGACGCGCAGTTCATCACCATCAGCGCGGTGCTGGGCGGCGTCAAGGACATCCGTGAGGCGGTGGACGCGGCCCAGCGCGCACGCGACGGGCTGGAGCAGCGCCACACCATCGTGTTCGTCGATGAAGTGCACCGCTTCAACAAAAGCCAGCAGGATGCCTTCTTGCCCCACGTGGAAAGCGGCCTGTTCACCTTCATTGGCGCCACCACCGAAAACCCTTCGTTCGAAGTCAACTCGGCCTTGCTGTCGCGCGCGGCCGTTTACGTGCTGAAGTCATTGGACGAAGAAGACCTGGGCCACATCGTGGCGCGGGCGCAGGCCATTGACGCCGTGCCCCCCGTGGAGCAGGCCGCGCTCCAACGGCTGGTGGCCTATGCCGACGGCGATGCGCGGCGGCTGTTGAACACGCTGGAAACCCTGGCGGTATCCGCCCGCGCCGAAAAGCTGGACGAAGTGACCGACGCCTGGCTGCTCAAGGTGCTGGGCGAGCGCATGCGCCGCTACGACAAGGGCGGCGAGCAGTTCTACGACACCATCAGCGCGCTGCACAAATCCGTGCGTGGCTCCGACCCGGACGCCGCGCTGTACTGGCTGGTGCGCATGCTGGATGGCGGCGCCGAGCCGCGCTACATGGCGCGCCGGCTGATCCGCATGGCGACGGAGGACGTCGGCCTGGCCGACCCGCGCGCGCTGCAGCTTGCGCTGGCGGCGGCCGACACCTACGAACGCCTGGGCACGCCCGAGGGTGAGCTGGCGCTGGCCGAATGCGTGATCTACCTGGCCGTGGCACCCAAATCGAACGCCGTGTACAAGGCCTTCAACGAAGCGAAGGCGCTGGTCAGGAAGGACGGCACGCGACCGGTGCCCATGCATCTGCGCAACGCACCCACGCAGCTCATGAAAGACCTCGACTACGGCAAGAACTACCGCTATGCCCATGACGAAGAAGGCGGCTTTGCCGCAGGTGAGCGCTATTGGCCCGACGGGATGGCGCCGCCCAGCTTCTACCGGCCTGTGGAGCGTGGCCTGGAGATTCGCATTGCAGATAAGCTTCGCGAACTCAAGCGCCTCAATGATGAGAAAAACTAATCAAGAAAAAATCGCCCTGATAGGGTGATTCGTCAAGGGTAAACCCCCGTCAAACCCCCGTTTTTGTCAGTAGTACCCTTGGCTACAATCGCCTACACAAACCCGCCCATGGAGCTGCTTGGCGGGTTTTTTGCTAGATGACGGTTGCTGCCCACAAGGCAGCGCCTGTCACTCAACAAAAGGCCTGGCCAGGCAAACCTGGCTCAACCTGGCCATCCGGCCGGTACAAAAACGGAGAATTTCTATGGAAATATTGCTGCAACAGATCATCAACGGTCTGGTTCTCGGCAGCATGTACGCCTTGGTAGCGTTGGGCTACACCATGGTGTACGGCATCATCAACCTGATCAACTTCGCGCACGGCGAAGTCCTGATGGTCGGCGCATTGACCAGCTGGACCATCATCGGCCTGATGCAGGCGTCCATGCCGGGCGCTCCGGGCTGGGTGGTGCTGATCATCGCGATGCTGATCGCGTGCGTCGTCGCGGCGGCGCTCAATTTCGTGATTGAAAAGGTCGCCTACCGGCCGCTGCGCAACAGCCCCAAGCTCGCACCGCTGATCACCGCCATTGGCATGTCCATCCTGCTGCAGACGCTGGCCATGATCATCTGGAAGCCCAACTACAAGCCCTATCCCACCCTGCTGCCCAGCACGCCGTTTGATGTGGGCGGCGCGGTGATCACCCCCACGCAGATCATGATCCTGAGCCTGACCGCGGTGTCGCTGGCCCTGCTGATGTACCTGGTCAACTACACCCGCCTGGGCCGCGCGATGCGCGCCACGGCAGAGAACCCCCGCGTGGCGGGGCTGATGGGCGTCAAGCCCGACATGGTGATCTCGGCCACCTTCATCATTGGCGCCATCCTGGCCACCATTGCCGGCGTGATGTATGCGTCCAACTACGGCACGGTGCAGCACACCATGGGCTTCCTGCCGGGGCTGAAGGCTTTCACGGCGGCGGTGTTCGGCGGCATCGGCAACCTGGCCGGCGCGGTGGTGGGCGGCATCCTGCTGGGGCTGATCGAAGCCATCGGCTCGGGCTACATCGGCACGCTGACCGGCGGCGTGCTGGGCAGCCACTACTCCGACATCTTTGCGTTCATTGTGCTGATCGTCATGCTCACGCTGCGCCCCTCGGGCCTGTTGGGCGAACGCGTGGCGGACCGCGCCTGAAGGAGAACATGCCATGCAAAAAAACAAACTCTATGTCTTCCTGGCCGCGGCCGTGGGCCTGCTGATCCTGCCGCTGATCCTGCAGACCGCGGGCAATGCCTGGGTGCGCATCGCCGACATGGCGCTGCTTTACGTATTGCTGGCCTTGGGCCTGAACATCGTGGTGGGCTATGCGGGCCTGCTCGACCTTGGATTCGTGGCCTTCTTCGCGATCGGCGCCTACATGTTCGGCCTGATGGCGTCGCCGCACCTGACCGACAGCTTCCCGTGGTTTGCGCAGATGTTCCCCAACGGGCTGCATTCGCCGCTGTGGATCGTGATTCCATTGGGGGCCTTCCTGGCGGGCGTATTGGGCATCCTGCTGGGGGCGCCCACGCTCAAGCTCCGGGGGGATTACCTGGCCATCGTCACGCTGGGCTTTGGCGAAATCATCCGCGTGTTCCTGAACAACCTGGACCACCCGGTCAACATCACCAACGGCCCCAAAGGCCTGGGCCAGATCGACTCCATCAAGTTCTTTGGCTTTGACCTGGGCAAGAAGCACGAACTCTTCGGCTTTGAAATCGCCTCGGTCACCATGTACTACTACCTGTTCCTGGTGCTGGTGGTGGTCAGCGTGGTGATCTGTCACCGGCTGGAGCTGTCGCGCATTGGCCGCGCCTGGATGGCCATCCGCGAAGACGAAATCGCCGCCAAGGCCATGGGCATCAACACCCGCAACATGAAGCTGCTGGCCTTTGGCATGGGCGCCACCTTCGGCGGCGTGGCGGGCTCGATGTTCGCTGCCTTCCAGGGCTTTGTGTCGCCCGAATCGTTCAGCCTCATGGAGTCGGTGATGATCGTCGCCATGGTGGTGCTGGGCGGCATTGGCCACTTGCCGGGTGTGATCCTGGGCGCCGTGCTGCTGTCGGCATTGCCCGAGGTGCTGCGCTACGTGGCCGGCCCGCTGCAGGCCATGACCGACGGCCGGCTGGATTCGGCCATCCTGCGCCAGCTGCTGATCGCGCTGGCCATGATCGTCGTGATGCTCATGCGTCCGCGTGGCCTGTGGCCGGCGCCTGACCATGGCAAGTCGCTGCAGAACACGAAGTAAAGGGGAGCGACATGGCAGAAACCGTACTCAAAGTCGCCGGCATTTCCAAACGCTTTGGTGGCCTGCAGGCCCTGAGCGATGTGGGCATCACCATCGAACGCGGCCAGGTCTATGGCCTGATCGGCCCCAACGGCGCGGGCAAGACCACGTTCTTCAACGTCATCACAGGCCTGTACACCCCCGACAGCGGCACCTTCGAGCTGGCCGGCAAGCCCTACCAGCCCACGGCGGTGCACGAGGTGGCCAAGGCGGGCATCGCGCGCACGTTCCAGAACATCCGGCTGTTCGCCGAGATGACCGCGCTGGAAAACGTCATGGTCGGGCGGCACATCCGCACTGGCTCGGGCCTGCTGGGCGCGATCTTTCGCACGCCCGGCTTCAAGGCCGAGGAAGCCGCGATTGCCAAACGCGCGCAGGAGCTGCTGGACTACGTGGGCATCGGCAAGTTTGCCGACTACAAGGCCCGCACGCTGAGCTACGGCGACCAGCGCCGCCTGGAAATTGCCCGTGCGCTGGCCACCGACCCGCAACTGATCGCGCTGGACGAACCGGCGGCCGGCATGAACGCTACCGAAAAGGTTCAGCTGCGTGGCCTGATCGACCAGATCCGCAACGACAACCGGACCATCCTGCTGATCGAGCACGACGTGAAGCTGGTCATGGGCCTGTGTGACCGCGTGACGGTGCTGGACTACGGCAAGCAGATCGCTGAAGGCACGCCGCAGGAAGTGCAGAAAAACGAAAAAGTCATCGAGGCCTACCTGGGCACCGGCGCCCACTGAGCGGAGCAACAGCAATGGCACAAACACTACTGAAAGTCAGCGGCCTGAAGGTCGCATACGGCGGCATCCAGGCCGTCAAGGGCGTGGACTTCGAGGTGCGCGAAGGCGAACTCGTCTCGCTGATCGGCTCCAACGGCGCGGGCAAGACGACCACCATGAAGGCCATCACCGGCACGCTGGGCATCAACGCCGGCGACATTGAATACCTGGGAAAGAGCATCAAGGGCCAGGGCCCGTGGGACCTGGTCAAGCAGGGCCTGGCCATGGTGCCCGAAGGCCGCGGCGTGTTCACGCGCATGACCATCACCGAAAACCTGCAGATGGGTGCCTACATCCGCAGCGACAAGGCCGGCATCGCCGACGACATGGAAAAGGTGTTCACCATCTTTCCGCGCCTGCGCGAACGCAAGGACCAGCTGGCCGGCACCATGTCCGGCGGCGAGCAGCAGATGCTGGCCATGGGCCGCGCGCTGATGAGCCGCCCCAAGGTGCTGCTGCTGGACGAACCTTCCATGGGCCTGTCGCCCATCATGGTGGACAAGATCTTCGAGGTGGTGGGCGACGTGCACGGCCAGGGGGTCACCATCCTGCTGGTGGAGCAGAACGCGAGCCGTGCCTTGGGTATTGCCAACCGCGGCTACGTGATGGAATCCGGCGAAATCACCATGACCGGCGAAGCCCGTGCCATGCTGAACGACCCCAAGGTACGCGCCGCATACCTCGGGGAATAAGCCTCGGGGAATGAGCGGGCAACGGCCAGCGTCAGAACCTGTACTGCAGGCCCACGCTGGTCATGCGCACCGGGTCGCGGCCGCCGGCAAACCGGAAGTCGTGGCTGTCCCAGTTGATGGTGGCTGCTACGTTGGGCGTGAAGTCGTAGCTGGCGCCGATGCCGTATGACAGGCCAAAGCCGTTGTCGGAGCCAGCCGCCACGCCCGAGCCGGCGGCTGACGTCGTACTGGTGCGGCCATAGGTGGTGCCGATCTTGCCCAGCAGGCTGAACGCCGGCGTCAGCGGCGCCTTGCCCACCAGGCTCAGGTTCAGGCCGTGGGCCTTGGTGTCGCCACCGCCACGCGATACGCGGCCCATGTTCACATAGCCCAGCTCGGCGCCCCAGTTGTCGCGGAACATGGAGCCAAAGTAGATCGAGCCCGCAGTGTCGGAATCGTCACAGGCAAAGGCGCCCGTGCCGCAGCCGGCACGGAAGTCCGACTTGCCGATGTTAAGACCCATGTAGCCGCGGTTTGTGCCAGGCATCATGGACGAGCCTGAAGACGTGGACGTTTGCGCTGCGGCGGGCAGGGCGGCGATGGTGGTGATGGCTGCCAGCGCGAGAGGCGTGATGGCGCGCGAGAGTGATTTCATGGGGCTCTCCACAGAGTCAGTTACAACGAACTGCCACTGTAGGAAGCCCCGGAAGCTACCTCCGTGGGACCAGCGGGCGGTTACCTGTAGGACCTGTCCGGCGAAACGCTGCGCCGCTCAGTCCACCTTGGCGCCCGACGCCTTCACCACCGTTTCGTACTTGGCCAGCTCGGCCTTCATGAAGGCGCCAAACTGCTCGGGCGTGTTGGGCACGGGCTCGGCCATCAGCGCGGCAAAGCGGGTCTTGGCCTCGGGCGAATTGAGCGCGGCCACGAAGGCCTGGTTCAGCCGGGCCACCACGTCGCGCGGCGTGGCGGCGGGCGCCACCAGGCCCCACCAGGTGTCAATTGCAAAGCCCTTGAGCGTGTCGGCCACCGGAGGCACATCAGGCAGCGCGGGTGAGCGGCCCAGCGTGGTGACTGCCAGCGCCTTGAGCTTGCCCGCCCGGATATTGGGCGCGGCCGTGGCCAGGTTGTCGAAGTTGTAATCCACCTGGCCCGACAGCAGCGCCAGCTGCGCAGGGTTGCCGCCGTTGTAAGGGATGTGCACCGCAAAGATGCCGGCGTCGCGCTTGAACATCTCGCCAGCCAGGTGGCCCGCGCTGCCGTTGCCGCCGCTGCCGTAATTGAGCTTGGCCGGGTTGGCCTTGGCATAGGCAATCAGGTCGGCCAGGGTGTTGATCTTCAGCCGCGCGGCGGTGTCGGCGTTCATGACCAGCACATTGGGCACGCGCAGCATCTGGGTGATGGGCGCGAAGTCCTTCGCCGCGTCATACGGCATCTTGCTGAACAGCCAGGGGTTGATGGCATGCGTGGCCACGGCGGCAATGCCGATGGTCAGGCCGTCGGCCGGCGCCTTGGCCACGATATCGGCGCCGATGTTGCCGCCGCCGCCGGGCTTGTTGTCAATGATCACCGTGCCCAGTGAATCCTTGACGCGCTCGGCCATCAGCCGGGCCGTCACGTCGATCGGGCCGCCCGCCGCATAGGGCACGACCAGGCGGATGGGCCGCGCCTGGGCCAGCGCCAAGTGCGGCGCAGCCAGCGCCACGGCGGCGGCGGAGATGACCAGGTGGCGGCGCTGCAAACCGGTGTGCAAAATCATGCTGTCTCCTTGTGCTTGTCGGCTTCGGTGGTGAATGAATCTGCGAAAAACTCCTCGGGCGGCAGGCCAGCCTGGGCGCTGTATTCGGCGCGCGCCGAATCCACCACGATGGGCGCGCCGCAGGCATACACCTGGTGGCCCGACAGATCGGGAAAGTCCTCCAGCACGGCGCGGTGCACAAAGCCCGTGCGGCCCGTCCAGTTGTCCTCGGGCAGCGCGTTGGAGATGACCGGCACGTAGGTCAGGTTGGGCATCACCGCCAGTTGCGCCTGCACCCAGTCGTCCAGGTAAAGGTCCGACGGGCGACGCCCGCCCCAGTACAGCGTGGCCGGGCGGGTAATGCCCTTGTGCTGCATCTGCTCGATCACCGCCTTGATCGGCGCAAAGCCCGTGCCCGAGGCCAGCAGCACCATGGGTTTGGCGGAATCGTCGCGCAGGTAAAAGCTGCCATAGGGGCCTTCCACGCGCAGGATTTCTTTTTCCTTCATGGCATTGAACACATGGTCGGTGAACTTGCCGCCGGGCATGTGGCGGATGTGCAGCTCCACCGCCGGTCCGTTGTGCGGCGCATTGGCCATGCTGTAGCTGCGCCGCGCCCCGTCACGCAAGATGAACTCCACATACTGCCCTGCGTGGTAGCGGAAGGTGTCGTTGGCCGGCAGCTGCAGCTTCAGCACCATCACGTCGTGCGATTTTTTCTCCAGCGTGATCACGCGTGAAGGCATCTTCTTGATGGGAAAGGCGCTTTCGTCGGTGACCTGGCGCGACTCGATCAGCACGTCCGTCTGCGGCACGGCGCAGCACGTGAGGATGAAGCCCGCGGCCTCTTCCTCGGGGCTCAGGGCCTTGACCTGGTGGGTGCCGTGCACCACGGTGCCCTCGATCTTCTTGCACTTGCACGAGCCGCAGGCGCCGTCCTTGCAGCCATAGGGCAGGCCAATGCCCTGGCGGATGGCCGCAGGCAGGATGGCCTCATCCGGGTTGGCGGTGAAACTGCGCCCGCTGGGCTGCACTGTGATCTGGAACGTCATTCTTTGGGTATCCTCGGGCCTGTTTTTCGCTGACAGCCCCTGATTTTGCCCTCAAACCAAAGCCCCCTCGGCGCCCGGCCGGCGCGCTTTCGCCGCCAGCGGCTGCTGATCGTGGGCTGCGGCGACGTGGGCCAGCGTGTGGCGCGTGCCGCTGGGCCCGGCGTGCGGGTGCTGGCGCTGACGTCATCGCCCGCGCGCATCCCCGCATTGCGCGACCAGGGCATCACGCCGCTGACCGGCAACCTGGACGCCCCCGCCACGCTGCGCCGCCTGGCGGGGTTGGCGACCCATGTGGTGCACCTGGCGCCGCCCCCCGGTGATGGTCATGCGCAATGGTGGCGCGACCCTCGCACCCAGGCGCTGCTGCGTGCCCTGCGCCTGCGCACCGCGCCAGCGGCGCTGGTGTATGGCTCCACCAGCGGTGTGTATGGCGACTGCGCTGGCGCGCTGGTCAATGAAACCGCTGCGCTGAAAGCCAGCACCCCCCGCGCCCAGCGCCGGGTGGACGCCGAAGCCCTGGTGCGCCACTTTGGCCGCGCCACGCTGGGCGGCTTGGGGCAGGGCGGCACGCGCGCCAGCATCCTGCGCATTCCTGGCATCTATGCGCCCGACCGCGAAGGCGGCACGCCGCGCGCGCGCCTGCTCAAGCGCACGCCGGTGCTGGCGGCGGCCGACGACGTCTACACCAACCACATCCATGCCGACGACCTGGCGCGCGCCTGCCTGGCGGCGCTGTGGCGCGGCCGGCCCCAGCGCGTGTACAACGCCAGCGACGACACCCGCCTGAAGATGGGCGACTACTTTGACCTGGCCGCCGACCTGTACGGCCTGCCGCGGCCGCCGCGCGTGCCGCGCAGCACCGCCCAGGCCGAGCTGCCGCTGGTGCTGCTGAGCTTCATGAGCGAATCGCGGCAAATGGACAACACCCGGCTGAAGAATGAATTGCGGCTGCGGCTGTGGTACCCGACAGTGCACACCGGCTTGGCCGGCTGACAAGCAACGCCTGCCTTGGCAAATTTTTGACAAGATCAGTTAAATATCTTATTTTTCAATGAGTTATGAAATTGAAATCTCGTCAAAATGATCGCTGAGAAAGGCGATCTGCTGCAGTTGGTGCGTGCCGCCGGGCCTGGGGGGATTGCCCCGGATGCGCTGGCCCGCCAACTGACGCACATCAGCCGGTCCACGCTCAACAGACGTTTGGCCCAGGCCGTTGCGCAAGGCGCCCTCAAACCCTTGGGGGCAGGGCGCGCAACCCGATACGCCGCTACCGGGCCGCTTTCCCGCGCTGACATTGACGCCTACTTTGACGCTCCCCCGCTGATGCGGCCGGTGGCGCGGTTTCGCGAGGAACTGCTGGGCCCCTTGCCCAACATTGACGCCGACAAGGCGCTGCGATGCAGTCAGATCCAGGCGCTGGCCAGCCCGATCGACAAGCGGTTTCTGGCCAACTTTGTGATTGACTTTTCATGGGGATCATCCGTGCTGGAGGGCGGCACCTATTCCGAGCTGGACACCGAAGCCCTTGTCCGGTATGGCCAAAAAAACCCGGACAAACCCACGGCTGACGCTGTACTGGTGCTGAACCACAAACGTGCCGCGGAACACCTCTGGGCGCACCGCACGCTGGACATGCAAAACCTGTGCGCGATGCATGCGCTGCTGACCGACGACCATGCATTGGCGGAGGTTGCGGATTCAGACCATTTCCTGCCGGCGCACCAACGGGGCAAGCCACGCGAATACGAAGAAATCAACCTCGGCGCGTCTGCCTACATTCCGCCCTTTCGCCCCGGCGAAGGCTACGTGGCGCAAGCAGCGGCCGGCATTCTGGATACAGCGGCCACCTTGCCGCCAGTGCAGGCGGCGCTGCACCTGATGACGCGTCTGCCCTACCTGCAGGCGTTTGCGAACGGCAACAAGCGCACGGCGCGGCTTGCGGCGAATGCCCCATTGCTGAACGGCGGGCTATTGCCTTTCTCATTTGCCGACGTGGACAAGCGCGAATACATCCGTGGCATGGCGGCGTTTTACGAGCTGGGTGACATGCACGTCATGGAGCAGACATTTGTGCATGGGTATGCGCGGTCCGTGCTGCGTGGCAGCAACATCCCCGCCGCCCAGCGCGGCGCAGGTTTTGACCTGGCGGGCGTGGCCCATGCCCTGGCCGACTTCATCAACACAGGCCGCCTGCCCCAGAGCCAGGCGGCCCGCGTGTTCATCAAATCCCCGCCGGCTTGAGCATCGTGCTCATGCGGTCCACCGCCTTGAGCGTGAGGGTCTTGATCTCCGCCCCCTGCAACACGGTCAGCTGGATTTCATCGTCCGGGTTGGCGTGCTGCCACACCTGCTTGTAGAACGCCTCCAGCGTGGCGACCTTGGTGCCGTCCACCGCCAGCACCACGTCGCCCGGCTGCAGGCCGGCGGCCTGGGCGGGGCTGTCCTTGTTGACGCGCACCACCTGCACGCGCCCGCCCTGTTCGCTGGAAGTCAGGCCCAGCCAGGGCCTGCGGCTGGGCTTGCTGCTGCCCGTCTGCTGCAGCTCGGCCAGGATGGGCTTGAGCAAATCCACCGGCACGAACATGTTGCCCGGCAGGCGCCGCCCCATGGCGGAGTTCGCGCCCATGGCGTCCATCACAAACAGGCTGCCAATGCCCAGCAACTCGCCGCGCTGGTTGAACAGCGGCGCGCCGCTGTGGTTGCCCACGGGCGGGCTGGTGAACAGGGCCGATTCAATGTGGTATTCCCAATACCCGGAAAACGGCCGCTTGCTGACCAGCTGCGTCATGTTCACGTCGCCGTCGTCGCCGCCGGTGGCCACCATCATGGCCTCGCCCGTTGCGGCGTCGGCCTGGCTGCCCAGCGGTACCGGCGCCACGCCGCGCAGCGGCAGCAGCGGACGCAACAGGCCAAAGCCGGTGGCCAGGTCGTAGGCCACAGTGCGCGCGGGCAGCGTCCTGTTGTCCTGCGTGGTGATCTGCACCGTGTCGGCCTCCAGCAGCAGGTAGCCGATGGTCAGCACCAGGCCGTCCGGGCCAATCACCACGCCCGAGCCGCTGCGCTCGCGCCCCAGCGTCTCGGCCGAGCGGGCGCCGGCGGCAGCAGTGACCTGCACACCCACGACAGACGCGTTGGCGCGCGTCAACGCGTCGATCATGGTCTGGGCAGAAGGCGGCTGCGGCGTGGCCGCGTGGGCGAGCGCCACGAAAGTGATGCAGAGGAAGAACCAGAACCGGTGCAGCGTGCGCATGGTGAGCTCCTGGCTCAAGCGGTGGGAAATGCCACGGACAGAGAATGCACCTGAACGGAATGTTGAGACAAGCCCGGGGGATTGTGAAAAGCCGTTACAAGTGTGAGAAGCCCGATCCGGGCGGGCTATAGTCGGGCAGACATCACAACGCTGGCCTCCCAGCAGCTGCCCATGTACAAAACCGTTAGCAAATGCCGTCTTTGTGGAGGAGCTGAGCTGCAATCAGCCTTCAACCTGGGGGTGCAGCACCTGACCGGAGTGTTTCCCAAGTCAGTGGACGAGCCCATCACCGCCGGGCCGGTAGAGCTGGTGAAGTGCATGGCGGCCGGCGGCTGCGGACTGGTGCAGCTGCGCCAAAGCTACAACTCCGAGGAAATGTACGGCGCCAACTACGGCTACCGCTCTGGGCTGAACCCCAGCATGGTCCGGCACCTGGCCTCCAAGGTGGAAGCCATCCTGAAAACGGGCGTTCTGCGCGACGGCGACGTGGTGGTGGACATTGGCAGCAACGACGGCACAACGCTGCGTGCCTATCCGCAGGGCAAGTACGAGCTGGTGGGCATTGACCCCACCGGCGTGAAATTCGCGCAGTACTACCCCGCGTCGATCCGGCTCATCCCCGAATTTTTCTCGGCGGACGCGATTGCGCAGGCACTGGGTGGGCGCAAGGCCAAGGTCATCACTTCGTTCTCGATGTTCTACGACCTGGAGGACCCCACGGCATTCGCCCGCGAAATCCATGGCGCGCTGGACGACGAAGGCATGTGGGTATGCGAACAGAGTTACCTGCCGGCCATGCTGGACACCAACTCATTCGACACCATCTGCCACGAGCACCTGGAGTTCTACACCCTCAAGCAGGTGCAGTGGGTCGCTGAAAAGGTGGGCCTGCGGCTGATCGATGTGGAGTTCAATGCCGTGAATGGCGGCAGCTTTTCGTTTGCCGCCGTCAAGGCCGGGTCCACCCGCACGGGCCGGCCTGAGGTCGTGGCCCAGGCGCTTGCGCACGAGGTGTCACATGGCCTGGACGGCATGGCCGTGTTCACGGACTTCCAGGCACGCGTGCAGGATGCCCGCAAGAACCTGGTCGCGTTCCTGCACCAGGCGGCAGCCGACAACAAGCGGGTGTATGGCATTGGCGCCTCCACCAAAGGCAATGTGCTGCTTCAGTACTTTGGCATTGGCCCGGCCCTGCTGCCGCAGATCGGCGAGGTGAACCCCGACAAGTTCGGTGCCTTTACCCCCGGAACCCACATCCCCTTGGTGCCCGAAGACGCGGTGCTGGCTTCCAACCCCGACTATCTGCTGGTATTTCCCTGGCATTTCCGGGACTTTTTCCTGTCCAACCCGAAGTTCAAAGGGCGCACGCTGGTGTTTCCCCTGCCTGCGCTGGAGGTGGTGGTAGCTGGTGGTGTATAGGCCAAGTGTTCTATTGGAAGCTATGGCTCGTGTCTCTCGTCGCATAAGATATCGCGCGTCGGAGTATGAGTCATGGGCCTCGTAGTACCCGCTCCCTCGTCGTAAATCCCCGAGAAAAATGAAGATACTGGTTACAGGCGGAACAGGAATGCTGGGCCGCAACATCTGCGAAGCAGGCGCGTCGAAAAAATTCACCGTTGTTGCTCCGCAGCGAAAAGAACTGGACTTGTCATCGCCTGCGGCCGTACACACATGGCTGGAAGCGAACCGGCCGGACATGATTATTCATGCTGCCGGTCATGTGGGCGGCATACAGGCCAACGTTGCCGATCCATTCAAATTCCTCAGCTTGAACGTGGATATGGCCATGAACCTGATTCGCTCAGCGCATGAACTGGGCATTCGTCGGATTCTCAATATTGGCAGCTCGTGCATGTATCCCCGCGAAGCGCCGAATCCACTCAAGGTGGAGTCTTTGCTGACTGGACGGTTTGAGCCTACCAACGAGGGTTACGCCGTTGCGAAAGTTCTGGCCGGTAAATTGTGCGAATACATCGCACTCCAGTCTCCTGAGTACCTCTACAAAACGCTGATTCCGTGCAATTTGTATGGGCGCTACGATCACTTTGAACCTGAACGTTCCCACTTGGTCCCGGCCGTTATAAAAAAGGTGCACGAAGCCCGTATGTCGGGCGCCCCCACCATTGCTCTGTGGGGCGACGGATCGGCCCGTCGTGAATTCATGTTTGCGGCGGATGCTGCGGACCTGATTCTTGAGGCGGCTCAACGGATTGAACAACTGCCGCAGTATCTGAATATCGGGCTAGGGCACGATTTCTCTGTACTGGAGTACTACCAAGCCGCAGCCAGAACCGTCGGCTGGGAAGGCGAATTCCAGTTTGATTTGACAAAACCCACCGGCATGAAGCAAAAGCTGCTCGACGTCAGCGTTCAGAGTTCATATGGCTGGGCGCCCGTCACATCGCTGGACGACGGCCTGCGCCAGACATACGCGTACTTCCGCGAGGTTCAGCATGCAGGCTAAGTTTCCCTTGGCGCTGTCCTCATGGGGTACCGAGGAAATCGCAGCCATCCAGTCCGTCGTGACGTCGGGTCAGTTCTCCATGGGCCAGCGCGTCCAGCAATTTGAGAGCGAATTCGCGGCGTACTCGGGTGTCCGTCATGCGGTGATGGTCAATTCAGGTTCATCCGCGAACCTGTTGATGACGGCCGCCTTGAGCCACACGTCAAATGACCGGTTGAGACTGGTTCGCGGTGACGAAATTCTGGTTCCTGCGGTGTCCTGGAGCACTACCTACTCCCCGCTGGCCCAGTACGGGCTCAAACTGCGCTTTGTCGATATTGATCTGGAGACCCTGAACTACGACCTTGATGCCCTGCGGCGCGCGGTACGCCCTGGCACCAAGGCCATCATGGCGGTCAATCTGCTGGGCAACCCCAACGAGTTTGAAGTCATCAATTCGCTGGCGCGCGAGCATGGCCTGGTCGTTGTGGAAGACAACTGTGAATCCCTGGGTGCCAGATACCAGGGCCGCATGGCTGGCACCTTCGGGGTGATGGGCAGCTACAGCTTCTTTTTCAGCCATCACATGTCCACCATGGAAGGCGGCATGGTGACCACGGACGACGAAGAGCTGTACCACGTCATGTTGTGCCTGCGCGCCCATGGCTGGACGCGCAACCTGCCCAAGAGCAACCACGTGACCGGCACCAAGAGCGACGATTTCTTTGAAGAGGCCTTTCGCTTTGTTTTGCCGGGCTACAACTTGCGGCCACTGGAGATGGAGGCCGCGATTGGCTCGGAACAACTGCGCAAGCTTCCTGAATTCATCCGGGTGCGCCGCCAGAATGCGCAAGCGGTGGTCGAAGCCTTGCGCGGCCACCCCGATCTCATGCTGCAAAAGGAAACGGGCGAGAGCAGCTGGTTTGGCTTCAGCCTCGTGATCCGGCCCGGCTCCGCCCTGACGCGTCCCGTGCTGCTCGACAAGCTGCGAGGCATGGGTTTTGAATGCCGCCCCATCGTCACCGGCAATTTCGCCAACAATCCGGTGGTCAAGCAGTTCGATCACACCATTCCCTACGCTCTGAAGAACGCGCAGCACATTGACAAGTGCGGGCTGTTTGTGGGTAACCACCACATTCCCATGCCCGACGCCGTTCAGGCGCTACGGACCTTGTAGGGCGGAGCGAAAATGGCACACCGAAAAGTAGCGCTGGTCACAGGGATCACAGGGCAGGATGGCGCCTACCTTGCCAATCTTCTGCTGCAAAAGGGCTATGACGTCCATGGCGTGCGCAGGACTTTGAGTGCTTCGGTGCAGAACCATCCGGTCGCTTTCGTCCCGGGGGCTGAAAAAGTTGAGAGAACGCCGACGCTGCATTCGGGCGACCTGACAGACGGCAACAGCCTGGTGCGGATCGTGGAGAAAGTACAACCGGATGAAATCTACAACCTCGCCGCAATAAGCCACATTCCTTCCACCGTTGACGCGGCGGAGTACACGGCGAATGTGGACGGTCTGGGTGTCTTGAGGTTGCTGGAGGCCATCCGGATCCTCCACCTGGAAAAAAAGACGCGCTTCTTTCAAGCCAGCAGCAGCGAACTGTTTGGCCGCACGCAACAGCTGCCCCAGACCGAGCTGACACCGTTTTATCCACGCAATCCCTACGGTGTGGCCAAGTTGTATGGGTACTGGATCACCGTGAACTACCGCGAGATGTACGGCATGTACGCCTGCAACGGCATCATGTTCAATCACGAAAGCCCGATTCGGGGCGAGATTTTTGTCACGCGCAAGATCACCCGCGCCCTTACGCGCATTTCGTTTGGCTTGCAGCCATGCCTTTACTTGGGCAATATGGGTGCCGTGCGTGACTGGGGGCACGCCCGTGACTTCGTTGAAATGCAATGGCTGATGCTCCAGCAACCAGCGCCGGAAGATTTCGTGATCGCGACCGGTGTTCACCACACCGTGCGTGAATTTGTCTGTCTGGCGGCACAGGCCCTGGGCATGCAACTCCGGTTTGAAGGAAGCGGCCTGGACGAAGTAGGGATCGTTGCCGCGACTGGGCCAGATTCGCACTGCAAGGTGGGCGACGTCATCGTTCGGGTGGATCCCAGGTTTTACCGGGGGGCCGAACCCGAAGTCTTCCTGGGTGACGTCAGCAAGGCGAGAAGCCGGTTGGGGTGGCAACCGCGCACCGACCTGGCGTCCCTGGCCCGGGAAATGATCGATTTCGATGTCATGCAGGTTCAAGGCAATGAGCTGAGGCCGGCAGGATCCCTTGGGGCGCATCAATGAACATGACTTTTGTGGGTATGAAATCTTTTTCTGCTTTGACGAAGCGCCTGCTGTCTGCCTGGGCTGTTGTGCCGGCCTGCGGCCTTTTTTGTGCTGCTGCCCTCCAGGCCCAGCCCTTGCCCGTGGGCATGATTTCAGCAGCCAATCCGGCGGGTCTGGGGCTTGTGCCCAGCAGCGCGCTGTCGTCAGTGCCCCTGCCGTCGGGGCCCGACAGGCTCACATCCACCTCTGCGTATGGCGGCCGCGGCACGTCGGACGTTCCGTCCGTGCGGCCAGCGCAACCAGCAATGCCGCTCGCGCCCCCGCCGCTGGCCACCACCGAATACCAGCGCTTCGTGCAGGACACCACGGGCCGGGCCCTGCCGTTGTTTGGCTACGACCTGTTCACCGCGGGCGCTTTCCCCTCGCTGCAAAACGTGCCCGTGCCCACGGACTACGTGCTGGGCCCGGGCGATGAAATCGACCTGAAGCTGTGGGGCGCGGTGGACGCCGACCTGCGCCTGGCGGTGGACCGCAATGGCCAGGTGAACATCCCGCGCGTGGGCACGGTCAACGTGGCCGGCATCAAGGCATCGCAGCTGGAGCCCACGCTGCGCGGCCAGGTCAGCCGCGTGTATAACAACTTCCAGCTGAGCGCCACGCTGGGCCAGCTGCGCTCCATCCAGGTGTTTGTGGTGGGGCAGGCGCGCCGCCCCGGCGCCTACACCGTGTCCAGCCTGTCCACGCTGATCAGCGCGCTGTTTGAAAGCGGCGGGCCGGCGGCTACCGGCACGCTGCGCAACATCCAGCTCAAGCGCGATGGCAAGACAGTGTCCACCATCGACCTGTACAAATTCATCAACGAGGGCGACAAGACGGCAGACGCGCGCCTGCAGCCGGGCGACGTGATCGTCATCCCGCCCGCCGGGCCACGCGTGGCCGTGACAGGCGCGCTGGACCAGCCGGCCATCTTCGAGCTGACCGGCACCGAAGAGCCCCTGGGTAAGGTGTTGTCATACGGTGGCCGCACGCAAGCCCTGACCACCCCGCACAAGGTGCTGGTCGAACGCATCGACGCCGCCCGGGCCAAAGCCCCGCGCAGCGTGGACGAGCGCGCGCTGGATGCGAAGGGCCTGCAAAGCACGGTGCGCGACGGCGACGTGGTGACACTGTTCAAGATCAGCCCTGAATTTGGCAACGCCGTCACGCTGCGCGGCAACGTGGCCGCGCCGCTGCGCTACGCCCACAAGCCCGGCATGCGCGTGGCCGACCTGATCCCCGAGCGCGACGCGCTGATCCAGCCCGACTACTACACCCGGCGCAACCTGGTGGTGCAGTATGAAAGCGGGCGCAACGTCAGCGACAGCCGCGTGGTCAGTGAAGTCAAGAACCTGCTGCAGGAAATCAACTGGGACTACGCCGTGGTCGAGCGGCTGGACCCCAAGGAACTGCGCTCCCAGCTCATTCCCTTCAACCTGGGCCGTGCCGTGCGCGAGCGCGACCCGGCAGCCAACGTGGAGCTGCAGCCCGGCGACATCGTCACCATCTTCAGCGTGAACGACCTGCCCGTGCCCGTGGAAAAGCGCACGCAGTACGTGCGCATTGGCGGTGAGGTGAAGGTGCCCGGCGTGTACCAGCTGAGCCCCGGTGAAACACTGGACCAACTGGTGCGTCGCGCGGGTGGCTTCAGCCAGAACGCCTTTGTGTACGGCACCGTCTTCCTGCGCGAAAGCACCCGCGCGCAGCAACAGGCCAACCTGGACCGCGCCACGCGCCGGCTGGAGGCGGACATCAATTCGCAGGCGGCAGCCGCTCTGCAGAACATCCGCGACGCGGACAAGGCCGCGGAATCACTGCAGGCCCAGCTGGCCACGCAGCGTCTGCTGCTGGCCCGGCTGCAAAGCCTCCGGGCCAGCGGGCGCATTGCGCTGGAACTGGACGTGCGCAGCCAGAACCTGCCGCCCATCGTGCTGGAAGACGGCGACCAGATCACCGTGCCCACGGCGCCGAGCTTTGTGGGCGTGTTTGGCGCGGTGACGGCAGAGGCCTCGTTCCTGCACAAATACAACTACACCGCGCGCGATTACCTGGACAGGGCCGGCCCCACGCGCGACGCGGATGAAGACTACGTGGCCATCATCCGTGCCGACGGCACGGTGGAAGTGAACCCCGGCACCACCCGCAGCCTGCTGAGCTTCAACACCGGCGTGCTGGACAGGCGCCTGAACCCCGGCGACACGGTGTTCGTGCCAGAGAAGTTCGACAAACGCTCGGCCTACACCCGCTTCATCGAAGGCGCCAAGGACCTCACGGCCATCTTCTACCAGTTTGGCCTGGGCGCGGCTGGCCTCAAGGTACTCAAGGACTGAAAGCGCGGCATGACGGAACAATCCAACTTGCCAGAGCCGCAAGCAGAATTCACCCTGGTTGACCTGCTGACCGCCATTGGCGAAGAAAAAACCCTGATCGCCGGCATCACGGCGCTGGCTGGCGCCGTGGGCCTGGCCGTGGCGCTGTTGTTGCCTACCATCTACACCGCAAAGACCACCTTGCTGCCGCCACAGCAAAGCCAGAATGCATCCGCCGGCATGGCCGCATCCCTGGGGGCGCTGGCCGCATCCACCGGCATTGCGGCGGCGTTCAAGACGCCTGAAGAGCTGTACGTGGGCCTGCTCAAGACAGACACCGTGGCCAACGCGCTGATCAACCGCTTCAAGCTCAAGGACCGCTACGAAGAAGACACCCTGGTCAACACCCGCCGGGAGCTGGCCCGCAACGTGCGCATTGCGGTCGATCGCAAATCAACCCTCATCTCGGTCGAGGCCGACGACACCGACGCGGCGTTTGCCGCGCAGCTGGCCAATGCCTACGCAGAGGAACTGCGCACCCTCATGGGCCGCATCGCCGTGACCGAGGCGCAGCAACGCCGCGCCTTCTTCGAGCAGCAGATGACCAAGGCCAAGGACGAACTGGCCCGCGCCGAGCTGGCCGTGCGCCAGGCCCAGGACAAGGGCGGCCTGGTCAGCGTGGACGCGCAGACCCAGACGCTGATCGGCGCCGCCGCGCAAATACGCGGCCAAATCGTCGCGCGCGAGGTCCAGTTGCAGGCGCTGCGGCCCTACGCCGGGCCCGACAACCCTGAGCTGCGCCGCCTGCTGTCCGAGCTGTCCAGCCTGCAGGCGCAGCTGGCCAGAATGGAAGGCGGCAACGGCGCGCAGCGCAACGGCAAGGGCGACGCCCAGGCGGCCCTGGCCAACGTGCGGCTGTACCGCGAGCTGAAATACCAGGAGGCGATCTATTCCGCCATGCTGCAGCAGTTCCAGCTGGCCAAGGCCGACGAGGCACGTGATGCACCGTTGCTGCAGCAGGTGGACGTGGCCACCGCGCCCGACCGCAAGAGCAAGCCCCGCCGCGCGTTCATCGTGCTGGGCTGCGCTGCCGCCGGCCTCTTGGCCGGGCTGATGCTGGCCTTTGTACGCCGGTCCCTGCGCCAGATGCGTGAAGACCCGGCTACCACCGGCCGCTGGGCGGCGCTGGCCAGCGCCTGGCGCCTGCGCGGCGGCGCCGGCCCGGCCACGCCGGGCGGGAACGGGGCGTCATGATGGAACCTGCAATTTGGCTTCTGGCGGGCAGCGTGGTCACGGCGCTTCTGTGCGCATTGCTCGTGCTGACGCGTGCCCACCACGGGCACTTCAGCCTGGACACCACTGTTGGCGTGCAGAAATTCCACACGGCGCCCACCCCCCGCATCGGCGGCGTCGCGGTGTACCTGGGGCTGATGGTCGTGCTGGGCCTGGCGCCATACACCGTGCGCACCTGGCTGATGCCCATGGTGGTGGCTTCGTTGCCCGCGTTCGTGATGGGGCTTTGGGAAGACCTGACCAAGCGTGTGTCGGTGCGCAAGCGCCTGTTCAGCACCTTCCTCAGCGGTGTGCTGGCCTGGTGGCTGATGGACATCAGCCTCACGCGCGTGAACGTGCCCCCGGTTGACTGGCTGCTGGCCCACTCACTGCCCGCGTCGGTTCTGTTCACGGCCTTCGCCGTCAGCGGGGCGTCCAATGCGTTCAACATCATTGACGGCTTCAACGGCCTGGCAGGGGGCGTGGCGCTGATCGCGCTCGCGGCCCTGGGGTTGATTGCGGCCCAGGTGGGTGACCAGACCGTGGTGTACCTGTGCCTGGCGGTGGGCTGCGTCACCCTGGGTTTCATGGTGGTCAACTTTCCCTACGGCAAGATCTTTCTGGGCGACGGTGGCGCCTACCTGATCGGCTTCCTGATCGCCTGGATCGCCGTGACACTGCCCATGCGCAACGCCAACGTGTCGGTGTGGGCTACCCTCATGGCGTGCGGGTACCCGATTCTTGAAACACTGTTCAGCATCGTGCGCAAGCTCAAGCGGCGCGGCCACACCCCGGGTCAGCCTGACCATGTGCATCTGCACATGTTGGTTTACCGCCGGGTAGCGCGTCGCATGTTCCCGCAGGCGCAGGCCGCGTTGCAAAACGGCTTGACCAGTCCCTTCGTCTGGCTCTTTGCGCTGCTGCCCGCGACCATTGCCACGCTCTGGTATGAGTCGTCCGCGGTGCTGGGCACTGGTTTTGTTGTCAGCGGATTCATTTACTGGGTGATGTACCTGCGCCTGACGCAGTTCCGCTGGTGCCTGCGGGCTGCGACGGCTCAACCGGTTCACCCTGTGGGGCAGGCAAAGCAGGTGCGCATGTAGTCCATGCCCCACACCTACCTCTTCATCCACCAGAACTTCCCGGGCCAGTTCGTTCACATTGCCGCAGCGCTGGCCGCGGCCGGGCACCGCGTGGTGGCGCTGGGCATTGCCGGGCGCAACGTGCCGGGCGTGCAGTACCTGCGCTACGAGCCCGCCCGCGCGCCCGGTGGGGCCCCGGTGCGCGGCGACCTGACGGCCAAGCTGGCGCGGGCCGAAGGCTGCGCGTCGGCCATGCTGGCGCTCAAGGCCCAGGGCCTGCAGCCCGACGTGATCGTGGCGCACCCAGGCTGGGGTGAGGCGCTGTTCTGCAAGGACGTGTGGCCCCAGGCACGCCTGGTGGTGTTTGCGGAGTTCTATTACACGGTGGATGGCTCGGACTACGCCTTCGACCCGGAATTCCAGGCCGACACCCCCGCCGCGCGCATGCGCCTGCGCCTGAAGAACACCGCGCTGCTGCACGCGCTTGCCGCGGCCGACGCTGCCTATGCGCCCACCCAGTGGCAAAAGAGCCAGGTGCCGGCGGAGTTCCAGCACAAGGTGCAGGTGATCTTTGACGGCATCGACACCCAGCTGGTCAAGCCGGCGGCGGGCGTCAGCGTGCGGCTGAAGCGCGACAACCTGATGCTGAGCCGCGCGGACGAGGTGATCACCTTCGTCAACCGCAACCTGGAGCCGTACCGCGGCTTCCACAGCTTCATGCGCGCGCTGCCCGACATGCTGGCGTGCCGCCCGCGCGCCCATGTGCTGATCGTGGGGCGCGACGGCGTCAGCTACGGATCGCGGCCCAGGGGCGGGGGCTCCTGGAAGGACGCCATGCTGCGCGAAGTGGGCGCCGGCCTGCCGATGGACCGTGTGCACTTTCTCGGGCCCTTGCCCTATGCGCAGTATCTGCAGGTGCTGCAGATATCGACCTGCCATGTGTACCTGACCTACCCGTTCGTGCTGTCCTGGAGTTGCCTGGAGTCCATGAGCGCGGGCAACGTGGTGGTGGGCAGCGACACGGCGCCGGTGCGCGAGGTGATCGAGGATGGCCGCAATGGCCTGCTGACCCCCTTTTTTGACACGAAAGCCATGGCCGCACGGGTGGCGGACGTGCTGGCCGCACCCGGCGACCACGCGGCGCTGTCGGCCGCTGCGCGGGCCACGGTGCAGGCCCGTTACGATTTGAAAACCGTGTGTTTGCCGCAGCTCCTGCGGTTTATTGCCGATCAGTGAAGAAACAAGTGCTCATTGAGTACTTAAGGAATCACTACTACATGGGATAGACGCCTGTAGTCTTCTCAGATACAACAAGTTGTTTCATAGACATCCTGTTGTATTTGAAGGAGCAGTTGCCATGGCAGACATCACCGGTACCAGCGGAAACGACACCCTGGCGGGCACGACGGGCGATGACACGTTATCCGGGCTGGGTGGCAACGATGTGTTGACCGGCGACGCCGGCAACGACCTTCTGCTGGGGGGCGCCGGGTCTGACACCCTGGCTGGCGGTGGTGGCAACGACACCCTGGACGGCGGCACGATTACCGACACGGTGAACATCAGTGACCTGAATGTGGTGTCGTACAGCGCCTCCACCACCGCCGTGAACGTGAACCTGCAAACCGGCACGGCCAGTGACGGCTTTGGCGGCACCGACGCCTTGAGCAACCTGAACTTCGTCGTGGGCTCGGCCCATAACGACACCCTCACCGGCAGCACCACCCAGATCTACGAACAGTTCGAAGGCGGGCTGGGGGATGACGTGATCGACGGCGGCACCATTGACACGGTGACGCTGATCAACAGCAACCGCGTGACCTACCAGAACGCCAGCGGGGCGGTGCAGGTGGACCTGGGGCAAAACAAGGCCACCGGTGCGGCGGGCAATGACACGCTGACCAATATCAACCATGTGCGCGGCAGCAATGCGGGCGACGTGCTGACAGGCAGCGATGCCACAGGGTACATGGAAGTGTTTGACGGCCGCGGCGGCAACGACACCATCGACGGCGCGGGCGGCATTGACGCAGTGCGCTTTGACAGCTCGTCCACGACCGGTGTGACGGTCAACCTGGCCACCAACACCGCGAGCGACGGCCAGGGCGGCACGGACACCATCACCAACGTGGAAAACGTGCGCGGCAGCAACTTCAGCGACAGCATCACTGGCGACGGCAATGCCAACGTGCTGGAAGGCCAGGGCGGTAACGATCTGCTGATCGGCGGCGCGGGCAACGACACCCTGCTGGGCGGTAACGGGCAAGATTCCCTCAGTGGCGGGCCGGGTGACGACGTGCTGGACGGCGGCGCCAACGACCCGGGGCAGATCGGTGACTTCCTGAGCTACGAGGGCGCAACCACTGCTGTCAATATCAACCTGACCACGGGCCAGGTGACCGGCGGCTGGGGCAACGACACGGTCAGCGGCTTTGAAGCCGCACTGGGTTCCCAGGCGGACGACACCATCACCGGCAGCAATGCCGGTGAATGGCTGCGCGGCTACCTGGGCAACGACACGCTGGACGGCGGCGGCGGCTTTGACTTCGTGGACTATTTCAACGCCACCGCGGCGGTCGCGGTCAGCCTGACCACCAACACGGCCAGCGGCGCGCACGGCAATGATGTGCTGAGCAACTTCGAAGCCATCCGCGGCTCCAGCAACAACGACACCCTGGACGGCGACACCGGCAACAACAACATCCAGGGCATCGGCGGCAACGACTTCATTGACGGCTTTGCCGGCAACGACACGCTGGACGGCGGCGCCGGCAATGACACCGTGCTGGGCGAGGCGGGCAACGACTACATCATGGGCGCTGATGGTGGCAGCGACAGCCTGGACGGCGAAGACGGCTACGACACGGTGTCGTACAACTATTCGGGCGCCACCACGGCGGTCAGCTTCACCTCCACCCTGGCCAGCGGCACGCAAAACGACGGGCTGGGCGGCATGGACACGGTGGCCGGGTTCGAGGAAATGCACATCTTCGGCGGCACGGCCGGCGACACCCTGACCGGTGGCACCGAGCGCAACTGGATCATGGGCAACGGCGGCGACGACACCCTGACGGGCGGTGATGGCGGCGATTCATTTGCCTTCAACGTGGCGGCGGCATCGGGCACCGACCGCATCACCGACCTGGCCTCGGGCGAAAACCTGAGCTTCCAGAACCAGGGCGGCGCCACTTTCAACCTGCAGGCGACCGTGCTGTCGGGTGACGACGCCTCGGCCCTGACCAAGGGCCAGGTCATGGTGGGCAGCTTTGCCGGCGGCGTGACCAAGGTCTATGTGGGCACCAACGACACGGCGGGCGCGGACCTGACCGTGGAACTGGCCGGCAACTATGCCGCGGGCGCTTTCACGGTGTTCAACGACGCGTTTGTCGGCAACCTGCAGTATTCGCCGGGCCAGACGTTGAACGGCACGGCGGGCGACGACACGCTGAACGGCACCGCGGGCGCCGACACCATCGACGCAGCAGGCGGCAACGACTTCATCAGCGGTCAGGGCGGAGCCGACAGCGTGCTGGGCGGCGAGGGCAATGACTACATCGTCGCCGGCGGCGACGGCGCCAATGACACCATTGACGGCGGCGACGGCAACGATGTCGTCAGCAACAACTTCAACACCCAGACCAGCCCCGTCACATTCGTATCCGCCGGCCCCGGCGGCCCGCAGGCGGATGGCCTGGGCGGCACCGACACGCTGATCAACGTGGAGGAAATCCAGGTCTTTGGCGGCAGCGCCGGCGACACCCTGACGGGGGACGCCGCCCGCAACTACATCATGGGCAACGGCGGCAACGACACGCTGACCGGTGGTGGCGGCAACGACAGCTTTGGCTACAACCTGGCGGTGGCCAGCGGCGTGGACCGCATCACCGACATGAACGGCAACGACAACCTGCAGTTCACCGGCACGGCGCTGGACAGCACCATCCAGAGCGGCAACGATGCATCGGCCCTGCTGCAGGGCCAGGTGATGGTCGGCACGCCCTCTGGCGGCGTGACCACGGTGTATGTGGGAACGGCCACGCTGGGCACCCCGCTGGTGATCGAGCTGCAGGGCAGCTTCGTGGCGGCCAACTTCAGCGTCAACAACGATGCCTTTGGCGGCAACCTGGTGATGAACCCGTTCATCACCCTGACAGGCACCAGCGCCGGCGAAACCCTGACGGGCACGGGCGCGGACGAAATCCTGGATGGCCTGGGCGGCAACGATCTGCTGGTGGGCATGGGGGGCAACGACAGCCTGCGGGGCGGCGCGGGGCAAGACACCCTGGCCGGCGGTGCGGGCAATGACACGCTGGACGGCGGCACCATCACCGACACGGTGAACCTGAGCGACCTGAACGTGGCGTCGTACAGCGCGTCGACCAGCGGTGTGAACGTGAACCTGCAAACCGGCACGGCCAGCGACGGCTTTGGCGGCACCGACACCCTGGTCAACCTGAACTTCGTGGTGGGCTCTGCGTACAACGACACATTGACCGGCAGCAACAGCCAGATCTTCGAGCAGTTTGACGGTGGCCTGGGCGACGACGTGATCGACGGCGGCACCATCGACACGGTGACGCAGGCCAACGGCAACCGCGTGACCTACCAGAACGCCAGCGGCGCGGTGCAGGTGGACCTGGGCCAGAACAAGGCCACGGGCGCGGCCGGCAACGACACGCTGACCAACATCAACAACGTGCGCGGCGGCAGCGCGGGCGACGTGCTGACGGGCAGCAACGCCACGGGCTGGGTGGAGGTGTTTGACGGCCGCGGCGGCAACGACACCATCGACGGCGCGGGCGGCACGGACATGGTGCGCTTTGACAGCGCATCGACCACGGGCGTAACGGTCAACCTGGCCACCAACAGCGCCACGGACGGCCAGGGCGGCACGGACACCATCACCAACGTGGAAAACGTGCGCGGCAGCCAATACAACGACAGCATCACCGGCGATGCCGGTGACAACTACCTGGAAGGCCTGGATGGCAACGACACCATCGTGGCTGGCGACGGCAACGACAACCTGGTGGGCGGTGGTGGCGACGACACGCTGACGGGCGGCGCAGGCATGGACATCTTCCGGTTCGGCCCCAGCGGCAACGGTTTGGACACCATCACCGATTTCGGCATCGGCGACATCGTCGGCATTGGTGCCAGCCTGACCAACGGCGTGGCCACGGCGGGTGACGGCAGCACGGTGCTGAACGGCGTGCAGGTCAGCAGCAACGGCACCACCACCACGCTGTACATCGACACCAACGGCGTGGCGGGCGCCGAAACACAGATCAACCTGACGGGGGACTTCCTCCCAAGCGAATTCACCGTGGCCAACCTGGGCGGCGGCATCAGCATCGTCACCCGCGCGGCGGGCCAGACGCTGACGGGCGACGCGGGCAACAACACCCTGACCGGCAGCCTGGGCGCCGACACACTGAGCGGCCTGGACGGCGATGACGTGCTCAATGGCGCGGGCGGCGACGACAGCGTGAGCGGCGGCAACGGCGCTGACACGCTGGAAGGCGCCGACGGCGCCGACAACCTGCAGGGCGACGCCGGCAACGACATGCTGCACGGCGGCACCGGCAACGACACGCTGAACGGCGGGGCCGACACCGACACGGCTACCTACTGGGACGCCACCACCGGCGTGGTCACGAACCTGGGCACCGGCACGTCCACCGACGGCCTGGGCGGCACCGACACGCTGACGGCCGTTGAAAACGTGGTGGGCTCGGCACACAACGACAACATGACCGGCGACAACGCCGCCAACACGCTGATCGGTGACACCGGCGCTGACACGCTGAGCGGCGCGGGTGGCAACGACACCCTGTATGGCGGAGGCTGGGATGACGTGTTGATGGGCGGCGAGGGCGACGACCTGCTGGACGGCGGCACGGAAATCGACACCGCCAACTATGGCGACGCCACCGGTAGCGTCACCATCAACCTGGGCACCAACAGCGCCACGGGCATGGGCAACGACACGCTGGCCAGCATCGAGAACGCCCGCGGCGGCGCGCATGCCGACACGATCACCGGCGACGGCAGCAGCAACGTGCTGATGGGCGACGCCGGCAACGACACCCTGAACGGCGCGGCCGGCAACGACACGCTGCGAGGCGACGACGGCGACGACAGCCTGCTGGGCGGTGACGGCTTTGACGTGCTGGTGGGCGGCGTGGGCAACGACGCCCTGCTGGGCGGCGCAGACATCGACATGGCCGACTACAGCACCGCCACCGGCGCGGTGCAGGTCAGCCTGGACAGCGGCTCAGCCACGGGCGCGGCCGGCAACGACACGTTGCAGTTCATTGAAAACGTGGTGGGCAGCGTGCATGCGGATGCACTGACCGGTGATTTCAACAACAACTACCTGGCCGGCAATGGCGGCAACGACACCCTTCAAGGCGGCGACGGCAACGACGACCTGGCCGGCGGTGACGGCGACGACAACATCAGCGGCGGCACCGGCAGCGATATGCTGCGCGGCGGCGCCGGCAACGACGCGCTGGACGGCGGCGCCGACCGCGACCGCGTGAGCTACGACGACGCCACCAGCGGCGTTACGCTGAACCTGGGTACATCCACGGCCACCGGCGCCGCCACGGGCACAGACACCCTGAGCGGTATCGAAGACGTGACCGGCAGCGACCATGCCGACAGCCTGACGGGCAGCAGCGCAGACAACGCCATGGAAGGCCGCGCCGGTGACGACACGCTGGCGGGCGAGGCGGGCAACGACTTCCTGGCGGGCGGCGACGGGGCGGACAACCTGCAGGGCGGCGCGGGCTTTGACGTGCTGCGCGGCGGCGCGGGCGCCGACGCACTGGATGGCGGGTCCGACGTCGACGAAGCAGACTATTCCGACGCGCTTGGCGCCGTCACGGCCAGCCTGGCTGGCGGCTCGGCCACGGTGGCGGGCGATGCGGCCGACACGCTGGCCAACATTGAAAACCTGCGCGGCAGTACGCATGACGACGTGCTGACCGGCGACACCGGCGCCAACATGCTGGTGGGCGGCAGTGGCAACGACACCGTGAACGGTGGCGACGGCAACGACAACCTGCGCGGCGATGCGGGCAATGACGTGCTCAATGGCGGCGCGGGCAATGACTACATCAATGCGGGCGGCTCGTATGACGGCGGCAACGACACGGTGGACGGTGGCGACGGCTACGACATTGTGGCGTTCAACTACGGCGGCGAAGGCAGCGGCATCACCTTTACCTCCACCGGCCCCAACGGCACGCAGGTGGACCCGCTGGGCGGCACGCACACACTGAGCAACCTGGAAGAGGTCCACCTCATTGGCGGCTCTGGCGCAGATACCTTTACGGGCGACGCCGGGCGCAACTGGATCCAGGGCAATGCCGGTGACGACACGCTGACCGGTGGCGGCGGCAACGACACCTTTGCCTACTCCACCCAGGGCAGCGGCATTGACCGCATCACCGACCTGACGGGAGGCGACAACCTGGCCTTCAGCAACCCGGGCGGGGCCGTGCCGGTGTTGAGTAGCACCATCCTGAGCGGCAACGACGCCAGCGGCCTGACCAAGGGCCAGGTGATGGTGGGCACGCCTGGCGGGGGCGTGACGCGCATCTACGTGGGCACGGACGACACGGCGGGTGCTGACATTGAAATTGACCTGGTGGGCACCTTTACCGCCGGTGAATTTTCTGTGGCCAATGACAGCTTCAACGGCTACCTGAACTACACCCCCGCCCAAAGCCTGACCGGCACCGCAGGCGACGACAGCCTGACCGGCGGCAGCGGCAACGACACGCTGGACGGCCTGGGCGGCAATGACCTGCTGGTGGGCATGGGCGGCAACGACAGCCTGCTGGGCGGCGCCGGGTCAGACACCCTGGTCGGTGGCGGCGGCAACGACACACTGGACGGCGGCACCATCACCGACACGGTGAACCTGAGCGACCTGAACGTGGTGTCGTACAGCGCATCGACCAGCGGCGTGAACGTCAACCTGCAGACGGGCACGGCCAGCGACGGCTTTGGCGGCACCGACACCCTGGCCAACCTGAACTTCGTGCTGGGCTCGGCCTATAACGACACCATCACGGGCAGCAACAGCCAGATCTTCGAGCAGTTTGACGGTGGCCTGGGCGACGACGTGATCGACGGCGGCACCATCGACACGGTGACGCAGGCCAACGGCAACCGCGTGACCTACCAGAACGCCAGCGGCGCGGTGCAGGTGGACCTGGGCCAGAACAAGGCCACGGGCGCGGCCGGCAACGACACGCTGACCAACATCAACAACGTGCGCGGCAGCAGCGCGGGCGACGTGCTGACGGGCAGCAACACCACGGCCTGGGTGGAAGTGTTTGACGGCCGGGGCGGCAACGACACGATCGACGGCGCGGGCGGCATCGACATGGTGCGCTTTGACAGCGCGTCCACCACGGGCGTGACGGTCAACCTGGCCACCAACACCGCGACGGACGGGCAGGGCGGCACCGACACGATCACCAACGTGGAGAACGTGCGCGGCAGCAACTTCAACGACAGCATCACCGGCGACACCCATGCCAACCTGCTGGAAGGCCAGGGCGGCGACGACACCATGGATGGCGGCGACGGCAATGACACGCTGACGGGCGGCCAGGGCAACGACACGCTGAGCGGCGGCAGCGGCAACGACCTGTTCCGCTTTGGGCCCAGTGGCAACGGCGTGGACACGATCACCGACTTTGCCTCGGGCGACGTCATTGGCGTGGGCCACGGCCTGACGGCCGGCGCTGCCACGGCAGGCGACGGTAGCACGGTGACCAACGGCGGTGTGCAGGTGAGCAGCAGCGGCGGGACGACGACGCTGTGGATCGACACCAACAACACCGCGGGGGCGGAGGTGCAGATCAACCTGGCGGGCACCTATGCCGCCACCGCGTTCACCGTGACCAACCACGGCAACGGCACGAGCAGTATTACGCTTAGCAACGACCAGACCATCACCGGCACCGGCGCCAACGAAACGCTGAGCGGCGCCGAAGGCAACGACACCATCAGCGGCCTGGGCGGCAACGACGTCATCAACGGCAATGGCGGCAACGACAGCCTGCTGGGCGGTGACGGCGACGACTTCATGAACGGCGGCCTGGGCAACGACTACATCGACGGCGGCGCGGGCAATGACTGGGCCTTCCACGATGCGGCGACCTCGGCGGTGACGGTGAACCTGGGCACCGGCAGCGTGACGGGCGGCGCGGGCAACGACAGCCTGACCGGCATTGAATGGGTGGGCGGCAGCGTGCATGACGACAGCCTGACGGGCGACGGCAATGCCAACGTGCTGCAAGGCCGCGCGGGCAATGACACGCTGGACGGCGCGGGCGGAACGGACACGGCGGACTATTACCACGCCACCACCGGCGTCACGGCCAGCCTGGCCAGCAACACGGCCACCGGTGAGGGCAACGACACGTTCATCAGCATCGAGAACATCAACGGCTCGCTGCATGCCGACACCCTGACGGGCGACGGCAACAACAACAGCCTGTTTGGCGCGGCGGGCAACGACACGCTGGACGGTGGCGCCGGCAATGACGTGCTGGACGGATTTGACGGCGACGACAGCCTGCTGGGCGGCACGGGCGCCGACACGCTGCACGGCGGCGCAGGCAACGACACGCTGGACGGCGGCACCATCACCGACACGGTGAACCTGAGCGACCTGAACGTGGTGAACTACTTCAGCGCCACCACGGGCGTGAACGTCAACCTGCAGACCGGCACGGCCAGCGACGGCCTGGGCGGCACCGACACGCTGAGCAACCTCAACTTCGTCAATGGCTCGGCGCACAACGACACCATCACGGGCAGCGACAGCCAGATCTTCGAGCAGTTCGACGGTGGGCTGGGTGACGACGTGATCCATGGCGGCACCATCGACACGGTGACGCAGGCCAACGGCAACCGGGTGAGCTATGTGAGCGCCACAGGCGCGGTGCAGGTGGACCTGGGCCAGAACAAGGCCACGGGCGCGGCCGGCAACGACACGCTGACCAACATCAACCACATCCGCGGCAGCAACTTTAACGACAACATCAAGGGCAGCGACACCACGGCCTATGTGGAGGTGTTTGACGGCCGCGGCGGCAACGACACGATCGACGGCGCAGGCGGCATTGACCAGGTGCGCTACGACACAGGATCGACCACGGCGGTGACGGTCAACCTGGCGACCAACAGCGCCACGGACAACCAGGGCGGCACCGACACGCTGCTGAACATTGAAAACGTGCGCGGCAGCAACAGTGCCGACAGCATCACGGGCGACGCCAACGCCAACGCGCTGGAAGGCATGGGCGGCAATGACACGCTGGTGGGCGGCGACGGCAACGACACGCTGACCGGCGGCACCGGCGACGACAACCTGACGGGCGGCACAGGCAATGATCTGTTCCGCTTTGCGGCCAGCGGCAACGGCGTGGACACGATTGCCGACTTTGGCGTGACCGACTTCATCGGCATCGGCGCGGCATTGACCAGCGGCGTGGCGACGGCGGGCGACGGCAGCACGGTGACCAACGGTGGCGTGCAGGTGAGCAGCAGCGGCGGCGTGACCACGCTGTGGATCGACACGAACAACGCCGCAGGCGCGGAGGTGCAGATCAACCTGACGGGGACGTTTGCGGCCAATGCCTTTGTGGCCACCGACTTGGGCAATGGCACCAGCTCCATCGCCATGGCGGGTGACCTGAATCTGGGCGGGACTGCCGGAAACGACCTGCTCACCGGCGGCATCGGCGCGGACACGCTGAACGGCAGCGCTGGAAACGACACACTGGACGGAGGCGCCGGGGTGGACGTGGTGAGCTACGCGGGCGCGACGGGTGGTGTGAACGTACAGCTGTGGGCGGACCAGGCGGGCAACGACGGCCAGGGTGGATCGGACACGCTGCTGAACATCGAGAACGTGGTGGGCTCGGGCTTTAACGACCTGCTGGTGGGCGACGAAGCGGCGAACACGCTGGACGGTGGTGCTGGCGCGGACACGCTGGTCGGCGCGGAAGGCAACGACGTGCTGCTGGGTGGCGATGGCGCGGACGACCTGATCGGCGGAGACGGCGCGGACACGCTGACGGGTGGCGCGGGCAACGACACGCTGACGGGCGGCGCGGGCGCGGACACCTTCGTGCTGGACGGTGCATCGCAGGACGTGGTGTACGACTTCACGGCGGGCGCGGGCGGAGACGTGCTGGACCTGACGGGGATCACGCTGACCAACTACGGCGGAGGCAACGTGTTCAACACGGGCCACGCGCGGCTGGTGCAAACTGGTCCGAACCTGTTGCTGCAAGTGGACGCGGACGGCACGGGTGGTGGGGCCTTCCAGACGGCGCTGGTGCTGGCGGGCGTGCAGGCGGGCAACCTGACGGCGGCGAACTTTGCGGGCGGTGCGAACCCGAACGTGGCGCTGACGCTTGGCGGCACGGCAGGCGCGGACCAACTGGTGGGTGGCACGGCCAACGACACGCTGAACGGCAGCGCTGGAAACGACACACTGGACGGAGGCGCCGGGGTGGACGTGGTGAGCTACGCGGGCGCGACGGGTGGTGTGAACGTACAGCTGTGGGCGGACCAGGCGGGCAACGACGGCCAGGGTGGATCGGACACGCTGCTGAACATCGAGAACGTGGTGGGCTCGGGCTTTAACGACCTGCTGGTGGGCGATGACGATGCGAATACGCTGGAAGGCGGTCTGGGCAGCGACACACTGGTGGGCTACGGAGGCAACGACGTGCTGCTGGGCGGCGATGGCGATGACCTGATCTACGGCGGTGATGGCGATGACACGCTGGGCGGGGGCAACGGTATTGACGGCCTGATCGGCGGCGCGGGCAGCGATGTGTTTGACTTCCAGGCGGGCAGTGCGTTTGACTGGGTGGAAGACTTCGTGGCGGGCACCGACAAGATCCGGCTTGTGTCTGGCATGAACGGGTCCAGCAACACGTCTGGCGCCGCGGTGCTGGCTAATACGACGGATTCGAACGGGAACGCCATCATTGATCTGGGCGGTGGCAACACCCTCGCGCTGATCGGCGTGACCAAAGCCAGCCTGTCGGCGGGAGACTTCCTGTTCCTGTAGCCTGATCAAAGAGCGCTTGGTGCATCGACCGGGTATCATGCCCGCCCCCTTTTGGGCTGATACTTGGACGATGACCTACACCCGTCCCGACGTGGGCGATCGAATGCACGGGGCACCGCGGTGGAGCGAGGTGCTGCCTTGAGCCCCCGCTGGTTCGAGCCAGGACGCTGGCTGCGCGACTGCGCGTGGGCGGCGCTGCTCATTGCGTTGACGAACTTGCCATTCTGGGTGCTTGAGCTGCGTTACGTAGTGGCTCGGCCGGTCTTCAATGCAGACGCTGCCATGGCTTTGTTGCTTGCGTCCGCAGCCGGCGCATGGTGGGTGCTGGCGCTGGTAATGGCATGGGCGCTGGATTTGCTGCAGGGCCTGGCGATCGGTTTTCATTTCGGCACCATCAACAATCTGCTGCAAACCGTCAGGTTCCTGCCGCATGTGGACATCACCGGCTTTATGGGGCTCAACCTTATGGGCTTGGTGGCGGTGTTTGGGGTTTGCCTGGCGGCCGCTGCCTGGCTCAGACGTCGGGTGAAACCTGCGTTTTCTGCCGTCCTGGCTGTCTTGGTGCTGCTGACCCTCCTGGACGTGATCAACGGATCCGGATTGCCCTGGATGCTAAAAAGGGATGTGCATGGCGCCACCAACCTGCAGGGCAGTCCGGCGCTGAACGTCGCTGCTGTTGCGCTGGCGCGGGCCCGCCTGGAAACAGCCGCACCCGCAGACCTGGACCATCGCTTGCAGCGGGAGTTGATGGATTGGGCCGATGCTCATCGTGGCGGCAGCCTGTTTTTTGTGGTGCTGGAGTCGTGGGGTGACTATGTCGATCCTGCGGTACGGGATGCGGTGGAGTCAGCACTGCACAGCCCTCAGGCCGTGAACCGCTGGCACATATCAAGGCGCTCCGTGGCGTTCAAGGGTGCCACCACTGCTGGAGAAATCCGGCTGCTGTGCGGCAGCGCGCTGCACTACAGCCGTATCGGTTCAGCGAACGAGGCGTGCCTGGGCGTCGGGCTCAAGCGCCTGGGGTTCAGTACCGTTGCCCTGCACGGGTTTTCCAGATTCATGTTCGACCGGGAGGCATGGTGGCCTGAACTGGGGTTCGATCAAACCGTGTTTGATGACAACCTGGGCTCCGCGCCCGCGCGCTGCGGCACCGTGCTGCGCGGCATTTGCGACACGCACATGGTTGACGCGGCTGCAACCCGCCTGGGGCCGGGGCGCTTTGTCTATCTGCTGACACTGGACACACATTTGCCGCTGGCTGCGGTCGCCCTGACGGAACACGAGTCGCTGATGTGCTCGCAGCGCCAGCTGAGCGCCAGCGTCTGCCAGCATGCGGCGCAAATGGGCCGGCTGATTGGCAAAATAGTCGCTGTTGCGGCAACCCGCCAGCCGGCCCCTTTGCTGGTGCTTGCTGGCGATCATTCCCCCCCTTTCTTTGATGCCAAGGACAAATCGATGTTCTCTTCTTCGCTGGTTCCACTTGTTGTTGCGGTGCCGCGGTGATTTCAGATGACAGTGCCCGGGGCAATCCGATGGGCGATGCCCCTATGAGGTTGTTTGCCAATGCGGTTTGGGTCCGGCTGGCGGGGGGGTTGGGAAACCAGCTTTTCCAGTTGTCGGCGGCCCTGGTGTGTGCGCGTCGATGGAATTGGCCTGTCGTGCCTGTGACCGATGGGCTGGGCACTTATGCCCGGCCCCACGAAGCCACATCCTTGCGCCTCGTGCGGGCGGAGCGTCTGCTGGCGGCGCAGCCCCCCTCAAGAAGCCTTGCCTGGTTTGTGGCGCGCGCACGCGCGGGCCGGTGGATGCCATGGCTGGGTGTGAATGACCGCAACTTCCCCGAGATCTGCCGGGGCCCGCGCCGGGGAAGGCCGCTTGCTTTGATGGATGGCTATTTCCAGCGTGGATGGACGCAAGACCTCTTGGCGCAAGCCCTGACCCTGATGACAGTTCAAGCGGCGGAGCAAGCGCCTCGCCTGCCGTATGACTGCATCGTCCATGTACGCGGAACGGACTTCCTGGGCCTGCAAAGCCATGGATTCCTCCGGCCGGACTACTATGCGAACGCTGTTGCGCTGGCAAAGAGTGCAGGGCTTCGCCGCTTTGGCATCGTCACGGATGATCCCTTGCACGGCGCCCGCCTGGCGGCCTATATCGGTGAAGTGCATCGAGATGTGATGCTGGATGTTTTGCCCGCGGCCAGCGACCCGCTGGACGATTTCCATGTCATACGGTCCGCGCCCGCCAGAATCATGGGCAACAGTACGTTTGCGTGGTGGGCGGCGGCGCTGGATTCCAACGCGGCGCCTACCTGGTCATGCGCACGGTTTGTCCGGGACCAGCAAAGGGATTTCTTCCTGAAATCAGAAATTCCCCTTGACGCACAAGGCCGTCCTTGCGAGGGGCTGGCGTGAATCAAAGGCACACAACAAGCGACTGGATCCTGGTTCTGTCGGTGTTGACGGGCCTGTACAGTGCCGCGGGTCTTGCGGGCATCCTGCTGGCAGTTCTGGTGCGCGGTGAGTTCGTGCGACTGCGCCTGAGGATTTATCACGCCGCGCTGGGCGCTGCGGCGTGTTGGGCGTTGTATGTGGTGTCGCAGCGAGGCATGGCCAGTTTGCAGGGGCAATTGCCGTACCTTGCGTTTCTATGGACATTGCCATTCCTGATGGCCTGCTACCGGCCTGATGCGCACACGGTCCATGCGTTCCGGCGCATGCTATTGGCGCTGTTCGCGGTGGATCTGCTTTTCAACCTGTATTCCCTGGTGTTTGGCGCTGATCTGCTGGGGCGCACAGTCGATATGCGCGCAGCAGTGCTGGGTGCGCGACACGGCGGCCTGTTCGCCCACAGTTTCTATTCAGGGGCGATCAGCATCACCGCGCTGATTTCCCTGATGGACAAAGTCGGCTTGGCAAAAATCGTACTGGCGTTGCCACTAGCAAACTTGGTACTTGCCGGCTCCTGGCGTCTGCTGCTGGCCATCCCGCTACTTTTTCTTTTTAGATTTATATGGCGGTACAGGAGCAGGTTAATTGAGATTTGCTTGGTGGGGGTTGCGTCGGTCGCCCTTGTATGGGGGGTTTTTTCTACCTCGGCCTTTTCGTCTATTGGGATTGAGAATGACTCCAATTCATTTCGAGTAATTTCGTGGGTGCTTGCGCTCGAAAAAATTACTTCATCACCATGGACAGGCGTGGGAGTGCCAAACGTCGCTGCAGTACGAGAGCAAGGTGTTTCGGTGGAGGTGCTTGATGAAAACTTTATCGGAGAAAGTTCGTATCTCAACACAGCGCTATCTTTTGGCATTCCTTACGCAGTGTTGTTTTTACTTGCATTCTTCATAGCATTTTGGGGGGAAAACTACCGGAAACGAACGATGCAAATGGCTGTGCTGTTCCCTTACGTCGCCGTAGATATGGTGTATGGCGATTTTTTTAGTGGCGTACTGACCTCTTGTTGGCTATGGTTGCTGATCTCCTCAATCGATACCACGGTTGAGTCACCCACCAAGGGTGACAGATAAACCTTGACAAGGCCAGACATTAACCCAAGCTCATCGTCGGAGAAAAACAGTATAGATTGCGCCACGAACCACTGCCGGAAGCAGAAAAACTAGTGCGCGCATCACCCCTTGACCCAGTCCAGACAAAGGAGATTTGACGCGCGACTGAACCAAATGTCGCTGTATAGCGAGTTCGCCAAGAGCGTACTTCCACCCGCCCCGTCTTCGGTACATAGCCAGTCCAGCGTTTGCATGAACAAGTACCTCCTCAACGTTACCAGTCACCGCCCCCCTAGCCAATAAAGTTGCCCATAGCGCATAGTCTTCACGAAGATGAATATCGGGGTAACCACCGCAGTCTCGAACTATTTTTGTTCTGTAGGCGACAGTCATGTGATTAAAAGGATTGCGCCATGGCATTGTTGATTTGATGGCGCTGTGGCTCGACGGTACTCGGCGTACGCTAAGAGGTGAGCCCTGCTCATCCACCTCAAGAATACAAGCGCCAAACATGTCTAAAGTGGGATTTGACTGAAGGTACAAAGCTTGGCTTGCAAAGCGGTTCGGTAGATTAAAGTCGTCAGCGTCTGCTCGGAGAATCCATTCGGTATTGACCAGCTTAAGTCCTTGATTTAGTGCGGCTGCAAGCCCTCCGTTGTCCGGGGAGTAGGCCGCTACTACCCCGTGGTCATGCGTGAAATGGTCAATCACCCGATGTAAAGAAGGCGGTATGGGGCCATCAACTACCAGCACCACCTTGTCTGGGACTAGCGTGTTGCATATTACGCTGTTCAAAGCTCGTTTGAGTAACCGGGGTGAGTCGCCATGATATGTGGCCATCAAAACCGTGAATCCACCGGGAAAGCCGATGGGCCGTCGGCCTTGGTTATCCGTAGTCCTGTTGCTTTGCATTTTTCTTGATCAACCATGCACCCAATAGTAAAGCTGTTGACTGTAATAGCGAAAAGTATGCGACACCGACAATTGCTAGTATCCAATACATTGTTAAAAAGGTAGTTAAAAGAACGGCAGCTAAGGCTGACGCTTGAAGTCGACTTGGCTTTCTGTGCCCATGGTGTCTAGCCGCAGCCGCGTAAAAGCCGTAGGAAACTAGGAGCATTGAAACAGCTAGGTACTGCTCTAACCTCATCGCAACTCCGGAAATTAGTGTGTAAGCAACGATGAATGCGGCAGCACTAGCTGCGGAAAGACCCACCTGCATAATCAGGTAGGTGTCTGAGGAACTCATCCTTATGAGGGACGCGACACGTGCAAGAACAAGAGAATTCGACCAAAAAAGTATTAGTGGCGAAAAAAGAAGAGAGGCAGAAAAGATTCGAACAACTACTGCCATATCTATACGAGTGCTATCCAGAAGTTTTGCGCCGAGAAAAAATGGTGAGTTAAGCACTAATCCATCGAAAAGAGATATAAGAAAAATCCAGGTGAGCGATTTCGTAGAAAAGCTACTTGCTTGGCAGGTTGACTTGAATGATGACCAGCCTAGTCGAATCAGCGTATGGGCTCCCAGAAAAGTAGCTGGCATCCACTGCATCAAGATGGCATAGATTGCTAGATCATGCGTCTTGCGCGGAGCAATCAATAGCAGCAAGACAGAAATAGTAGAACCTAGAGCAAACGCTGCCGGAAACTGTGGCTGTTTGCCGACTGGAGCACGCAGCAAGTCTGTGTCAATGGACGCGAAGGGCAAGACTATTATGGCAGCCACAAGTGGCCAGTAGCCTTCAATGTGAGGAAAAAGAAGCCAGGCGCTGACAGGCGCAGCCATCGTCGCAAGAATGAATGCTTGCGTTAGAGCGACTCGAATCCGCCTGAGGTTGAACGTACGCGGACGTGACTGATCAACGGCTGCGTTGATGGTTCCTGTCATCCGTAAGGCCGTAATGAGGAACCCCAAGATGAACATAAAGAAGTAGCAACTTGCCGTTATGCTCGGTGCGTAAAGTGCAGCAATCAGTCCGAATAAGTAAAACGACGTTGCGCCTGACAGCAATCGCACAGCTGCGTAAAAAATTACATTCCGTGTGACACGAGTGGCAAGGCTGCTACTCACTTTTCACTTTCCATCTCGTCGTCGTATAGAAACAAGGATGCTGGAAGCTACGCGGTGGAGCAGGTGAAATGCTTGCTGGATAATGCGAAACCCGTACCACGCGAGGGACTCCCAGAATCGTGCCAACTTCATTTGGATACTTGATGTGCGAAGCCAGATTGTCTTTGCATCATTGTTTAGCATCAATAGAGCCTGCTCCGATCGCTGCACAGTTTTTATATCGCCACTCAATGTTTTGGTGATAGAAGTAGGAATAGGACGAGATGTAATACCCTGTCCTCGTAGGAAAACTATATTTAATGACTTTCGCGAGAGAACGCGGTAGTAAAGCTCAACATCTACGAGCCATTGGAAACGCGAATCGTAGTACTCGTACAAGCGGCGCCGAAGAATGAGCACCGATGGAGGGCCAAGCACATTTCTGCGAAGAAGGTATCCTGGCCATCGACGCGTAATCAGCTCAGCGATCCAAGTCGGCATATGAAGCCGCAAAGGTTGTAGCCCATCCTTAATCCGACAGGGTAAAACTATGGCGTCAATGCTGGTGTCGTTGCGCAGCATTGATAGAACCCTGAGAAGCACGAGGTCGTTGTCTAGGTACTCGTCATGGTGGAGCAAGAGGCAGTACTCCCCTATTGCCGAACGCAGCAAGAAATTCCAATTTTCTACTGCACCTTTGGGGGGGGAATTGCATAAGTATCGAGCTGATGGAAAATCCGAAGCCAGATATTTGATCTTTGCCTTGCTATTTGGTTGGGTTGAATCGTCCGAGACAATCACCTCGACCGCAGATGTTGAGCCAAGCGGTCCGAGGCTACGTAACGCGAGATCGACCCCGTCAGGGTGGTTATACGCCGGGATCAGAATTGATAGCAGGGGCGTCTCATTAATTCTGTGCAGGTTACTCATGTAATTTAGGCGCGCAGCTGCACTGCAATTTGGTCGCCTCTATCGACGCTGTTTGCCCAAATCGTTAGCTGACGAAAAAACCTGATGCGTCGTCGTTTGTAGATTTTCAAGTGAGCCGAGATAAGAGGGTATCCGTCCTTATGCATCTCGCTAGTCCAGAATTGCATGGGTTGTGAGTTGCAGTGAAGGGCTGATATTTGAAAACCTGCTTTACAGGCTAGCTCTCTTATGGATCGATGTGAATGCAGATATAAATGACGAGGCGCATCTAGTTGACCCCAATGTCGACCATACGCGTCGAACGCCAATGAATCGACTGTAGGAATGCATATTAGAACTCGGCCATCCGGAGTTAGTCGCTCTCGTGCCGCTGTTAGTACATTCAGCTGATCAGGCATGTGCTCCAGTGAGTGATGGAACATGATTAAATCGAACTCTCCGTGCACGTCTTTCAACTCTCCCGGCAGCAGGTGCACGCCCTCATGCGTTTGCTTCGCTGTGATGAGCGGGTCGACACCGTATAGGTGTTCGAACCCCAGGTCAGCCAACGACCGTAGGAGCGCGCCACCGCCGCAGCCCACATCCAGTATGCGCGTAGTCCTGTCTTGCGCGATGTTTAACGTGGCCTGCAGCGCGGGACTAGGGAACCGGCTGCGCAAGAGCGAGCCCAGCAGCGACGGGTACGCATAGCTTCTGTCTCGTAGTCGAGCCAACTGTTGCGTTACCCAACTTTTGCGTTGCGTTGAGTAGTAGGCCCCGGTTGGGTAATAAGCCGCCAGATCTGGGGGCACGTCTAGGATGTGCAGCACGCCGCAATGTCCGCAGTGCAGGTAGTCAAACATCTTTCCCATGCCGAACATGTTTTCTTCAGCGGTCAGAAGGCTGTTGTGTTGCGTGTTGGCGCATAGTGAGCAGGGCCGATCAGTGGGGCGGCCGGTGGCATCAGGAAACATAGTGATGGCAAGAAAGGCTGGTTCTGGCGTGTAGCATACTGCCTTGACCATGCACCCGCCCACTGTCTATCCCCGCCGGCCCGCTGTGTTTCATCCCCTGGCCTTGGTTCTGGCAGCCGTCCTGCCGGTGCTGCTTCAGCCCCACCGGGCGCAAGCCCAACAGTCCGGGCTTGCTGCTGTCGGCGCATCAGGGGGCCTGGTGGTGCCGGATGCACAGGTCCTGCCATCGGGCACCGTGGGTGCAACGCGCAGCAATTACGCGGAGCCCCAGCTGGGCAACTACAGCAAACTGCAGAACTACACCCTGGGTGTGGGCCTGCTGCCCAACCTGGAGCTGTTTGGCCGTTTTGCGGAATACCAGAATCCTCGGCCTGGCTCCACATTCATTAGTGGCATCCGCGATATTTCCGCCAACGTCAAGCTCAAGCTCCCCGAGTTCTGGCGTGGCCAGCCCGACATCGCGGTCGGCATCAATGACATTCGTGGCGGTGCGTCCTTCTTCAAGTCACGCTACGTCGTGGCAGACGGATTCTGGGGCCCGGTGCGCCTGTCTGCCGGTTACGCCTGGGGTGGGGCAATCCCGGGCAACGCTGCTGGCGAGCGTGCCTTTGACGGGCCCTTTGGCGGGGTGGAATGGCGGGTGGCCAACACCGGGCTGTCTGCGCTGGCTGAATACGATGGCCGGCAAAAGCATGTAGGCGTGCGCTACACGTCGCCGCCGCTGGCCGCCCTGGGCCACGCCCAGCTGGTCGGCACCGTGCAACGCTCCCTCGGCGCCACGGACCCAGCGGGCCGCGACGCAGACCGCACCAGCGTGGCCGTCAGCGTGGTCGTGCCCTTTGGCGGCAACGAAGAGCGCCGCCAGCACTTCAAGCCCGAAATGCAGCTGACGTCTCTGGACGCCAAGCCCGCCGCGCCGGGGGGCATGGTGGCCACGGCTGAAGACCGGCTGGATTCGCTGCAAAAGGCCCTGGTTGCTACCGGCTTGGAGCGCGTGCGCACAGGCACGCAGGGCAGCAACCTGATCGTCGAATACGAAAACAACCGCTACGCCCAGAACGAAGCCGACGCCATCGGCCTGGTGCTGGGCCTGGCGGCGGAATACGCGCCGGCCAGCATCCGCCGCGTGGCTGCCGTCACGCTCAAGGCCGGGCAGCGCATGTATGAAACATCGGTCGATGTGGCCATCTACCGGGCCTTTTTGCGCGATGGTGACGCAGCCAACGCCCGCACCAGCCTGGCGGTGGACCGCCTGCCCGGCTACAACGCGGCCGATGTGCGCTGGGTGAAGGCCGAACCCGCACGCCGCACCCCGGTGCGCATCGAAATCAAGCCAGAGCTTGAATTCATAGGCGGCACGGAGGTCGGCACGTTCGACTATTCCCTGGCCGCCAACGTTCAGGCCTTCGTGCCGCTGTGGCGCGGCGCCGAGCTGTACACCAGCTACATCGAACGCCTGTCCAATTCCGACAACTTCGAACCCGGTTTTGCCTTTGGTGCCTTTCGCAAGCGCAACGGCCTGAAGGTGGCTGCCGTGCAGCAAACCTTCTGGCTGGGCCAGCACATCCACGCCAATGTGGGCGTGGGCCGCTACAACTACGACGCCTGGGGCGTGCAGGGGGAGGCCACGGTGTTTGTACCGGGCCGCGACGACGTGATCCGCCTGCGCGGCGGTGCGTACGAGCGCCAGCCAGGCCAGAACCGGCGCCAGACGGCGCCTGCGTCAGCCACCTACCGCTGGGTGCCGCAGCCCAACACCTGGGTTGAGGCAGGCTTGCAGCAGTACAGCGACGGCTTTCGCGGCCCGTCGCTGGTGCTGACGCGCTGGTTTGGCGATGTGGGCGTCCATCTGTTTTACCGCCGCTCGGGCGACGCTCAGTTTGCCGGGCTGGAGCTGTCTGTACCGCTCACGCCGCGCCAGGGCATGGCGCCGGGCCTGGTGCAGCTGGGCGGCACCAGCCGTTTTGCGCAGGGCGTGCGCACCCGGCTGGTGGACAGCTCCACGGGCATCAACTTTGTGCAGCCCTCCGCCGCGCTGGACATGCAGCTGAATTACAACGCCGAACAACGGCAGCTCAACAGCGGCCGCAGCAGCCAGCGCTACTTTGTGGGGCAGCTGCACCGCATGCGCGAGGCCTTTTACCTGTATGCGCGCCGGCAGCTGCCGCAATAACCACAATCTGGGTATTTACCGGCGCGCCCGTATCTTGTAATAATCTCCGGCATCAGGGGTGATGGGCACCCTTTCAGGCATAACGCATTTTCCAAAAAGGGTAATCCATGAAATCTTCCAACATCAAACTGGTTTTCAGCGCCGTGGCGGCGGCGGCCCTGCTGGCCGCCTGCGGCGGTGGTGGCAGCAGCGAGCCCATCCTGGTGGCCAGCTCTGACGCCGTCATCCCCGCCAACGCCACGGTGGCGGGTGCATTGGCCGGTACGTCTTTCGCATTTCCGTCGGGCGTTGCAGCCCTGGGAACCACGGGTACCACCACCCTGGCGTTCAGCGGCACGGCGGCGGCGCCCGGCTTTGACGTCAGCTCCGGCGGCAACAGCGCCGGCGGTACGGCAGCCTTCGGCTCCTGCATCTTTGTGGTAACCCGCTCCACCTTCGCGGCCGGCCACCCGCTGGCCCTGGGCCAGACCGTCACGGTCAATCCCTGCAACGTCGATGCCCGCACCACCGGCGCCGTGGCCAACGGCCAGGCCACCTCCCGCGCGGTGGCCCTGGTGCTGGGTGCTGCCACGTCGGCCAACGCCACGGTCACCGTTGGCGTCAATGCTGGGGGCCAGCTCATCCTGAACGGCGCCATCGTGACGACCATCGCGCTCACGCCCGTCAGCGGTTGATGCCACCGGCTTTGTGCCAAACTCGAAACCCCGCCGGGTGTCCGGCGGGGTTTTTTTGTTGATGGGGGTGTGTTGTGACCATTCTTTTAACGGGCGGCGCCGGCTACATCGGCACCCACACAGCCGTGGTGCTGCTGGCTGCGGGCCACGATGTGGTGTTGCTGGACAACCTGAGCAACAGCAACCGCGGCGTGCTGCGGCGGCTGGCCAAAATCACCGGCCGCGAGGTGCCGCTGATAGAAGCCGACGTGCGCGACACCGCCCGCGTGGCCCAGGCCCTGCGTAACCATGCCTGTACCGCCGTGGTGCACTTTGCGGGCCTCAAGGCCGTGGGCGAATCCGTGCAAAAGCCCATCGACTACTTTGCCAACAACGTGCAGGGCACCATCAGCCTGCTGCAGGCCATGGACGAAGTGGGTGTGCGTAGCCTGGTGTTCAGCTCCAGCGCCACGGTGTATGGCGCGCCGCAATACCTGCCGCTGGACGAGCAGCACCCTACGTCAGCCACCAACCCCTATGGCCGCAGCAAGCTGCACATTGAAGAAATGCTGGCCGATGTGTGCGTGTCCAGCGCGGCCTGGCGCGTGGCCTGCCTGCGCTATTTCAACCCCGCCGGCGCCCATGCATCGGGCCTGCTGGGTGAAGACCCGCAGGGCATCCCCAACAACCTCATGCCCTATGTGGCCAAGGTGGCCGGCGGCGAGCTGCCGCGCCTGGGCGTGTTTGGCAACGATTACGACACGCCCGACGGCACCGGCGTGCGCGACTACATCCATGTGATGGACCTGGCCGAAGGGCACCTGGCCGCGCTGCGCTTTCTGCAGGGGGCCAGTGGCTGGCACGCCATCAACCTGGGCACAGGCCAGGGCTACAGCGTGCTGGAGATGGTGCGTGCGTTTGAATCCGCCAGCGGCAAGCCGGTGCCGTATGACATCAAGCCTCGCCGCGCGGGCGATGTAGGCTCTTGTTATGCGAACCCGGCGAAGGCCAAAGAGCTGTTGGGGTGGGAGGCCACGCGAGGATTGCAGGAGATGTGTGACAGCATGTGGCTGTGGCAAAGACGTTAACCATACGCACTAACCTGTTTAGCCCCCAGACGACTTCGATGAAAACGAACAATTCAGAAATCGAAAGACTAGCTCCGTTAGATTTGATGCGAGGGCTTGCCATATTCGGAGTGCTGGTCGTACATACTTCGCAAGTGGTGTCAGCAGGTTCTGCGTTTGACGCGCTCCTGGCATTTGGACGATTTGGAGTTCAACTCTTCTTTCTGGTTAGCGCATACACCATGTGCTACATGTGGGACGCGCGAATACATGAGACTAATAGGCAAAGAAAATTTTATATTCGTCGAGTCTTGAGGATAGTCCCCTTGTTTTGGCTAGCTATCCCTGTGTATCTCTTGCTAAATGGTGCCAGTTCTGAACTTTGGACGCCGGACGGGCGCGGTGTCCTCCAAGTTCTCCTGACGGCGACATTTCTTCATGGCTTCGTCCCTAGCGCGATAAGCACAGTCGTGCCGGGAGGGTGGAGTATTGCTGCAGAGATGACCTTCTATTTGATTTTTCCGTTAATCGCGACCTACGTGCGCGATTGGCGGCTTCTTCTATGGGCTGCATTTGCAACGTATTTCATCAATACGCTTTGGGTTTCACCCGTGTTGCTATCCGCGCTGAATCCTCACTATTTGGGAACTGCGCAATCTAGCGTGCCTCGTGATTTCGTCTATCTGAACCCGCTCAATCAGGCGCCGGTCTTCTTGCTGGGTTGCTTGCTATACCGGGCGAGATTCATGTCCTCTTCACAGCTGCGACAGGTAGGTGCTTTTCTCTCTCTCTGGCTCGTGGCGGCATTTTTTGCGTACCACCAGATCACTCAAGACGCCCGCGCCTTTGGTTTCATTGGTATCGTACTGGTGCTATGCGTACTCTTTTATGCACTGCATCAATCGAGATCCAGCCCATTCATGCCTTTAGTTGTGCTCGGACGCTTCTCTTACGGAATGTATTTGTCGCACTTTTTTGTGCTCGCCTACTTGCCCTCTTTCGGCATTAAGCAGGGCCCAGTCTATTTCGTGCTGGGCTTGTGTATTGTTTTGAGTTTGAGTTTCTTGATTGCAAGGGCGCTGAACTCCTTAGTGGAGCGCCCAGCCGCCCGATGGGCCGCACATTTAACTCGAGAGGCTGAGCCTGTAAATGCGGCGAGGCACCCAGCCTGAACCTCACTGCTAACCACTGGTGCCCGGGGCCGGAATCGAACCGGCCCGCCTTGCGGCGGGGGATTTTGAGTCCCCTGCGTCTGAAGCAAGGCTGCTTTGGACAAGGCAGGTGGCTAAAATAGTTGCATGTCTGCCCTTACACCCGCCACACCTGACCGCATCACCCTCAAACTGGGTGAGCTGTCGCCGCTGGTCGCCAAGGAACTGGGCAAGTCGGCCAACCCCAGCCGCCGCGCGGCGCAGGTTCTGGAGCAATGGGCCAAGGATGCAGCGGACGCTCGCATTGCCCAGCGCCGCCTGCGTGACCTGAAAGCGGGCAAGACAAAGGCAACGCCAGCGGCCGAAGTCTACAAAAAACTCGGTATCTGATGGCGTGGCGTCTTGAATTTGACCCCGCTGCCGAAAAAGAACTCGCCAAGCTGGATAGGGCTATCCAGAAAAAAATCAAAGGGTATCTGGCCGAGGTGTGCGGGTTGGAAAACCCGGCAGATCGTGGCCACGGATTGACGGGGCCTTGGGCTGGCTTTCATCGTTACCGCGTGGGGCAACTGCGCATCATTGTGAGTATCGAGCACGGCGTGCTCACCATACTTGTGATCAAGATTGACCGTAGAGATTCAGCGTATTGAAACCGCTGGTGCCCGGGGCCGGAATCGAACCGGCACGCCTTGCGGCGGGGGATTTTGAGTCCCCTGCGTCTACCAATTTCACCACCCGGGCAGGGTCGGGAACAGAGCCGGAAATTATGGCACAGTGGCGTGCATGACCAAGCGCCCCCACTACCCGACGATTGAAGACGCCATTGGCAAGACGCCGCTGGCTGCCCTGCAGCGCATTGGCGCCGCCGACAACGCCCAGCGCGGCAACGTGATCCTGGGCAAGCTGGAGGGCAACAACCCCGCCGGCTCCGTGAAGGACCGGCCCGCGCTGTCGATGATCCAGCGCGCTGAAGAGCGTGGCGACATCAAGCCGGGTGACACTTTGATCGAGGCCACCTCGGGCAACACCGGCATTGCGCTGGCCATGGCCGCCGCCATCAAGGGTTACCGCATGGTGCTGATCATGCCGGAGGACCTGTCCATTGAGCGGGCGCAGACCATGAAGGCGTTTGGCGCCGAGCTGATGCTCACGCCCAAGAGCGGCGGCATGGAATACGCGCGCGACCTGGCCGAGAACATGCAGCGCGAGGGCAAGGGCCGGGTGCTGGACCAGTTTGCCAACCCCGACAACCCGCGCATCCATTACGAAACCACCGGCCCCGAGCTGTGGGAGCAGACGGGCGGGCGCATTACCCATTTCGTCAGCGCCATGGGCACCACGGGCACCATCACCGGCGTATCACGCTATTTGAAGGAAAAGAACCCGGCCGTGCAGATCATCGGCGCGCAGCCGCACGAAGGGTCCCGCATTCCCGGCATCCGCAAATGGCCGCAGGAATACCTGCCCAAGATTTACGACGCCAGCTATGTGGACGAGCTGGCCTATGTGAGCCAGGACGACGCCGAGGAAATGTGCCGCCGCCTGGCGCGTGAAGAGGGCATCTTTGCGGGCATCTCGGCCGCCGGTGCCTGCTGGGTCGCTTTGGAGCTGGCCAAGAAGGTGAGCAACGCCACCATCGTGTTTGTGGTGTGTGACCGCGGTGACCGTTATCTGTCTACCGGCGTGTTTCCCGCATGACCTGTCCCGCCTGTCATGCCGGGCTTGACCCGGCATCCATGGATTGCGGGTCAAGCCCGCAATGACAACATCAAGATGACTTCAGCATTCAAGTTCTGCCCCGCCTGCGCCACGCCGCTGCAGCTTCTGGCCCAGATGGAAGACGGCGGCGAAAAGCAGCGCCTGCGCTGCCCGGCCTGCGGCTGGACGCACTGGAACAACCCCACGCCGGTGCTGGCTGCCGTTATTGAATACCGGGGCCAGATCCTGCTGGCGCGCAACGCGGCCTGGCCGGGGCGCATGTTTGCGCTGATCACCGGCTTCATGGAGGCGGGCGAAACCCCCCAGGGTGGCATTGCGCGCGAGATCAAGGAAGAGACCAACCTGAACGCGAGCGAGCTGAACCTGATTGGCGTGTATGACTTCCAGCGCATGAACCAGGTGATCATTGCTTACCATGCCGTGGCCGATGGCGAGGTGGCGCTGTCGCCCGAGCTGGCCGAATACAAGCTGTATGACTACCAGGACGTCAAGTGCTGGCCCGCGGGCACCGGCTATGCGCTGGCCGACTGGCTGCGCGGGCGCGGGTATAACCCCCAGTTCGTCGAATTCCCCAAATCCCCAAGGACCGAGTGATGCAAATAGACAAAGACCTGGACACCCGCGGGCTGAACTGCCCGCTGCCGATCCTGAAGGCCAAGAAGGCCCTGACCGACATGCAGACGGGCCAGCTGCTGCGCGTGGTGTCCACCGACGCGGGCTCGGTGCGCGACTTTCAGGCGTTTGCCAAGCAGACCGGCAACGAGCTGGTGGAGCAGCAGACCACGGGCGCGGATTTCATCCACGTCCTGCGCCGGCGTTGATGACCTGTCAGCGCTGATTACGCGCTGAGGTCCAGCCCCTGCAGGTACGCGCGAAACCGCGCGCCCACCTCGGGGTGGCGCAGCGCAAATTCCACCGTGGCTTCCAGAAAGCCCTCTTTGCTGCCGCAGTCGTAGCGCTTGCCGGCGTAGCGGAAGGCGTGCACGCCTTCGGTGTCCATCAGGCCGGCAATGCCGTCGGTCAGCTGGATTTCACCGCCCGCGCCACGCGGCTGGTTGCGGATGCGCTCGAACACCCCCGGCGTCAATATGTAGCGGCCCGCCACGCCCAGGCGCGAAGGCGCCGCTTCGGGCGCGGGCTTTTCCACCATCTGGCGCACGCGCATCACGCGGTCGTCCACCCGGTCGCCCGCCACGATGCCGTATCGGCGCACATGGGCTGCCGGCACCTCCTGCACGGCTAACAAAGATGTCTGCAACTGACCAAATGCGCTGACCATTTGCGTCAACACGCCCGGCCCGTCGCCTTCGCCGGTCATCAGGTCGTCGGCCAGCAGCACGGCAAAAGGCTCGTTGCCCACCAGCGGCTGGGCGCACAGCACCGCATGGCCCAGCCCCAGTGAACGGGGCTGGCGCACGTAGGAACAGTCCATGTCGTCGGGGGACAGCGAGCGCACCAGCGCCAGCAATTCATGCTTGCCGTTGGATTCGAGTTCGGTCTCCAGCTCATAGGCGGTGTCGAAATGATCTTCAATGGCACGCTTATTGCGGCCGGTTACGAAAATCATGTGCCGTATGCCGGCGGCATACGCTTCTTCCACGGCGTACTGAATCAGTGGCCTGTCCACGACGGGCAGCATCTCCTTGGGCTGGGCTTTGGTGGCTGGCAAAAACCGCGTTCCCAAGCCGGCAACCGGGAAAACGGCCTTGCTGATTTCTGTGACTTTTTTCATCGACGCTGCTATTTTTTCTGGATAGAGTGTGGCCGTAATGAAACAAACAGTAAGTGAATACTTCTGTCAAGGATAGGCGCTGGTGGACATCTTACTTCTTGAACGACTGGTACCGGAGGCTCTGGCCTGGCTGGAATCGCGCCATTCGGTGGAGTACCGCCCCGAGCTGGCCGCCGACCCGGCCGCCCTGCGCAAAGCCGTGTACAAGGCCGAGGCCGTCGTCCTGCCCCGCAAGGTGCCCGTCACCCGCGAATTCCTGGATTTTGCGCCGCGCCTGCGCGCCGTGGCCCGCATGCACGTGGGTACCGACAACACCGACCTTGAGGCCTGCCGCGACCGGCATATCCGCGTGATCCAGGCCAGCACGGCCACCGTGCGTTCCAATGCCGAATATCTCCTAGCCAGCCTGCTGCTGCTGTACCGCCGCGGCATTGGTTCGGCCCTCATCGGCGACCGCCATGCCGACATCCGCATCGGCCGCGAGATCAACGGCAGCGTGGTGGGCATCCTGGGGCTGGCGCCGGCCGCCCATGCGCTGGCGCTCATGCTCACCTCGCTGGGCGCGCGCCTGATCGGCTACGACCCCGCCGTTCACCACACCGCACCCATCTGGCAGCGCCTGAGTGTGCAGCCGGTGAGCCTGTCGGACCTGATGGCGCGCTCTGACGGCGTGTCGGTGCAGGTGATGTACGCGTCGCGCTATCAGGGCTTCATCAATGACAAGGTGCTGGCCCATTGCAAGCCGGGCCAGCTGTGGACGGGCATCAGCCGCTCGGCGCTGTTTGAGCCCCATGCGTTTGCCCAGGCCCTGACCGACGGCCGCATCGAGGCCTGCATGCTCGACGGTGCCGAGGCCGGCTTTGCCTCGCGCGGCACGCCGCTGCACGAGCGCGAAAACCTGTTCCTCACGCCGCGCATTGGCTCGCACACACGCGAAGCACGCCTGCGGTCCAGCTGGTATGTGGCCCACCGCGTGCACGAGGCCCTGAGCGCCACGCGCATGAGCACGCTGGATTCACTGACCAGCGCGCCCATGGAGCTGGAGCCCGCGGGCGGCGGGGCGGGGCGCTCGACAGAGCCTCAGTTCATCATTCGCTAACGGCTTGCCCTCACCCCAGCCCTCTCCCAGGGGGAGAGGGAGCCTTTTTAGCCCAAGCGCTTCAGCTGGTCCTGCACCTTGGCCAGGGTGGCGGCAAAGTCCGCCACGCGCTTGCGCTCCAGATCGATCACCGCGGGCGGTGCCTTGGCCACAAACGCTTCGTTGGACAGTTTGCCGTTGGCCTTGGCGATCTCGCCCTGCAGGCGGGCGGCTTCCTTGCCCAGGCGTGCTTTCTCGGCGGCCACATCGATTTCCATGTGCAGGCACAGGCGGGCCTCGCCCACCACGGCCACCGGGGCTGCTTGTGCGGCGGCAGCCCAGGCGGCTTCGTCGTCAAACACCTTCACTTCATTGAGCTTGGCCAGCGCCTGCAGCACGGGCGCCGCGCTGCGCATGAATTCAGCGTCGCCCACCACGTACAGCGGCAAGCGGGTGGCGGGTGACACGTTCATCTCGCCGCGCAGGTTGCGGCAGGCGTCCACCAGCGACTTGAGCTTGACCACGTGGGCAATCGACGCTTCGTCAATTTTCTGCGGCTGGGCCTCGGGGTAGCGGGCGATGCTGACGGACTCACCGGGCAGCCCTGCCACCGGTGCCACCTTCTGCCACAGCGCCTCGGTAATGAACGGAATGACCGGGTGCGCCAGCCGCAGGATGGCCTCCAGCGTGCGGATCAGCGTGCGGCGCGTGGCCCGCTGCTGGCTTTCGGTGCCGGTCTGGATCTGCACCTTGGCAATTTCCAGGTACCAGTCGCAGAACTCGTTCCACACGAAGTCATAGATGGCGTTGGCCACGTTGTCCAGGCGGTATTCGGCAAAGCCCTTGGCCACCTCGGCCTCGACCTGCTGCAGGATGGACGCGATCCAGTGGTCGGCCTGGCTGAACTGCATGTAGCCGTGGAACGGGCCGCCGGGTTCGCATTCGGCCTTGGTGTGCTCTTTCAGCCCGCAATCGTGGCCTTCGCAGTTCATCAGCACAAAGCGCGTGGCGTTCCACAGCTTGTTGCAGAAGTTGCGGTAGCCTTCGCAGCGCTTGGGGTCGAAGTTGATGTTGCGCCCCAAGCTCGCCAGCGCGGCAAAGGTAAAGCGCAGCGCGTCCGCCCCATAGGCGGGGATGCCCTCGGGGAATTCCTTTTCGGTGTTCTTGCGCACCTGCGGCGCGGTCTCGGGCTTGCGCAGGCCGGTGGTGCGCTTGTCCAGCAGCGGGGGCAGGGCAATGCCGTCAATCAGGTCCACCGGGTCCAGCACGTTGCCCTCGGACTTGCTCATCTTCTTGCCGTGCGAATCGCGCACCAGGCCGTGGATGTACACATGCTTGAAGGGCACGCGCCCCGTGAAGTGCGTGGTCATCATGATCATCCGGGCCACCCAGAAGAAGATGATGTCGTAGCCCGTGACCAGCACCGTGCTGGGCAGGTAGAGGTTGTAGTCGCTGGTGGGGCTGTTATCCACCTTGGGCCAGCCCATGGTGGAGAAGGGCACCAGGGCCGATGAATACCAGGTGTCGAGCACGTCTTCGTCGCGCGTGAGCTTTTTACCCGGAGCCTTGGCCTGGGCCTCGGCCTCGTCGCGCGCCACGTACACGTTGCCGTCTTCGTCGTACCAGGCCGGGATCTGGTGGCCCCACCACAGCTGGCGGCTGATGCACCAGTCCTGGATGTTGTTCATCCACTGGTTGTAGGTGTTGACCCAGTTCTCCGGGACGAAGCTGACTTCACCAGACTTCACCGCGTCTATCGCCTTCTGCGCAATGCTCTTGCCGGTCGGGTCCTGGTCGCTGACCTTGGTCATGGCCACGAACCACTGGTCGGTCAGCATGGGTTCCACCACCTGGCCCGTGCGCGCGCAGCGCGGCACCATGAGCTTGTGCTTTTTGGTCTCGACCAGCAGGCCCAGGGCCTCCAGGTCGGCCACCACGGCCTTGCGCGCCGCAAAGCGGTCCATGCCGCGGTATTTGGCGGGTGCGTTGTCGTTGATGGCGGCGTCCAGCGTCAGCACGCCGATCATGGGCAACTGGTGGCGCTGGCCCACGGCGTAGTCGTTGTTGTCGTGCGCGGGCGTGACCTTGACCACGCCGGTGCCGAAGGCCTTGTCCACGTAGTCGTCGGCAATCACGGGGATGGTCCGGTCGCATAAGGGCAGGTGCACCTGCTTGCCGATCAGGTGCTGGTAGCGTTCGTCTTCGGGGTGGACCATCACGGCCACGTCGCCCAGCATGGTCTCGGGGCGCGTGGTGGCCACGGTCAGGGCGCCACCACCCTCCACCAGCGGGTAGCTGATGTGCCACAGGAAGCCGTCTTCCTCTTCGCTTTCCACTTCCAGGTCGCTCACGGCTGTCTTGAGCACCGGGTCCCAGTTGACCAGGCGCTTGCCGCGGTAGATCAGGCCCTGCTCGTACAGCCGCACAAAGGTTTCCGTCACCACGCCCGACAGCTTCGGGTCCATGGTGAAGTACTCGTGCCGCCAGTCCACGCTGTCGCCCATGCGGCGCATCTGCGTGGTGATGGTGTTGCCGGATTTTTCTTTCCATTCCCACACGCGGGCCACGAAGTTCTTGCGGCCCAGGTCGTGGCGGCTCACCTTCTGTTCCTGCAGCTGCCGCTCGACAACGATCTGGGTGGCAATGCCGGCATGGTCGGTGCCCGGTACCCACAGCGTGTTGAAGCCCTTCATGCGGTGGTACCGCGTGAGGCTGTCCATGATGGTCTGGTTGAACGCATGCCCCATGTGCAGCGTGCCCGTCACGTTGGGCGGCGGCAGCTGGATGCAGAAGGACGGTTCGCCCGCCTTGGCGGCGCCGGTGCCGCGGTGGCCGGCGGCGGCGTAGCCGCGTTGCTCCCATTCGGGGCCCCAGTGGGCTTCCAGGGCGGCAGGTTCAAAGGATTTGGAAAGGCTGTTCAGGCCGGGTTGCTGGGGGGATTCGCTCATGGCCTGAATTTTAGGCCCCGGGGCAGGCTCAGCCGAACAGCGGGCAATCGGCCCAGGCCAGGCCGGCGGCGTCTTTGGCCGACACGGCGGGTGCACCGCCGCCCTCAGCCAGCTCGGCCAGCGGCCATTGCACGCCCACATGGGCGTCGTTCCAGGCCAGGGTGCGCTCATGCTCGGGCGCATAGTAGTCGGTGGCCTTGTACAGGAAGTCCGCGGACGCTGACAGCACCACAAAGCCGTGTGCAAAGCCCGGCGGTATCCACAGCTGGTGCTGGTTGCCGGCGCTCAGTTCCACGCCCACCCACTGGCCCAGGCGGGGCGATGAGCGGCGCATGTCCACCGCCACGTCAAACACGCGGCCCGAGACCACGCGCACCAGCTTGCCCTGGGGCTGGTTGATCTGGTAGTGCAGCCCACGCAGCACGCCCCGGGCCGATCGTGAATGGTTGTCCTGCACCCAGGCCGGGTCCAGCCCGGTCGCGTTGGCAAAGGTGTTGCGGTTCCAGCTTTCCAGGAAGAAGCCGCGGCTGTCGCCAAACACGCGGGGCTCCAGCAGCAAGACCTCGGGCAGGCGGGTGGGCGTGACCTTCATGGTGCTTCGCCGGCCATCGCGGTCAGGTATTCGCCATAGCTGGTCTTGGCCAGCGGCGCGGCCAGGGCCAGCAGCTGCTGTGTGTTGATCCAGCCGTTGCGCCAGGCGATTTCCTCGGGGCAGGCGACTTTCAGGCCCTGGCGCTTTTCCAGCGTCTGGATGAATTGCGCGGCTTCCAGCAGGCTCTCATGCGTGCCGGTGTCCAGCCAGGCAAAGCCGCGGCCCATGGTCTGCACATGCAGCTGGCCCTGGGCCAGGTAGTGCTGGTTGACGGCGGTGATCTCCAGCTCGCCGCGCGCGGACGGCTTGAGCGAGGCCGCGATGTCGCACACCTGCGCGTCGTAGAAGTACAGGCCGGTCACGGCGCAATTGCTGCGCGGCTGCGCGGGCTTTTCCTCGATGGAGATGGCGCGGCCCTGGCCGTCAAACTCCACCACGCCATAGCGCTCGGGGTCTTTCACGTGATAGGCAAACACCGTGGCGCCTTCCTGCTGCGCCCGGGCGTCCTGCAGCAGCCGCACCAGGTCGTGGCCGAAGAAGATGTTGTCGCCCAGCACCAGCGCGCTGGGCCCGCCGCCGACAAAGTCGCGCCCGATGATGAAGGCCTGCGCCAGGCCTTCGGGGCGGGGCTGCACGGCGTACTGGATGTGCATGCCCCAGGCGCTGCCGTCACCCAGCAGCTGTTCAAACCGGGGGGTGTCCTGCGGCGTGCTGATCAGCAGCACCTCGCGGATGCCGGCCAGCATCAGCGTGGCCAGCGGGTAATAGACCATGGGCTTGTCAAACACCGGCAGCAGCTGCTTGGAGATGGCCAGCGTGGCCGGGTGCAGGCGGGTGCCGGCGCCGCCGGCCAGGATGATGCCTTTGCGTTGGGGTGCGTTCGCGGGTTGTGTGGTGGGCATGGTCAGTGGGGCAACAAGGGCGTGGCGGCCAGCTCGGCCACCACGGCGCGCACGCCATCTTCCCATGGCGGCAGATGGATGCCAAAGGCGTCGCGCAGCTTGCGGGTGTCCAGCCGTGAATTGGCCGGGCGCGCGGCGCGCGTGGGGTAGCTGGCCGCGGGCACCGCCTGCACGCTGGCGGGTGTGGCCTGCAGCGCCAGGCCGCAGGCGCGGGCATGGGCCACGGCCAGCTGCGCGTAGCCATGCCAGCTGGTGCTGCCCTGCGCCGCCAGGTGGTACACGCCGGCCAGGTGGGTGGCTTGCGGCTCGCGCTGCAGCCGCATCACGGCATGGGCGGTCACGTCGGCAATCAGGGCGGCACGCGTGGGCGCGCCCCATTGGTCATTCACCACGGTCAGCGCAGGGCGCTGCGCCGCGGCGCGCAGGATGGTTTTCAGGAAGTTGGCGCCCCAGGTGTCAAATACCCAGCTGGTGCGCAGGATCAGGTGGCGCGCGCAACCGGCCGCCAGCGCCTGGTCGCCGGCCAGCTTGCTGGCGCCGTACACGCCCAGCGGACGGGTAGGGCTGGTTTCCGTCCAGGGCTGGTCGCCGCTGCCGTCGTACACATAGTCGCTGGAGTAGTGCACTACCCAGGCGCCGCTGCGGCTGGCCTCGGCGGCAATCACTTCGCAGGCCGTGGCGTTCAGCGCATGGGCCGCCGCCGGCTCGTCTTCGGCCCGGTCCACCGCCGTCCAGGCGGCGGCGTTGACGACCAGCGCCGGCTGCACGGCGCGCAGGGTGGCGCGCAGGCTGTCGGGTTGGGCCAGGTCGGGCCCGCCTTCGCGGCGCGGCGGCGGGGCCATCACGTCCCCCGCCAGCGCCAGGCTGCGGCGCAGCTGCCAGCCCACCTGGCCGTTGCCGCCCAGCAGCAATATCTTCATGCGGGGTTGTCCAGGTACCAGGCCACCGTCTGGCGGATGCCGTCTTCAAACGCGATCGTGGGCCGGCAGCCCAGCGTGCGTTCGAGCTTGCGGTCGTCGATGGCATAGCGGCGGTCGTGGCCGGGCCGGTCGGTCACGTGGGTGATGAGCGACGCGTGCGGCTGGCCGCCGGGACGCGGGCGCAGGCCGTCCAGCGCGCTGCAGATCGCATGCACCACGGCCAGGTTGGTGCGCTCGGAGCGCCCGCCGATGTTGTAGGTGTCGCCCGGCGTGCCGCCGGCCAGCACGGCACGCAGCGCGGCGCAGTGGTCGTCCACGTGCAGCCAGTCGCGCACCTGCAGGCCGTCGCCATACACCGGCAGAGGCTTGCCGGCCATGGCGTTCAGCGTCACCAGCGGGATCAGCTTTTCAGGGAACTGGCGCGGGCCGTAGTTGTTGGAGCAGTGGGTGGTGAGCGTGGGCAGCTTGTACGTGTGGTGCCAGGCGCGCACCAGGTGGTCGGCCGCCGCCTTGGACGCCGAATAGGGGCTGTTGGGCTCGTAGCGGTTGGCTTCGCTGAAGGGCGGGTCCTGCGGGCCGAGGGAGCCGAACACTTCGTCGGTGGACACGTTCAGGAAGCGGAACGCAGCGGCATCGTCCGCCGGCAGTGCCTGCCAGTACGCGAGCACGGCTTCCAGCAGGTGCAGCGTGCCCACCACATTGGTCTGTGTGAAGGCCAGCGGCCCGGCGATGGACCGGTCCACATGCGATTCCGCCGCGAAATGCACCACCGCACGCGGGCGGTGCTGTGCCAGCAACTGGCCCACCAGCGGGGTGTCGGCAATGTCGCCACGGCTGAAGTGGTAGCCAGGGTGGTCCTGTACGCTGCGCAGGTTGGACAGGCGCCCGGCGTAAGTGAGCAGGTCCAGGTTGACCACGGGCTCGTTTTGCGTGGCCAGCCATTGCAGGATGAACGCCGAGCCGATAAAGCCGCAGCCACCAGTCACCAGAATCATGCGGAGCACCTTTTGAACATGCCCCTGAGGATATCAAAGGGGTCAGGGTGCCAGAAGGCTCAGGGCGTCTGGCGTGCCGCCTCGATGCACTCGCGCAGCACCTGCGCGTCGCCGACCTGGTTGGCCAGCAGCAGGATCAGCCGCGCGTTGAACAGCTCGGACTGTTCGCGGCTCAGGTCTGTGTGGGCGTCCATGAGCTGTTCGTAAAAGGTGTCTGCGTCCTGCAGGTTCAGCGTGGTCTTCATGCGGTGGTCTCCGGTTGGTGCGCGGCGCCCAGCGCCCGCGCCACGGCATGGACCAGTGTGGCGTCAATGCTTTCGCCCGTGGCGGCCACATAGGCGTCGGGCCGTACCAGCGCCCAGGCATGGCCAAACACATGGCAGGCGCCCTGCAGGTGGCCGTGCGGGTCGCGCACATGTTCGGTGGCGTCGGCGCGCGCGGTGGCGTCCAGCACCTGCACGCAGCGCACGGGCGCGGTCTGGGCCAGCGCGCGCAGGCGTTGCAGCGCGTCGCGGTTCAGGTCGCCAAAGGCCAGCAGCAGCAGGTCGCCATCGGCCCACTGCAGCAGTTCATTGACCGTGCCAGTGCTGCCATCGGCCCAGCGCAAGGCCACGTTTTGCACCGGCAGCCCGCCCGTGCTGTCGCACGCGGCGGATTGTGTGTAGGGGTTGGCGATGGCCATGCGGCCGGTGTTGACGAACTGGCGGGCAAACGGGTACTGCTTGGCCAGGCCGATGGCCGCGTTGCGGAACACGCGTTCCATGCCGTCGGCCGGGCGCAGAAAGCGCGCCGTGCGGTTGGTCACGCGCACGTTCTGCGTGGCGGCTTCGTGGCGCTCCTGGTGGTAGGTGTCCAGCAGCGCCGGGGCGGCGCGGCCGCGCAGCACGGCGGCCAGTTTCCAGGCCAGGTTGTCGGCGTCGGCCACGCCGGTGTTGCCGCCGCGCGCGCCAAACGGGCTCACGACCTTGGCCGAATCGCCCATGAAAAACACGCGGCCGTGGCGCATCTGGTCAATGCATTCGCTGCGGTAGGCATAGGGGCCCACCCAGACGATCTCCACCCCGCAATCGGGGCCGAACTGCCGCGCCAGCCGCTCGCGCACCACGTCCTCGCGGCTCACATAGGCCGGATCGGCGTCGGGCGCCATCTGGTAGTCAATGCGCCACACGTTGTCACCCATCAGGTGCTGCCAGACGGCGCGGTTGTCATTGAACGGCGCTTCGATCCAGGTGTGGCGTTCCACCGGCGGGTGTTTGGTAAAGCGCACGTCGGCAATGCACCAGCGGTCGTCGCCCTTTTTGGCGGTGACGGAGGCATGGCACCAGCCGCGAAACGGGCTGCGCGAGCCGGTGGCGTCCACCACATGGTCGGCGCGCAGCTGGTAGTCGCCCGCGGGGGTGGTCACGCTCAGCGTGGCGCCGCTGGCGTCCTGCTTGAAGGCCGTCACGCGGTTGCACCAGCGGATGTCCACATGGCCCAGCTGCTGGATGCGGTCCACCAGGTAGGCCTCGATATAGAACTGCTGGATGTTGATGAACGGCGGCTGGGTGGACAGGTTGTAGGCGCTTTGCTGCTTCAGGTCGAAGGAATACACCTCGTCATGGCCGGCAAAGGTGCGGCCCACGCTCCACTGGATGCCCTTGGCGGCAATCGGCTCGTACACGCCCAGGCGGTGAAAGATCTCCAGCGAGCGTTGCGTATAGCAGATGCCGCGGGATGATGCGCCCTTGACGCCCACGGTGTTGTCCTCGTCCAGCAGCACGGCAGCCACGCCCTGGCGGGCCAGCGCGCAGGCCAGCGTCAGGCCGGTGATGCCGCCGCCGACGATGACGATGGGGCTGTGCCCAGGCCGCCCGGCGGCGATCTCGGGCGGCGCGACAAACGGGTATTCGGGCAGCACATAGCCGCTGCCCTGGGTGAATTCATAGCCGTTGCTGAAGCTGGTTTGCGCGTAGCTGCTGGGCATGGCGGCGGGTCTCGCTGTCGTTGTGGGTGGGGCTTTGTTATTTCTTGGCGGTGTATTCCGGGCGGTCGTTCTGCTGGGGCTTCAGTGCCTCGGCCGCCTTGCCCTCGGCGCGGTCCTTTCGCCACTGCTCCTTGCGGGCGGTCCATTCGCGCAGGCGCGCGTGGGCGGTCTTGCTTTCCTGCAGCATCTGGAATTCATCGGCACGCTGGGCGGTCAGCTCCAGCCGCACACCGTTGGGGTCAAAGAAATAGATGCTGTCAAAGATGTGGTGGTCGGTGATGCCCAGCACCTCGATGCCGTGGGCTTCCAGCCGGGCCTTCATGTCCTTCAGGGCCTGCACGGAATCGACCCGGAACGAGATGTGGTTGACCCACAGCGGCGTGTTGGGCGAAGGCAGGGCGGCTTCGTCGTTGCCCAGGTCGAAGAACGCGATGAACGAGCCGTCCTGCAGGCGGAAGAAGAAGTGCGTGTACGGGCAGTATTCACCTGTGCTGGGCACCACGTCGCTCTGGATGATGTGGTACAGCGGCAGGCCCAGGATGTCTTCATAGAAGTGCCGGGTTTCCTCGGCATCTTTCGCGCGGTAGGCGTAGTGGTGCAGTTGGTGGATGGGGGCGGGCGCGGGCAGCGCGGCGGTGTCTTTGAGGACGGCGGCCATGGTGTCTCCTTGGGGCTTGGCAATTTACTATTGCGTAACGGATTTACTATACCGTAATTATTGCGACCATCCAACGTGGCGCTTACTGGGTATTGAGAACAATTATCAATACTATCGCTGCGATAGTGAAATTCCATGCAGTGAATTGACGCAGCCAATTAGACGCGCGGCCCTAACAGGGCTACGCTGCTCAGGTCTTTGACCCCAAGGTGTTCAAGGCGACCGAGTCAGTTTGTTCAACCCACGAAGGAGATATCCCATGGCAGCACTCAAAGGCTCCAAGACGGAAGAGAACCTGAAAGCCGCATTTGCCGGTGAATCCCAGGCCAACCGCCGCTACCTGTATTTCGCAAACAAGGCCGACGTCGAGGGCCAGAACGATGTGGCGGCGCTGTTCCGCTCCACCGCCGAAGGCGAGACCGGCCACGCCCATGGCCACCTGGAATGGCTCGAGCAATGCGGTGACCCGGCCACCGGCTTGCCCATCGGCCCCACCCGCGACAACCTGAAGGCCGCCGTGGCCGGCGAGACGCACGAGTACACCGACATGTACCCGGGCATGGCCAAGACGGCGCGCGAGGAAGGCCACGATGAAGTGGCGGACTGGTTTGAAACGCTGGCCAAGGCCGAGCGTTCGCACGCCAACCGTTATCAAAAGGCCCTGAATGAGCTCGTTGACTGATTGAACGATCACCCCCGAGGCGCTTCGCGCCTCCCCCTCAAGGGGGCGCCACCCGCGGCCCGGCACAGCCGGTTCCGCGGTGGCCCTTGAAAGGAATTCCATGACCGCACGAGAAGGTAGCCTTGAGGCGCCCACGCGCCATCCTCTGGACTGGAGAAATGCCGAGTTCTGGAACGAGGAATCCGCGTTCCATGAGCTTGAGCGCATTTTTGACATCTGCCACGGCTGCCGCCGCTGCGTGAGCCTGTGCGGATCGTTCCCCACGCTGTTTGACCTGGTGGACGAAAGCGCCACTGGCGAGGTGGACGGCGTGGCGAAACAGGATTACTGGAAGGTGGTGGACCAGTGCTACCTGTGCGACCTGTGCTACCTGACCAAATGCCCCTATGTGCCGCCGCACGAATGGAACCTGGACTTCCCGCACACCATGCTGCGCGCCAAGGCCATCAAGTTCAAGAAGGGCGAGGTCAAGGCTGGCGAGAAATTCCTGGCGTCCACCGACGTGCACGGCCAGTTTGCCGGCATTCCCGTGGTGGTGCAGGTGGCCAATGCCGTCAACAAGACAAAGCTCGCCCGCGGCGTGATGGAAAACATGCTGGGCGTGCACAAGGACGCCTGGCTGCCCGAGCTGGCCACGCGCAAGTTCCGCGCAGGCGCGAAGGATTCGCAAGGTCATGCGGTGCGTGATGGCGCCAAGACGCCTGGCAAGGTGGCGATCTATTCGACCTGCTACATCAACTACAACGAGCCCGGCATCGGCCACGACCTGCTCAAGGTGCTGGACCACAACGAAATCCCGTACGTGCTGGTCGAAAAGGAAAAGTGCTGCGGCATGCCCAAGCTGGAGCTGGGCGACCTGGATTCCGTCAACGCGTCCAAGGAGGCCAACATCCCGGTGCTGGCGAAGTACGCGAAAGACGGCTTTGCCATCCTGAGCGCGGTGCCCAGCTGCACGCTGATGTTCAAGCAGGAGCTGCCGCTGATGTACCCGGACGACGCCGACGTGCAGCAGGTGAAGGACGCGATGTGGGACCCGTTCGAGTACCTGATGCAGCGCAAGCGCGACGGCCTGCTCAAGACGGAATTCACCAGGCCGCTGGGCAAGATCAGCTACCAGATTCCCTGCCACGGCCGCGTGCAGAACATCGGCAAGAAGACCGAGGAAATGCTGAAGATGATTCCGCAGACCTGGGTGCAGACCAACGAGCGCTGCTCGGGCCACGCGGGCACCTTTGGCGTCAAGAAAGCCTATCACCCCATGGCCATGAAGATCGGCAAGCCACTGTTCAAGAAGATGGCCGACCACCCAGGCTCGGGCAAGGCGCAGGACGGCAGCGTGGCCAGCGCGCCCGGTGTGCCGGACTGGATCAGCTCCGACTGCCCGCTGGGGGGCCACCACATTGCCCAGGGCTTTGAGGTGAACCAGCTGGGCAACCCCACGCTGGCCCACCCGCTGACGCTGGTGCGCATGGCGTACGGCATCAACTGAAGAGAACGACGATGCAACTCACCGGGAAAATCACACGCGACAGCCTGATGTCGCTGGAGGCCTACAGCAAATACCGCAAGCAGCACAAGGCCGGCATCATTGCCCACCGCAAGCTGCGCAGCGTGGGGCTGGGCGAGCACATCACGCTGCAGTTTGAAAGCGAGACCAGCATCCGCTACCAGATCCAGGAGATGCTGCGCATAGAAAAGATCTTTGAAGAAGAAGGCATCGAACAGGAAATCGAAGCCTATGCCCCGCTGGTGCCGGATGGCAGCAACTGGAAGGCGACGATGCTGATCGAATACCCCGACGAGAACGAGCGCCGCCGCGAGCTCGCCCGCCTGATCGGGGTGGAAGACCGCATGTTCGTCGAGGTGGAAGGCCACGCGCGCGTGTACGCCATTGCCGACGAAGACCTGGACCGCGAGAACGACGAGAAAACCTCAGCCGTGCACTTTGTGCGGTTTGAACTGACGCCGCCCATGTGCGCGGCGGTGAAGGCGGGCGCCAGCGTCAAGCTGGGCTGTGACCACACGAACTACCCGGCGCACATGACGATCCCGCCCGAGACGCTGGCCTCGCTGGCGGGCGACATCCGCTAGGAGCCTGAGCGGCAGAAGAGATGTGTCATGCCGGGCTTGACCCGGCATCCACTGCGGGCGCGAACAGGTCCACCCGGTCGGTGATGATGCCGTCCGTGCCCAGGCTGATGAGCCGCTGCGCGGCCCAGTCGTCATTGACGGTGTAGCTCAGCGTGCGCAGGCCGGCGCCTTGGGCCTGGGCCACCGTGGCGCTGTCCCACAGCGCGTGGTTGCACACCACGGCCACGCATTCCAGGGCCAGTGCGGTGTCCAGCCAGCCCGTCCACAAGGTGTCCAGCAGCAGGCCGCGCGGCAGGCCGGGCGCCGCACTGCGTGCGCCTTGCAGCGATTCGGGCCGGAACGACGTGAGCAGCGGCGGCACGGCCTGGCCCTGCCACAGCTGCTGCGCTTCGCGCGCGACCACTTCGCCGGTCTTTTGCTCCAGGCCCGGCGTGGGCTTGATCTCGATGTTCAGGTGGTAGCCGTTGGCCAGGCAAAAGCGCGCCAGGTTGGCCAGCGTGGGCAGCGGCTCGCCCGCGTGGGCGCGCGAATGCCAGCCACCGGCGTCCAGCTGCGCGAGCGCGGCCCAGGGCTGGTCGCCGCCAATGCCCTGGCCGTTGGTGGTGCGCTCCAGCGTTGCATCGTGCATGAGGAAGACCACACCGTCGGCCGACAGCTTGGCGTCGCATTCAAACATGCGGTAGCCATGCGCCGCCCCCAGGCGGAACGCCGCCAGCGTGTTCTCGGGCGCCAGCTTGCCGGCGCCGCGATGGGCGATCCAGCGCGGGTAGGGCCACGCAGAGGAGGGCGTTGTCCTCGCGTTTGCCACGGGTTAGATCCGCTTGCCGCTGGCCGCGTCGAACCAGTGCACGCGGTCTTCACGCGGGGTGGCGTGGATGATGCTGTCAGGCGCCGGCGTGGGGCCGCCTTCTTCGCTGCGCACAATGACCTGTTCGTCGCCCAGGCGGGTGTAGATCAGGCGTTCAGCGCCCAGCAGCTCGGTGGTCTCCACGCGCAGCTCCCAGCCGGTGCTGCCGATGTCCAGGTGCTCGGGGCGAATGCCCATGATGGCACCCGCGCGGGCGCCGGGGGCGTTCTTCAGCAGGTTCATGGGCGGCGAGCCGATGAAGCTGGCCACGAAGGTGGACGCGGGGCTGTGATAGACCTCTTCGGGCGTGCCGAACTGCTCCATCACGCCGGCGTTCATGACGATCATGCGCTGGGCCAGCGTCATGGCCTCGACCTGGTCGTGCGTGACGAACAGGCTGGTGATGCCCAGCTCGCGATGCAGCTTCTGGATTTCAAGACGGGTCTGGGCGCGCAGCTTGGCGTCCAGGTTGCTCAGCGGTTCGTCAAACAGGAACACCTGGGGCTGGCGCACGATGGCGCGGCCCATGGCCACGCGCTGGCGCTGGCCGCCGGAGAGCTGGCGCGGCTTGCGGTCCAGCAGGTGGGCGAGCTCCAGGATCCTGGCGGCCTTGTCCACGCGCTGCTTGATCTCGCCCATCGGCATCTTCTTGATCTTCAGGCCGTAGGCCATGTTCTCGAAGACGCTCATGTGCGGATACAGGGCATAGTTCTGGAACACCATCGCGATGTCGCGCTCGGCCGGCTCCAGGTTGTTGACCACGCGCGGGCCGATGGAGATTTCGCCGCCCGAGATTTCTTCCAGCCCGGCCACCATGCGCAGCAGGGTGGACTTGCCGCAGCCCGACGGGCCCACGATCACGATGAATTCACCGTCGGCGATGTCGGCGTTCACGCCGTGGATCACCTGCAGCTCGGCCTTGCCTTTGCCGTACTTCTTGACGACGTTCTTGAGTTGGATTGAAGCCATTTATTTTTCCGTATCAACCAGGCCCTTGACGAACCACTTTTGCATCAGCATCACCACGATGGCGGGCGGCAGCATCGCCAGGATGGCGGTGGCCATGACCACGTTCCATTCGATGTAGACCTCGCCAAAGATCAGGCGCTTGATGCCCATCACGATGGGGTACATGGATTCGTCGGTGGTGACCAGCAACGGCCACAGGTACTGGTTCCAGCCATAGATGAACTGGATCACGAACAGCGCCGCCATCGAGGTCTTGGACAGCGGCAGCAGTACGTCCTTGAAAAACCGCATGGGCCCCGCGCCGTCCATGCGCGCGGCCTCCACGAGCTCGTCAGGCACGGTCATGAAGAACTGCCGGAACAGGAACGTGGCCGTGGCCGACGCGATCAGCGGAATCGTCAGGCCCGACATGCTGTTGAGCATGCGCAGGTCGGAGATCACTTCGTAGGTGGGGCCGATGCGCACTTCCACCGGCAGCATCAGCGTGACGAAGATCATCCAGAACACGATGTTCTTGAACGGGAAGCGGAAGTACACGATGGCAAACGCCGACAGCAGCGAGATGGCGATCTTGCCGATGGCGATGATCAGCGCGCTGGCCAGGCTGATGCCCATCATGGGCAGGGCCGGTGCGACCGACGCGCCAGCTTCGGTCTTGCCGCCAAACAGCGCGAAGCGGTAGCTTTCGACGATGTTGTTGCCCGGCAGCAGCGAGATCGGGTTGCTGGACATGATCTGCTCGGCCGTCTGCGTGGAGCCGATGAAGGTCACGTAGATCGGGAAGAACACCACGACCACCCCCAGGATGAGGATGGCGTGCGAGATGAAGTCGAGGACGGGGTTGCGCTGGATCATGTCAGTAATGAACCTTCTTCTCGACGAACTTGAACTGGATCACGGTGAGCGCGATCACGATCAGCATCAGGATCACCGACTGCGCGGCCGAGCCGTTGATGTCCATGGCCTTGAAGCCGTCGTAATAGACCTTGTAGACCAGGATGGAGGTGTCCTTGCCCGGGCCGCCGTTGGTGGCGGCGTCCACGATGGCAAAGGTTTCGAAGAACGCATGCACGACGTTGATGACCAGCAGGAAGAACGTGGTGGGTGACAGCAGCGGGAACACGATGCTCCAGAAGCGCTTCCAGGGCGTGGCGCCGTCGATGGTGGCGGCCTCGATCAGCGAATGCGGGATCGACTGCAGCCCGGCCAGGAAGAACAGGAAGTTGTAGGAGATGTACTTCCAGATGGACGCGATCACGATCAGTGCCATGGCATGGTTGCCGTTGAGCACGTGGTTCCACTCAAAACCCATTTCAATCAGCGCGTAGCGGATCACGCCATAGGGCGAGGCGAACATCATCAGCCACAGCACGCCAGCCACCACCGGCGCCACCGCATACGGCCAGATCAGCAGGGTCTTGTAAAGCCCGGCCGCGCGCACCACGCGATTGGCCATGACGGCCAGCAGCAGTGACAGCGCCAGGCCGCCGACGGCCACCAGCGCCGAGAAGATGGCGGTGATGCGGAAGGAGTCGAGGTAGGAGGGGTCGGCAAACAGCCGCTTGAAATTGTCCAGGCCGACGAATTCGCGGGTGGCGCCAAACGCGTCTTCCTGCAGCACGCTCTGGTATAGCGCCTGGCCGGCCGGCCAGAAAAAGAACACCAGGATGATCGCCATCTGCGGCGCGATCAGCGCCCAGGGCAACCATGTGGATTTGAAAGTGACTCGTTTTTCCATACTGATATTGTGGCCTGCTACAAAAAATCCTCCCCCGCTTGGCGGGGGAGGGCAGGGGTGGGGGTGCCGTCAGTACGGCCAAAGGCAAAAGTCCGTCAGGACTTATTCGCCTTCTGGAAGCGCTCCAGCTGCTCGTTGCCGCGCTTGACGGCATTGTCCAGCGCTTCCTTGGGCTGCTTGCTGCCCTGCCACACGCCTTCCAGTTCCTCGTCAATGATGGTGCGGATCTGCACGAAATTGCCCAGGCGCACGCCACGCGACTTGTCGGTCGTCTTGCGGATCATCTGGTTGACGGAGACGTCGGCGCCCGGGTTCTGCTTGTAGAAGCCGGATTTTTCGGTCAGGTCGAACGAGGCCTTGGTGACTGGCAGGTAGCCGGTGCGCTGGTGGCTGGCGGCCGCCACTTCAGGCTTGGACAGGTGGTTCAGGAAAGCGGCCACGGCCTTGTATTCCTCGGGCTTCTTGCCGGCCATCACCCAGATGCTGGCGCCGCCGATCACGGTGTTCTGCGGTGCGCCGGGCACGTCGGGGTAGTAGGGCAGGGTGCCCGTGCCGTAGCCGAACTTGCCGTTGCGCTTGACGCTGCCGGCCAGGGCCGACGAGCCGGTGGCCATGGCGCATTCGCCGGACACGAAGGTCGCGTCGGCCTTGTTGTCGCGGCCCTTGTAGACAAAGAGGCCGCTCTTGGCCATGTTGGCCAGGTTTTCAATGTGGCGCACGTGCAGCGGGCTGTTGAACGCCAGGCGCGTGTCCAGGCCGCCGAAGCCGTTGTTCTTGGTTGCGTACAGCACGTTGTGCCAGGCCGAGAAACTTTCCAGCTGCGTCCAGCTGATCCAGCTGGTGGTGAACGGGCACTTGTGGCCGGATGCCTTGAGCTTGGCGGCAGCCAGGGCCACTTCAGGCCAGGTGGTGGGCGGCTTCTCGGCGTCCAGGCCGGCGGCCTTGAAGGCGTCCTTGTTGTAGTGGAACACCGGCGTGGAGCTGTTGAACGGGTAGCTCAGCATCTGGCCGTTGGGGGCGGTGTAGTAGCCGGCCACGGCCGGCACGTAGATGCTGGGGTCGAATTTCAGGCCGGCGTCGTTCATGACCTTGGCCACGGGCACGACGGCGCCCTTGGCGGCCATCATGGTGGCGGTGCCGACTTCAAACACCTGGATCATGTGCGGCGCATTGCCGGCACGGTAGGCCGCGATGCCTGCCGTCATGGATTCGGCGTAGCTGCCCTTGAACGTGGGCACCACCTTGTAATTCTTTTGGCTGGCGTTGAAGTCCTTGGCCAGGTCGTTGACCCATTCGCCCAGGGCGCCGCCCATCGAATGCCACCACTGGACTTCAGTCTGGGCGTGTGCGGGAAAGGCGAGTACGGCGGCCAGCGCCGCAGCGGAAAGTTGCAGTTTCATGAGTTCTCCTGAATTGGATGCACGAGATTACGATGGATTTGTGACAGGCGATTTAATCTGCCCGCCATGGCCGCCACAAGCGGGATTTCCATGAGCCCGGGCCAGCCTTGTCCCCTGCGGGACCGTGAATTGGTGCGCTGCGGTAACATCCGCCTTCAGCCGGGGTGCCTTTCTGGCTGAGCCCAACCAGAAGCCCGATGAACGCTCCTACCACGCTCCAACACCTCATGGCCGCGGTCGATGACGCGCCGCGCCTGCGAGAGATCCCCTACAACTACACCTCGTTCTCGGACCGCGAGATCGTGATCCGGTTGCTGGGCTCCCGGGCATGGGACGTGCTGAACCAGCTGCGCGAGGAGCGCCACACCGGCCGTTCGGCCCGTATGCTGTATGAGGTGCTGGGCGACATCTGGGTGGTGCAGCGCAACCCCTACCTGCAGGATGACCTGCTGGACAACCCCAAGCGCCGCCGCCAGCTGGTGGAGGCCCTGGACCACCGCCTGGCCGAAGTGGACAAGCGCCGCACGCCCGGCACCGACCCGCAGCGCGACGCGCTGGTGGGCGAGCTGCTGCAGGCGGCCAACGCCGCCATCCGCGCGTTTGACGCCGCGTTTGCCGAAACCGCCGCGCTGCGCCGGCGCGCCCAGCGCCTGCTGGGCAAGCACACCGCGCGCGACAACATCAAGTTTGACGGCCTGAGCCGCGTGTCGCATGTGACCGACGCGACCGACTGGCGCGTGGAATACCCGTTCGTGGTGCTCACGCCCGATACCGAGGCCGAGATGGCCGCGCTGGTGCAGTGCTGCATCGAACTTGGCCTGACCATCATCCCGCGCGGGGGCGGCACCGGCTACACCGGGGGCGCCATTCCGCTGACCTGGAAGAGCGCGGTGATCAACACCGAGAAGCTCGAAGCCATGACCGAGGTGGAGATGGTGTCCATCCCCGGCGTGGACCATCCCGTGCCCACGATCTGGACGGAAGCCGGCGTGGTCACGCAGCGCGTGGCCGACGCAGCCGAGCGCGGTGGCTACGTGTTTGCCGTGGACCCGACCTCGGCCGAGGCTTCCTGCGTGGGCGGCAACATCGCCATGAACGCGGGCGGCAAGAAGGCGGTGCTGTGGGGCACGGCACTGGACAACCTGGTGTCCTGGCGGATGGTGACGCCCGATGCGCAGTGGCTGGAGGTGACCCGCCTGGACCACAACCTGGGCAAGATCCACGACGCCGAAATGGCGAGCTTCGAGCTCAAGTACTTCGAGGCCGATGGCCGCACGCCGGTGCGCACCGAGCGGCTGGACATCCCCGGCAAGACCTTCCGCAAGGAGGGGCTGGGCAAGGACGTGACCGACAAGTTCCTGAGCGGCCTGCCCGGCATCCAGAAGGAAGGCTGCGACGGCCTGATCACCAGCGGGCGCTGGATCGTGCACCGCATGCCGGCCCACACCCGCACGGTGTGCATGGAGTTCTTTGGCAATGCGCGCGATGCCGTGCCCAGCATCGTGGAAATCAAGGACTTCATGTTCGCCGAACAAAAGCGAAGCGGTGTCCTGCTGGCGGGCCTGGAGCACCTGGACGACCGCTACCTCAAGGCCGTGGGCTATGCAACCAAGAGCAAGCGCGGCGGCTTCCCGAAGATGGTGCTGATCGGCGACATTGCAGGCGACGACGCCGACGCCGTGGCCCGCGTGACGTCCGAGGTGGTGCGGCTGGCCAATTCGCGCAGCGGCGAGGGCTTCGTGGCCGTGAGCCCCGAGGCGCGCAAGAAATTCTGGCTGGACCGCAAGCGCACGGCCGCCATCAGCCGCCACACCAACGCCTTCAAGATCAACGAAGACGTGGTGATCCCGCTGCCGCGCATGGCCGAATACACCGACGGCATCGAGCGCATCAACATCGAGCTGAGCCTGCGCAACAAGCTGCGCCTGGCCGACGAGCTGGAGGCTTTCTTCACCCGCGGCAACCTGCCGCTGGGCAAGAGCGACGACGCCAGCGAAATCCCGTCGGCCGAGCTGCTGGAAGACCGCGTGGCCCAGGCCGTGGCGCTGGTGCGCGAGGTGCGCGCTCAGTGGCAGGGCTGGCTGGACCAGGTGGACCCGCTGTTCGCGCAGTTGCAGGACCATACCCTGCGCGCCAGCTGGAAGGTGCAGCTGCGCGTGCCGCTGGCCCACATCTTTGCCGGGGATGCGTTCAAGCCCATCCTGGAAGAGTGCAACGCGATCCACAAGCGCGTGCTCAAGGGCCGCGTGTGGGTGGCGCTGCACATGCATGCGGGCGACGGCAACGTGCACACCAACATCCCGGTCAACAGCGACGACTACGAGATGCTGCAAACGGCGCATGAGGCGGTCAAGCGCATCATGGTGCTGGCCCGTTCGCTGGACGGCGTGATCTCGGGCGAACATGGCATCGGCATCACCAAGCTGGAATTCCTGACCGACGCCGAGCTGCAGCCGTTCACCGACTACAAGCACCGGGTGGACCCCGAAGGCCGCTTCAACAAGGGCAAGCTGCTGCGTGATGGCGGCGCTCCTGGCATGCATGCCGACCTGACCAATGCCTACACGCCCAGCTTTGGCCTGATGGGGCACGAGTCGCTGATCATGCAGCAAAGCGACATTGGCGCCATTGCCGACAGCGTGAAGGACTGCCTGCGCTGCGGCAAGTGCAAGCCGGTGTGCGCCACCCATGTGCCGCGCGCCAACCTGCTGTACAGCCCGCGCAACAAGATCCTGGCCACCTCGCTGCTGGTGGAGGCCTTCCTGTACGAGGAGCAGACGCGCCGCGGCGTGTCGATCAAGCACTGGGAGGAATTCGAGGACGTGGCCGACCACTGCACGGTGTGCCACAAGTGCCTGTCACCCTGCCCGGTGAACATCGACTTCGGCGATGTCTCCATGAACATGCGCAACCTGCTGCGCAAGATGGGGCAGAAGTCGTTCCGCCCCGGCAACGCGGCGGCCATGTTCTTCCTCAACGCCACCAGCCCGCAGACCATCAAGCTCATGCGCGGCGCGATGGTGGACGTGGGCTTCAAGGCGCAGCGCCTGGCCAACAAGGTGCTGCGCGTGGCCGCGCGCAAGCAGACGGCCAGGCCACCTGCCACCGTGGGCACCGCCCCGGTCAAGGAGCAGGTGATCCACTTCATCAACAAGAAGATGCCCGCCGGCCTGCCCAAGAAGACCGCGCGTGCGCTGCTGGACATCGAAGACAAGGACTACGTCCCGATCATCCGCAACCCCGCGGCCACCAATGCCGAGACCGAAGCGGTGTTCTACTTCCCCGGCTGCGGCTCCGAGCGCCTGTTCAGCCAGGTGGGCCTGGCCACCCAGGCCATGCTGTGGCATGCCGGAGTGCAGACCGTGCTGCCGCCAGGCTACCTGTGCTGCGGCTATCCGCAACGCGGCAGCGGCCAGTTCGACAAGGCCGAGAAAATCATCACCGACAACCGGGTGCTGTTCCACCGCGTGGCCAACACGCTGAACTACCTGGACATCAAGACGGTGGTGGTCAGCTGCGGCACCTGCTATGACCAGCTGCAGGGGTATGAATTTGGCAAGATCTTCCCGGGCAGCCGCATCATCGACATCCACGAGTACCTGCTGGAAAAGGGCATCACGCTGCAGGGCAAGGACGCCTACCTGTACCACGACCCCTGCCACAGCCCCATGAAGCTGCAGGACCCGATGAAGACCGTGAAGGCGCTGGTGGGCGACAACGTGCTCAAGAACGAGCGCTGCTGCGGAGAATCCGGCACCCTGGGCGTGACGCGGCCCGACATCTCCACCCAGGTGCGCTTTCGCAAGGAAGAAGAGCTGCGAAAGGGCGAAGCCCGGCTGCGTGGCACGGGCCAGGTGGCGCCGGACGCCAACGTCAAGATCCTGACCAGCTGCCCCAGCTGCCTGCAGGGCCTGACGCGCTATGGCAATGACCTGAACAACGGCCTGCTGGAGGCCGACTACATCGTGGTCGAGATGGCCAACCAGATCCTGGGCGCCGACTGGATGCCGCAGTACGTGCAGGCTGCCAACAACGGCGGCATCGAGCGCGTGCTGGTGTGATCATGGGGGCGCCGGGCTGCAGCCTTTGTGAGACCGACGGCGGTGTGCTGGTTTACCGCGCGGCCCGGTTTCGCGTGGTGCGTGCGGAGGAACCGGGCTTTCCCGCGTTTTACCGCGTGATCTGGAACGACCATGCCGCCGAGTTCTCGGATCTGGACACAGGCGGCCAGCGCTTGTGCCTGGACGCCGTGGTGGCGGTGGAGCAGGCGCTGCGCGAGCAGCTGAGGCCGACCAAGGTCAACCTCGCTTCGCTGGGCAATATGGTGGCCCATGTGCACTGGCATGTGATCGCCCGGTTTGACTGGGACAGCCACTTTCCGTCGCCGGTGTGGGCCGCAGCGCAGCGCGCGTCGCCGGCAGACCGGTGTGCGGGCGTGGAGGCTCTGCGTGACCAGACCGAGGCACTGATGGTGCGCAAGCTGCAGGCGCTGGGCGCTTAAAACACCGGGGTTCGTGAAATCCGCACGTTTGCTGGCAGTGCCCCTTCGGAGCCTTGGGACTTATTGCCTAGGCGCTGCGGCAAAAACCCCCTACAGTGCCGGTATATTCGCTCGCAAGCGCACATGTAAAGATTTTCCGGAGGTTGCAATGCCCGCCCCATACGTTCAACCCAGGCGACTGGCACCCTTGGCATGGGGTGTCTGCCTGCTTCTGGCCGCGGCCGGAGGCCAGGCGCAGACGGCCGGCGAAGTCGAGTTCGCGCGGGGCGTGGGCTTCGCCCAGACGCCCGGCGAAAACCCCCGTACGCTGGGCCGGGGCATGCAGCTCAAGGAAGGCGACCGCCTCACGACGGCTGACGGCGCCTCCGCCATCATCAAGCTGGCCGACGGCACGCGCATGACCGTGCGGCCCAACTCGGAGCTCGTGCTCCAGCAGTACCAGTTCAAGGAAAACGCGCCCGACAACAGCATGCTCATGCAGCTGGTGCGGGGTGGCTTCCGGGCGGTGACGGGGCTGATCTCCAAGACCTCGCCCAATGCGGCACGCGTCCAGACCAACACCGCCACCATCGGCATCCGCGGTACCGACTTTGATGCCCGCGTATGCGCCAAGGACTGCGGCGCCGAATCGGCCAAGGTGGCCGACGCATCGCGCCCCAACGCCGTGCTGGCCAGCGCCAAGGTGGTGTCGGCGCAGGGTGACGTCAACGCCGTGGACGGCGCGGGCCAGCGCCGCCGCCTGGTCGATGGCGGCAGCATCTACCCGGGCGACATGGTGGAAACCGGCGCCGGCACCCGTGCCGTGCTGGTGTTTCGCGACCAGTCGCGCATGTCGCTCGGCTCGGGCACGAAATTCCGCGTGGACAACTTCGTCTTTGACGAAAAGAACGCGGGCGAAGGCCGCTTCCTGGTGTCGCTGCTGCGCGGCTCGGTGCGCGCCCTGACGGGCCTGATTGCCAAGGCCAATAATCGCAACGTGGGTTTCAGCACGGCCACCGCCACCATTGGCATCCGCGGCTCCGGTGGTGACATCAGCTGCACCGGTGCCTGCGCGGGCGAGCCTGGCGGTGGTGACGCCGGTCTGAGCGTGTTCACCTGGCTGGGCTCCTTCACGGTCACGCCCCAGGGGCAGTCCGCGTTGCAGGTGCTGCAGGCGGGGCAGGGCCTGTTCATTTCGCCCTCGGGCATCCGCCCGATTGCAACGCAGCCGCCCATGGACACCCCCCGCCCCGACCAGATCAACGTGCCCCAGAGCACGCTGGACAAGTTGTTTGCGAGCAACAACGTGGCCGATACGGAAGAAGGTCTCTTCGTTTTCGTACGCGACGGCCACATCGAGATCGCCAGCAAGAACGAAGTCCTGCACCTGGGCAAGGGCGAAGCCGGCTTTGCCAACAACAACGGCGACACCGCCCGGCCCGCCGTCATTCCCAAATTCATCCAGTTCGACAACCTCCCCCTGCCCACCACCAAGAACCCGTTGCTGGTCAGTGTGCTGGCCGACTCGGGCATCAAGACCGCCAAGCAGTGCAACTGAAATCGTTACAGGGCGTGACAAAGCGCGCCTGCGGGTGCGACAATTTCAGTCAGTGGTGACTGACTTGATAGGGTGAATGACAAGATGACACAAGGCGCAAGCAAACGTGGCGGCCGGTTCCGCCGCTCGCAGTTGGCCATGGCGGCCGTATTTGCGGGTCTGGCCGGAACGGCGTCGGCCCAGGCGCCTGCTCCCGCACCCGCACCCACACCCACACCCGCTCCCGCACCGCTGACGGCAGCGCCCGCGCCCGTGTTCGCCATCAAGGGCTTCAAGATCACCGGCGAGAACCCGCTGGGCGATGGTGACACGTCGCGCATCCTGGCGCCGTACCTGCGGGCTGATGCCAACATGGACACCCTCCAGAAAGCCACTTCGGCGCTGGAGGAAGCGCTGCGGGCCAAGGGCTTTGGCCTGCACCGGGTAGCCTTGCCGCCCCAGGAAGTGGGCGACACCGTCACCCTCGAAATCGTCAAGTTCACGATCAGCAAGCTGACCATTGAAGGCGCCAGCCTCTACAGCGAGGCCAATGTCCGCCGCAGCATCCCCGAGCTGCGCGAAGGCCACACGCCCAATTTCAAGACCATGGCGGTGCAGACGGCCATTGCCAACGAGAACCCCAACAAGCAGGTCCAGGTCGGCATCAAGGAGGCCGAGGAGCCCGACAAGATCGACGCTACCCTGACCGTCAAGGAAAGCCGGCCCTGGACATTTGCGCTGGCGCTTTCCAATGGCGGCTCCGAGTCCTCCGGCAAGGACCGTTTCACGGTCACCGGCGGGCATACCAACCTGTTCGACCTGGACCACCAGTTCACGGGGGCGTACACCACGTCGATCGAGCGCTTCAGCGATGTGAAGCAGCTGGGCCTGCAGTACCGCGTGCCGCTGTACACGCTGGGCGGCGTGCTGGGCCTGAGCTACACGCGCTCGGACGTGGTGGGTAATTTCGGTGTGTTTACCAGCACCGGCGCGGGCCACACCTTCGGTGCCACCTACACGGCCTACCTGCCGCCCGAAGGCGGCCGGCGCAGCTACGTGACGATGGGCTTTGACGACAAGGTCTTCAACGCGTCCAAAATCAACGACATCCCGGTGCCCGGCCAGGTCACGCGGCGCAGCCGCCCGGTGACGCTGGGCTACAACGCCCGTACTGAGTCCGACACATCGGTATGGGGCTACAACGTGGAGCTGGCCGCCAACACCAGCAGCGGCACCGGCAACGACCTGGCGTCCTACCAGACGGAAGACCCCCGCATCACCACCACCCGCTGGAAGGCGCTGCGTGCGGGCATCAACTATTCCGCCAGCTTTGCGGGCAACTGGCTGTGGAGCGCACGTTCCCAGATGCAGTACAGCCCCGACGTGCTGATTTCCGGGGAGCAGTTTGGTATCGGTGGCTCCACGTCGGTGCGCGGCACCGAGAGCGAGCGCCCCATCTCTGGCGACCGTGGCCTGTCGGCGTCGCTGGAAGTCACCACCCCCGAATTCCTGCCGGGCCTGCGGCTGGCGGGCTTTGTGGACGCCGGCTGGTTGTCCAACAACAATCCAAACGGTACGTCCAAGCCGTCCAGCGACCGGCTGGCTGGCTTGGGGTTGGGCCTGCGCTATGGCAATGGCCCGGTGTCGATCACGGCGGACTACGGCCGCCTGGTCCGTGGCAGCAACGTGCCACTGACCATCAACACCGGCTCGCCGCAAAAGGGCGACGAGAAGCTGTACCTCAACATGTCGGTGCGGTTCTGAGCGCCATGGCAGGTTTGCAGGCCGGCGCGCCCACCCCCGTCTCGCTCACGGTGCACAACCAGTCCAGGGTGCTGGAGGTTGCTTTTTCAGACGGCGCTTCGTTTCGCATCCCGTTTGAGCTGATGCGGGTCTACTCGCCCTCGGCCGAGGTGCAAGGCCATGGCCCAGGCCAGGAAGTGCTGCAGACCGGCAAGCGCCATGTCGATCTGGTGGGGCTGGAGCCGGTGGGCAACTACGCGGTGCAGCCTTCGTTCTCCGATGGCCACGACAGCGGCCTGTTCTCATGGGCATACCTGTACGAGCTGGGTGCGCGCCAGGACCATCTGTGGGCCGAGTACGCGCAGCGGCTGGCCGCCGCGGGCGTGGACCGCGACGCCCCGATGGCGCCCAAGGGCGGTCACGCCTGCACGCATCACTGACGCCACTGATTGCCTTTCGTCATATTCCCGACAGATTCCCCGCATGGGTGCGGGGTTGTCGCCTTTGCGCAGGGCATTCGGCCCTAGCATTCCCTTATGGCTACCACGCATTTCGGCTTTGAATCTGTCAACGAGGACGACAAGGCGCGCCGTGTACGCGGCGTGTTCGACTCCGTCGCGCCGCGCTACGACCTCATGAACGACCTCATGTCCATGGGGCTGCACCGCGCCTGGAAGGCGTACACGGTGATGGTGGCCAACCTGCGCGAGGGCTCCCGCGTGCTGGACATCGCGGGCGGCACGGGTGACCTGGCCCTGGCCTTCGCCAAAAAGGTCGGCCCCACCGGCCAGGTGGTGCACACCGACATCAACGAGGCCATGCTGCGCACCGGGCGCGACCGGCTGCTGGACGCTGGCGTGGCCGTGCCCACGCTGGTGTGCGACGCCGAAAAGCTGCCCTTTGCCGACGGGCATTTTGACGCGGTGAGCGTGGCCTTTGGCCTGCGCAACATGACCCACAAGGATGCGGCGCTGGCCGAGATGAACCGTGTGCTCAAGCCCGGCGGGAAGCTGCTGGTGCTGGAGTTCTCCAAGGTGGCGCGCCCGCTTGAGAAGGTCTACGACTGGTACTCATTCAGTGTGCTGCCGCGCCTGGGCAAGCTGGTGGCCGGCGACGATGCAAGCTACCGCTACCTGGCGGAATCCATCCGCATGCACCCGGGCCAGCAGGAACTCAAGGCCATGATGAAAAAAGGCGGCTTTGGCCATGTGGACTATCACAACCTGACCGGCGGCGTGGTGGCCTTGCATGTTGGAATCAAGTGTTGAAGTGATCCGGAGGTGACATGAAGTTCCTGTCGTTGATTCTTGTGGGCGTGATGCTTGTCGCCATGGCGGATGCCGAGGCCAAGCGCCTGGGCGGCGGCAAGCCGCTGGGCCGTCAGTCCAGCAACGTGACGCAGCGCGAGGCCGCGCCCGCAGCCCCCGCAGCGCCGGCCCAAAACGCAACCAACGCCGCCGCCGCCAAGCCCTCGGCGGCGCCTGCGCCTGCGCCTGCCGCCGCCGCGCCCAAGCGCCCGTGGGGTGCCATGCTGGGTGGCCTGGCCGCCGGCCTCGGCCTGGCCTGGCTGGCCAGTTCGCTGGGGCTTGGCGAGGCATTCGGCCAGTTCATGCTTTTCGGGCTGCTCGCGCTGGTGGTCATGGTGGTGGTCGGCATGGTCATGCGCGCCCGCCGTGGCCCGGCTGCCCCGGCGGCAGGCGCCGGCCCCTACGCCTTCCAGGGCGCCGGCTCCGCGGCGGACGCCACCGCGGCGCGCCAGTACAGCCCCGACAAGGTGGGCAACGATGCGTCGGCCCGCCCCTGGGAGCGCAACAGCATGTCGTTTGATGCCGGCAAGTACGCGGGCGCCACGGACGCGGGCGGCGTGCAGATCGGCTCGGCGCTGGCGGGCTCGCAGTCCTGGGGCGTTCCCGCGGGCTTTGACACCGAAGGTTTCCTGGCTGCGGCCAAGCGCAATTTCGTGACGCTGCAAGACGCCTGGGACCAGTCCGACATGGCCACGCTGCGCTCGATGATGACCGACGGCATGGCCGGCGAAATCCGCGCGCAGCTGGTCGAGCGCGAAAGCCACATGGGCGGCCAGCCCAACAAGACCGACGTCGTCATGCTTGAGGCGCAGCTGCTGGGCATCGAGGACCTGGGCGACGACTACATGGCCAGCGTGGAGTACTCCGGCATGATCCGTGAACAGCCCTCGGCGGGCCCCAGCCCGTTCCGCGAGGTCTGGAACATGACCAAACCCAAGAACGGCGCGACCGGCTGGCTGGTGGCTGGCGTGCAGGCCCTGCAGTAAGCCGGCCGATCTGCTGGCGCGCGAAGGCGGGCCGCATAATCGGGGGACTATGGCAACACAGTCCCCCTTTCCTTTTCTGGACACCTTGTTTGAGAAGCTGGGCGCGGGCCTGCAGCCGCCGGCCTGGGCCGTGGAAGAAACCCACCAGCGCCTGGTGTTGCTGATCAACCATGTGCTGATGCAGGAACCCGAAGCCCAGGCACGCCTGGCCCGCCAGGCAGGCCGCGTGACCGAGGCGCGCTGGCGCATGTTTTCCATCCGCGTGGCCGCAACGCCGGCGGGCCTGCTGGAAGTGGCCCCCGCCACCGGCACGCCCGACCTCACGCTGACCCTGACCGAAGAATCCCCCTGGGCCCTGGCCCAGGCCACGCTGCGCGGCGACAAGCCGCCCGTGCGCATCGAGGGCGACGTGCAGCTGGCCGCCGAGGTCAACTGGCTGGTGGACAACCTGCGCTGGGATATGGAGGAAGACCTGTCGCGCCTGATGGGCGACGCGCCGGCCCATGCCTTGATGCAGGGCGTGCGCGGCATGGGCCAGGCCCTGCGCCAGTTCGTGGGCGCCCGTCCGGGCGGCGGCGCGGCATGACGCGGTACCTGCGAGGGGTCTTCATTGTCTGGGTGGCGCTGCGCTACGGCCTGGACGAACTGGTCCTGACGAGCTTCCAGAAGCCCTGGCTGCGCGTGATCGCGCGCATCGTGTCGGTGGGGCGCAACCTGCGCGCGCCGCGGGGCCAGCGCCTGCGCGAGGCACTGGAGCGCCTGGGCCCGATCTTCGTGAAATTCGGCCAGGTGCTGTCCACCCGGCGTGACCTGCTGCCCACCGACATTGCCGACGAGCTGGCGCGGCTGCAGGACCGGGTGCCGCCGTTTGATTCCGCGGTTGCCATCGCCACCATCGAGCGGGCGTTCCGCCGGCCCGTGAGCGAGATCTTCGTGAGCTTCGAGCGCGAGCCGGTGGCCAGTGCGTCCATTGCCCAGGTGCACTTTGCCGTCATCCGTGACCGCGGCGGCCGCGAGCGCGAGGTGGCCGTCAAGGTGCTGCGCCCCGGCATGCTGCCCGTCATCGAAAAAGACCTGAGCCTCATGCGCATGATGGCCGGCTGGGTGGAAAGCCTGTCGGCCGACGGCAAACGCCTGAAGCCGCGGGAGGTGGTGGCGGAATTTGACAAATACCTGCACGACGAGCTGGACCTGGTGCGCGAGGCCGCCAATGCCGCCCAGCTGCGGCGCAACATGGCGGGGCTGGACCTGGTGCTGATCCCCGAGATGTTCTGGGACTTCTGCCATCCCGAGGTCATGGTCATGCAGCGCATGCATGGCGTGCCCATCAGCCAGGTGGAGCGCCTGCGCGAGGCGGGCGTGGACACGCGCCAGCTGGCGCGCGACGGCGTGACGATCTTCTTCACCCAGGTGTTCCGCGACGGCTTCTTCCATGCCGACATGCACCCAGGCAACATCCAGGTCAGCCTGGATGAGGCCACCTTCGGGCGCTACATCTCGCTGGACTTCGGCATCATCGGCACGCTGACCGAGTACGACAAGGAATACCTGGCGCAGAACTTCACCGCGTTCTTCCGCCGCGACTACAAGCGCGTGGCCGAGCTGCACATTGAGTCGGGCTGGGTGCCGCCTGAAACACGCGTGGACGAGCTGGAGGCCGCCGTGCGCACCGTGTGCGAGCCGTACTTTGACCGCCCGCTCAAGGAGCTGTCGCTGGGCATGGTGCTGATGCGGCTGTTCCAGACCTCGCGGCGCTTTCATGTGGAAATCCAGCCCCAGCTGGTGCTGCTGCAAAAGACGCTGCTCAACATCGAAGGCCTGGGCCGCCAGCTGGACCCGGACCTGGACTTGTGGAATACCGCAAAGCCGTTCCTGGAGAAATGGATGGTCGAGCAGATCGGGCCCCAGCGCCTGATCGAGGAGCTCAAGGCCCAAGCCCCGCGCTATGCCAAGGTGCTGCCCGACCTGCCGCGCCTGCTGCACGACTACCTGCGCCAGCGCCCCTCGGACCACCGCCGTGACCTGCAGGACCTGCTGGCGGAGCAGCGCCGCACCAACCGGCTGCTGCAAGCCATCATCTACGGTGGTATCGGTTTTGCATTGGGGTTAATCGCCATGCAGATCCTGGTGCGCGTGCGGGTTTTCTAGCCTTTTTTGCCGATAATCCGCGGCAGCCGTCCTGGCTTGGGTGTGTGACTCAACTTTCACGGAGCGTAGAGATGCTGATTACCTTCATCGTGCTGTACTTGCTGGGCTCGGTCGCCATCGGCCTGTTTGCCGCCCGCCGCGTACACAACACGGCCGACTATGCGGTGGCCGGCCGCAGCCTGCCTCTGGCCGTGGTGATTGCCACCACTTTTGCCACCTGGTTTGGTTCGGAAACCGTGCTGGGGGTGTCTGCGCGGTTCGTGTCCGGCAACCTGGGCGCCGTGGTGGAGGACCCGTTCGGTGCCTCCATGTGCCTGATCCTGGTCGGCCTGTTTTTTGCCTACAAGCTCTACCAGAAGAACCTCATCACGCTGGGCGACTACTACCGCCAGCGTTACGGCAAGAGCATTGAGGTGGTGTGTTCCACCATCATCATCTTCAGCTACCTGGGCTGGGTGGCGGCGCAGATCACGGCCCTGGGCCTGGTGTTCAACCTGCTGTCGCAAGGCGCGATCTCCATTTCCATGGGCATGGTGATCGGCACCTCCGTGGTGCTGGTGTACACGCTGTATGGCGGCATGTGGTCGGTGGCCATGACCGATTTTGTCCAGATGATCGTGATCGGCGTCGGCCTGGTGCTGATTGCCTGGTTTGCCGCCGACCTGGCCGGTGGCGCGGGCAAGGTCATTGAGTACGCCGCACGGGAAGGCAAGTTCCAGTTCTTCCCCGCAAGTAGTGACGGCAAGGAATGGGTCTTTTTCTTTGCCGCGGCCATCACCATGATGCTGGGGTCCATCCCGCAGCAGGACGTGTTCCAGCGGGTGATGTCGTCCAGGGACGCCAAGACCGCCGTGCGTGGCCCGGTCATTGGCGGGACGCTGTATTTCCTGTTTGCCCTGATTCCGATGTTCGTCGTGACCGCGGCCGTCATGGTCATGCCCGACGTCGCCCCGGCCCTGCTCCAGGACGATCCACAAAAGGTGTTGCCGACGCTGGTCATGGAGAAGATGCCCGTGATCCTGCAGGTGGCCTTCTTCGGTGCGCTGCTGTCGGCCATCATGTCCACCGCGTCGGCCACGCTGCTGGCACCCAGCACCACGTTTGTGGAGAACATCCTGCGAAACATCAAGCCCGGCATGAGCGACCAGGCCACGCTGCGCGCCATGCGCATCAGCGTGCTGGTGTTTACCGTGTGCGTGCTGCTCTATGCCATCACCATGCAGGGCACATCCATCTATGAGCTGGTGTCGGGCGCATACCAGGTGCCGCTGGTGGGCGCGTTCACGCCCTTGGTGTTTGGCCTGTACTGGAAACGCGCCACCACCCAGGGCGCCATCATGTCGGTGGTGCTGGGGCTGGGGACCTGGCTGCTGTTCATCGCGGTTCCGGGCTGGGCCGATGCCTTCCCGCAGCAGCTCGCCGGGCTGCTGGCCGCCATCACGGGCATGCTGGCCGGCTCGCTGATGCCGCAGTTCATGGCTGACCACAAGGGCCACGTTCATCACTTCGAGGGATCGGCCAGCGCCTGATCGTGTGCCTGCGCCGGGCTGGCGGTGGGCTGGCAGTGGATGGGGGCGTTGAAACGCCCCCTGCCGCCTATAATTGAGGGTTTTGCAATCCAGACCCCCACCGCCATGCCTATCTACGCCTACAAATGCGAGTCCTGCGGGCACAGCAAGGACGTCCTGCAGAAAATCTCGGATGCGCCGCTGACCGAATGCCCGGCCTGTGGCAAGGCCACGTTCTCCAAGCAGGTCACCGCCGCGGGCTTCCAGCTCAAGGGATCAGGCTGGTACGCCACCGATTTCAAGGGTGGCAGTACCGCCAGCCCGGCGCCTGCCTCCACGGCTGGCGCCAAGCCCGCGGACGCCAAGCCTGCGGACAGCAAGCCGTCTGACTCGTCCCCCGCCAAAGCCGAGTCGGCGCCGTCGGCATCCGCCGGTGGCTGCGGCAGTGCCTGCGCCTGCCACTGAAAGCCCGAATGGCTGCGCTGCGCAAATGGCTTTTTGCCGGGTTGCTGGTCATCGTTCCGGTGGCCATCACGGTCTGGGTGCTTCAATGGATCATTGGCACGCTGGACCAGACCCTGCTGATCCTGCCGGCTGCCTGGCAGCCCGACAAGCTGCTGGGCGTTCACATACCCGGCTTTGGCGTGATCCTGGCGCTGGCCATCCTGCTGGCCGTGGGCGCAGCCGCCAGCAACTTCTTTGGCCGCACCCTGTTGGGCTGGTGGCACAACCTGCTGGGGCGCATCCCGGTGGTGCGCTCCATCTACCTGAGCGTCAAGCAGGTCTCCGACACCCTGTTTTCCGAAACCGGCAACGCCTTTCGCACAGCGGTGCTGATCCAGTGGCCGCGTGAGAACATGTGGACCATCGGCTTCGTCACCGGCACGCCGGGCGGTGACGTGGCCAACTACCTGCAGGGCGAATACCTCAGTGTTTACGTGCCCACGACGCCCAATCCCACGGGCGGCTATTTTGTGATGCTGCGCCGCGAGGACTGCATCGAGCTGAAGATGAGCGTGGACGATGCGCTCAAGTACATCGTCTCCATGGGCGTCGTCGTACCCGGCGGCCCCTTCAACCAGAACATCAAGTGAAGCGCCCGTGCGGCGCAGCCATGCCATGCCCAAAATGCGTACGACTTATTGCGGTCTCGTGACCGAAGCCCTGCTGGGCCAAACCGTGACCCTGTGCGGCTGGGTGAACCGGCGCCGCGACCATGGCGGCGTGATCTTCGTGGACCTGCGCGACCGCGAAGGCTACGTCCAGGTCGTGTGCGACCCCGACCGCGCCGATATGTTCAAGGCGGCGGAGGGCCTGCGCAACGAATTCTGCGTGCAGATCAAGGGCCTGGTGCGTGCGCGCCCCGAAGGCACGACCAATGACAACCTGAAAAGCGGCAAGATCGAGGTGCTGTGCCACGAGCTCAAGGTGCTCAACCCGTCGGTCACGCCGCCGTTCCAGCTGGACGACGACAACCTCAGCGAGACCACGCGCCTCACGCATCGCGTGCTGGACCTGCGCCGCCCGTACATGCAGAACAACCTCATGCTGCGCTACCGCGTGGCCATGGAGGTGCGCAAGTTCCTGGATGCCAACGGCTTCATCGACATCGAAACGCCGATGCTCACCAAGAGCACGCCCGAGGGCGCGCGCGACTACCTGGTGCCCAGCCGCGTGCACGACGGCATGTTCTTCGCGCTGCCGCAGTCGCCCCAGTTGTTCAAGCAGTTGCTGATGGTGGCGGGCTATGACCGGTACTACCAGATCACCAAGTGCTTCCGCGACGAAGACCTGCGCGCCGACCGCCAGCCCGAGTTCACGCAGATCGATATCGAGACCTCGTTCCTGACCGAGGAAGAAATCCGCGCGATGTTCCAGGGCATGATCACCACGGTGTTCAAGAACACCATGGACGTGGACCTGGGCGAATTCCCCGTCATGACCTACCAGGACGCCATGCGCCTGTATGGCTCCGACAAGCCCGACCTGCGCGTGAAGCTTCAGTTCGCCGAGCTGACCGACGTGATGGGCGACGTGGACTTCAAGGTGTTCTCGGGCGCTGCCAACATGAAGGGCGGCCGCGTGGTGGCCCTGCGCGTGCCGGGTGGCTCCAAGGAAAATGGCGGCATCAGCCGTGGTGAGATCGACGCATACACCGAGTTCGTCAAGATCTACGGCGCCAAGGGCCTGGCCTACATCCGCGTCAATGAGCTGGCCAAGGGGCGCGACGGGTTGCAGTCCCCCATCGTCAAGAACATCCACGACAAGGCCCTGCAGGCCGTGCTGGAGCGCACCGGCGCGCAGGACGGCGACCTGATCTTCTTTGGTGCCGACAAGGAAAAGATTGTCAACGACGCCATCGGCGCGCTGCGCATCAAGGTGGGCCATAGCGAATTTGGCAAGAAGAACGGCCTGTTTGAAGCCGGCTGGCGCCCGCTGTGGGTGGTGGATTTCCCGATGTTTGAATTCGACGAGGAAAACCAGCGCTACACCGCCGTGCACCACCCGTTCACCGCACCCAAGGAAGGCCACGAGGACTGGATGGTCACCGCGCCCGAGAAGTGCATCTCGCAGGGCTACGACATGGTGCTCAACGGCTGGGAAATGGGCGGCGGCTCGGTCCGTATCCACCGCGCCGACGTGCAGAGCAAGGTGTTTGACGCGCTGAAGATCGGCCCGGAAGAAGCGCAGCTCAAGTTCGGCTTCCTGCTGGATGCGCTGCAGTACGGCGCCCCGCCGCACGGTGGCCTGGCCTTCGGCCTGGACCGTATCGTCACGCTGATGACCGGCGCCGAATCCATCCGCGACGTGATTGCCTTCCCCAAGACGCAGCGCGCCCAGTGCCTGCTGACCCAGGCCCCCAGCCCGGTGGACGAAAAGCAGCTGCGCGAGCTGCACATCAAGCTGCGCAATACGCAGGCGGCTTGACCGCATCGCAGCCCCAAAAGGCGCCTTCATGGCGCCTTTTTTTTGAATGGTAATGGCTAAAATAGCCATGAACCCATCAGGAGCCCTCGATGCAAATCTCCGCGACTGAAGCCAAAAACCGCTTTGGCCATTTCTGTGCCCAAGCCAAGATCGAACCCGTCATCGTGGAGAAGGACGGCCGGCCGGACTCCGTGATCGTCTCCTATGAAAGCTACAGCGCGATGCGTGATTCTTCACAGGGCCGCACGTTGGCGCAGCGCAAGCGGCTGTTCTACGAGCAGCATAAGGAATGGTTTGACGAACAAAACCGCATCGTCGAGGAGTTCGGCGTGTTTGGTGAAGAGCATCGCCCCTGGTAGCTGCCCATGGCCCAATACGACATTCACGAGAACCCGAGTATTCCCCAGCGAACGGTGTTCCCCTACGTAATCGAGATTCAGCACGACTTTCTGGATCAATTGCCGACAAGGCTCGTGATGCCGCTGCAACGTTCACGAATCAGCATGACGGCATTTCCCCGACGTCTGACGGAATCCATTCGGGTGCAGGGCGAAAGCTTCTTCCCCGCCGCGCACCTCATGGCGCCCCTGCCGGCCAAAATCCTGCGCAGGGCGGTGGCCAGTGCCAAAGATCAGCAAGGCCTGTTGCGCGACGCCATCGATGCACTGCAAAGCGGTGTCTGAGCACCGCCCCTTCAAAATCCCCGAATCCGTGCTGGTGGTGATCCACACCCCGGCGCTGGAGGTGCTGCTGATCCGCCGGGTGGACGCGGGCACCTGGCAATCGGTCACAGGCTCCAGGGACACGCCGGATGAGCCTTTCATCCAGACCGCGATCCGCGAGGTGGCTGAGGAAACCGGCATTGATTGCGGGCCCGGCAGCCCGCTGCATGCCGGCCTGACCGACTGGCAGCTGGAAAACATTTACGACATCTACCCCGCCTGGTTGCACCGTTATCCGCCGGGGGTCACGCGCAACACCGAACATGTGTTTGGCCTGCAGGTGCCCGCAGGCACGCCGGTGCGCCTGTGCGTCGCGGAACATACCAGCTTCCAGTGGCTGCCCTGGCGCGAGGCCGCGGATACCTGCTTTTCACCGTCCAATGCCGAGGCGATCCTCATGCTGCCGCGCTTTTTGCGTTAAGGTTTGCGCATGGACATCCTTCGCGTCGCCACTTACAACATCCACAAGGGGGTGCAGGGTATCGGCCCCGCGCGGCGGCTGGAAATCCACAACCTGGGCCATGCGGTCGAGCAACTGGACGCTGACGTGGTCTGCCTGCAGGAAGTGCGCAAGGTGCACCGCCGGGAGGAGCGTTATTTCAAGAGCTGGCCCGAGCTGCCGCAGGCCGAATTCCTGGCGCCCGAGGGCTACCACGCGGTGTACCAGACCAATGCCATCACCCGCCATGGCGAGCACGGCAACGCGCTGCTGTCGCGCTGGGACGTGGTGTCGCAGGGGCATGAGGACATGTCGGACCATCGCCTGGAGCAGCGCGGGCTGTTGCACGTGATCATTGAGGCGCACGGCCACCGCATCCACGTGATCGTGCTGCACCTGGGGCTGATTCCGGGCAGCCGCCTGCGCCAGGTGGCGCAGGTGCAGCAGTTCATTGAGCGCGAGGTGCCCAAGGGCGAGCGCCTGGTGGTGGCGGGCGACTTCAACGACTGGGGGGCGCGCCTGCGCCCGGCGCTGAACGCCATGGGCCTGAAGGACTTCGTGGCCGACCGGCAGCTGACGTTTCCGGCGCGCCTGCCGCTGGCGCAGCTTGATTTTGTGTATGCGCGCGGGCTTGAGCCCATGGGGGTGCATATCCCCAAGGGCCGCATCTGGTGGCGCATGTCGGACCATTTGCCGCTGATCGCGGAGTTTGCGCTGTAGGCGGTCGCCGTGTCGCATGCCAACCCCTTGCTGCGCGACGGGCACGAGGTTCAGCTGCTGGAAGGCAGCGTCGAGTATTTCCCCGCGCTGATTGCCACCATTGGCGCGGCCCGGCACCGTGTGCGGCTGGAGACCTACATTTTCGACCTGACAGGCAGCGGCGCCGATATCGCGCAGGCCCTGATGGGCGCGGCGCGCCGGGGCGTGAACGTGCAGGTGGTGGTGGACGGCTACGGCACGGGCGCCATACCCTACCCCTGGCCCGAACGGCTGGCCGCCGCCGGTGTGCAATGGGCCGTGTATTCGCCCCCGGGCACGCTGGGCCTGCTGGTGCCGGGCCGCTGGCGCCGCCTGCACCGCAAGCTGTGCGTGGTGGATGGCGACACCGCGTTTTGCGGCGGCATCAATATCCTGGATGACTTTCACGACCCCAACCACGGTGGCCTGGCCGCGCCGCGCTTTGACTTTGCGGTGCGCGTGCGCGGCCCGCTGGTGGCCGAGGCCGACGACACCATGGGCGTGTTGTGGCAGCGCATGCAGGCGGCGCGGCGCCTGCGCGCGCGCCAGCTGGCCGGCGCGCTGGAATCGCTGCGCGAAGCACCGGCCGCCGCGTCGCCGCGGGTCGCCGACCCGGCCGACACGCTGGCGCGCGCGGCGCTGGTGCTGCGCGACAACGTGCGCCACCGCAGCCGCATCGAACGCGCCTACCGCCGCGCCATCAGCACCGCGCGCAGCGAGGTCATCATCGCCAACGCGTATTTCGTGCCGGGCCGCAAGATGCGCAAGGCGCTGATCCGCGCGGCCCAGCGCGGCGTGCGCGTGCAACTGCTGCTGCAGGGCCGGTACGAGTATTTCATGCAGTACTACTCGTCGCGCCCGGTGTACGGCGCGCTGCTGCAGGCGGGCGTGGAGATCCATGAATACTCGCCCAGCTTCCTGCACGCCAAGGTGGCCGTGGTGGACGGCCAGTGGGCCACGGTGGGATCGTCCAACCTGGATCCCTTGAGCATGCTGCTGGCGCGCGAGGCCAACGTGGTGGTGGACGACGCCGGCTTTGCCGGTGCCTTGCGCGAGCGCCTGCTGCGCGCCATGCGGGAGGCCGGCACGCGCATGGACCCTGCTGAATTTGCCAACCGCTCGCTGCGCGAACGCGCGTTTGAATGGCTGGCGCTGGGCCTGATGCGCCTGGCATTGCTGGTGCACGGCAAGGAGTACCTCTGAGCGCCGACCTGATCGTGCAAAGGCCCGAGGGCCTTTATTGCCCGCCGGGTGATTTCTACATTGACCCCTGGCGGCCGGTGCAGCGCGCGGTCATCACCCATGCCCATGCGGACCATGCGCGGGCCGGCCATGGCCATTACCTGGCCGCCGCACCGGCAGAAGGCGTTTTGCGCGCCCGGCTGGGCGGCATCACGCTGCAGACGCTGGCCTATGGCGAACGCATCGTGCACCACGGCGTCACGGTGTCGCTGCACCCGGCGGGCCACGTGCTGGGCTCGGCCCAGGTGCGGCTGGAACATGCCGGCAAGGTCTGGGTGGCCAGTGGCGACTACAAGGTGGCGCCCGATCCGACCTGCGCCGCGTTCGAGCCGGTGCGCTGCGACGTGTTCATCACCGAATCCACCTTTGGCCTGCCGGTTTACCGCTGGCCGGACGACCGCGTGATCTTCGGTGAGATCAACGCCTGGTGGCAGGCCAACGCGCAGGCGGGGCGGGCCAGCGTGCTGTCGTGCTACAGCTTCGGCAAGGCGCAGCGCCTGCTGGCGGGCGTGGATGCCTCCATCGGCCCCGTGGTCGTGCACGGCGCGGTGGAGCCGCTGAACCAGGCCTACCGCGCGGCCGGCGTGGCCCTGCCCGCCACCCATGCCGTGCAGGAGATGGACAAGGTCGGCCTGCAGCGGGCGCTGGTGCTGGCGCCACCGGCGGCCAGCGCAGGGGTTTGGGGCCGTCGCTTTGGCGACGCCAGCCATGCCTTTGCCAGCGGCTGGATGCAGCTGCGCGGTGCGCGCCGGCGCGGCGGCTACGACCGCGGCTTTGTATTGAGTGACCATGCCGACTGGCCCGGCCTGATGGGTGCCATCCGTGCCACCGGCGCGCAGCGCGTCATCGTCACGCACGGCAGCGTGGCGGTGATGGTGCGTTACCTCGGCGGGCTGGGGTTGCAGGCGCAGGCGTTCGAGACGGAATACGGCGATGAGCGGGCAGGGCAGGAGGACGCTGCGTGAAGCACTTCACCCGCCTGTTCAACGAACTGGACATCACCACCTCCACCAACGCCAAGGTGGAGGCTTTGAAAAATTACTTTGCCGCCGCGCCCGCCCACGATGCGGCCTGGGCGGTGTATTTCCTGTCCGGCGGCAAGCCGCGCCAGGTGGTGGCCACGGCCCGGCTACGCACGCTGGCCTGCGAGATGGCGGGCATTGAAGACTGGCTGTTTGAAGAGTGCTACCAGGCCGTGGGCGACCTGGCCGAGACCATCGCCCATGTGCTGCCCTTGCCGGGCGAGGTATCGGACGTGGGCCTGGCCGAATGGGTGGAGCAGCGCCTGTTGCCGCTGCGCGGCCTGCCGGAAGACGAGGTGGCCGTGCGTGTGCGCCGCTACTGGGCTGAGCTGGACGCGCAGGGCCGCTTTTTGCTCATCAAGCTGGTGGGCGGTGGCTTTCGGGTGGGTGTGAGCAAGCTGCTGGTGCAGCGGGCGCTGGCCGCGCATTCGGGCGTGGATGCGCGCCGCGTGGCGCAGCGCATGATGGGCTACACCGATGGCAAATCCATGCCGTCGGCCGCGCGCTTTGCGGCATTGATCGCACAGGACGATGACGTCGCGGCGCCGCAGGACAGCGGCCAGCCGTACCCTTTCTTTCTGGCGCACCCGCTGGACGCGCCGCTGGCGGCCCTGGACGAACGCTTGGGCCCGGTGGCGCAATGGCAGGTGGAATGGAAGTACGACGGCATCCGCGGCCAGATCGTGCGCCGCGCGGGCCAGGTGTGGGTGTGGTCGCGCGGCGAGGAGCTGGTGACCGAGCGCTTCCCCGAGCTGGTGGCGCTGGCGCAGGCCTTGCCCAACGGCACCGTGCTGGACGGCGAGATCATGGTCTGGCAGGACGGCCCGGCACCGTTTGCACTGCTGCAGCAACGCATTGGCCGCAAGACATTGACGAAGAAGGTGCTGGCCGATGCGCCCGTGACCTTCATGGCCTATGACCTGCTGGAAGACGGCGGCGTGGATCTGCGGACACAGCCGCAGCACGAGCGCCGCGCGAAATTGCAGGCCGTGCTGCAAGGCACCGACATTCACCTGTCGCCGGTGGAAACGGCGTCGTCATGGGCTGGTTTTGCACAGCTGCGTCAGCAATCCCGCGAAAGGGGCGTCGAAGGCCTGATGCTCAAACGCATTGACGCTGCCTACGGTACAGGCCGGACGAAGACCAACGGTCTATGGTGGAAATGGAAAGTCGACCCCATGGCCATCGACTGCGTGCTCATCTACGCGCAGGCGGGGCATGGCCGCCGCGCATCGGTCTACACCGACTACACCTTCGCCGTGTGGAGCCGCCCGCCGGCCAGCAAGGCCGAGGCCGACGCCGTGCTGGACGCCATCGCGCGGCGCGAACCGGCGCAGCCCGGTGCGCTGCAACTGGTGGCCTTTGCCAAGGCGTACTCAGGCCTGACGGATGAAGAGTTCAGGCAGGTGGATGCGGTGATCCGCAAGACCACGCTGGAAAAGTTTGGCCCCGTGCGCAGCGTGCGACCCAGCCTGGTGTTTGAACTGGGCTTTGAAGGCATCAACCGCAGCCCGCGCCACAAGAGCGGCATCGCCGTGCGCTTCCCGCGCATGCTGCGCATTCGCCACGACAAGCCCGTGCACGAGGCCAGCACGCTGCAGGAACTGCAGGCGCTGCTGCCGTGACAGCGCCACCAGCAAAGCCCCCAGCGGTTGGTGCCTGAATACAGCGGTGTTAGCATCTTTGGATGCTGATGAAAGCCGAATCTCCCATGAACGCAGCCGACGACGAAGCTGGCACGCCAGTGTCAGTGAAGATCCGCGAGCGCATCCAGGCCGCCCGCAAGCGCTTCCACTCCAACGACAACATCGCGGACTTCATCGAGCCCGGCGAGCTTGAGAAGCTGCTGGACGAGGTGGAAACCAAGATGAAGGGCGTGCTGGAGAGCATGGTGATCGACACCGAGCACGACCACAACACCGGGGACACCGCGCGCCGTGTGGCCAAGATGTATGTCAATGAAGTGTTCCGCGGCCGCTATGTGAAGGCGCCCACCATCACCGAATTTCCCAATGCCGAACACCTCAACGAGCTGATGATTGTCGGCCCGATCACCGTGCGCAGCGCCTGCAGCCACCATTTCTGCCCGGTCATCGGCAAGATCTGGATCGGCGTTATGCCCAATGAGCACACCAACGTGATCGGCCTGTCCAAATATGCGCGCCTGGCCGAATGGGTCATGGGCCGCCCGCAGATCCAGGAAGAGGCCGTGGTGCAGCTGGCCGACCTCATCATGGAAAAAACCCAGCCCGACGGCCTGGCCATCGTCATGGAGGCCAGCCATTACTGCATGGCCTGGCGCGGTGTGAAGGACATGGACAGCAAGATGATCAACTCCGTGATGCGTGGCGTGTTCCTGAAGGACTCCACGCTGCGCCGCGAATTCCTCGCCCTCATTCCTCAAAAAGGCTGACCCATGCTTGTACGCCTGCTTTACGCCAGCCGCGCCGTGGACACCAGCACCGACGCGATCGAAGCGATCCTGTCACAGTCGCGCCAGCACAACCCCACCTGCGGCATCACCGGCATCCTCTGTTATGGCGGCGGCATCTTCCTGCAGGCTATCGAAGGCGGGCGCATGCCCGTGAGCGAACTGTTTGGCCACATCCAGAAAGACCCGCGCCACAAGGACGTGGCCTTGCTGCACTACGAGGAAATCACCGAGCGCCGCTTCGGCGGCTGGACCATGGGCCAGGTCAACCTGTCCAAGCTCAACCATTCCATCCTGCTCAAATATTCCGAGAAGCCCGAGCTGGACCCGTATTCCGTGTCGGGCAAGGTGTCACTTGCGCTGCTGGAAGAGCTGATGGCCACTGCTGCCATCATCGGCAGGGCGTGAGCTTGCTGCTGGGCTGCGACTTCTCCAGCAGCCCCACCAGACGCAAACCCATCGTGATCGCCGCCGGCACCGAGCGTGCCGGACGTGTGGTGCTGCAGCGGCTGGAGCGGATCGAATCGCTGGCTGCATTGGGTGCCTGGCTGGCGCAGCCGCAGGCCTGGGTGGGCGGCTTTGACTTTCCGTTCGGCCTGCCGCGCGAGCTGGTGCAGCACCTGGGCTGGCCGCTGCAATGGGCGGCCTGCATGGACCATTACGCGGCACTCAGCCGCCCCGTCATCCGCGACACCTTTGCCGCGTTTTGCGATGCGAGGCCTGCCGGCGGCAAGTTTGCCCACCGCGCCACCGACCGCCCCGCGGGCTCCAGCCCCAGCATGAAATGGGTGAACCCGCCGGTGGCCTACATGCTGCACGCCGGCGTGCCGCTGCTGCGCGCCGCGGGCGTGCACCTGCCGGGCCTGCACGATGGCGACCCGCAGCGGGTGGCGCTGGAGGCTTACCCCGGCCTGCTGGCGCGCCAGGTGCTGGGCGCGCGCAGCTACAAGAGCGACGAGCGCACCAGGCAGACGCCGGACCGCCTGATCGCGCGCAAGGACCTGATCACCGCGCTGGAGAACGGCGGCACGCGTGAGGGCTTTCGCCTGAAGCTCACCCACGCACAGCGCGACACGCTGGCGGGCGACGCCAGCGGCGACAGCCTGGACGCCGTGCTGTGCCTGATGCAGGCAGCGTGGGCGCAACAGCAAGGTGCGCCGCGCTACGGCCTGCCGCCGGACATGGACCCGCTGGAAGGCTGGATTCTTACCGCTTGATACAGCCGCCTTCGGTTAAGGTTCGCTGCATGCCCATCGCCGCCACTGCCCGCCTGACGCTGAACGCACTCACCCTGGACGACGCGGGCTTCATCCTGCGGCTGCTCAACGACCCTGACTGGCTGGCGTTCATCGGGGACAAGGCGGTGCGTACGCCCGACGATGCCCGCCACTATCTGCGCGCGGGCCCGCTGGCCATGTATGCGCAGCATGGCCACGGCCTGTACCGGGTAAGCCGCGCCGGCACCGGCGGCGCGCCGGATGAGACCGTGGGCCTGTGCGGCCTGGTACGCCGCGACGGCCTGCCCGACGCCGACTTGGGCTTTGCCTTCCTGCCCGAAGGGCGTGGCCGGGGCTACGCGCTGGAGGCCGCCCAGGCCGTGCTGGCGCACGGCTTCAACGACCTGGGCTTGCCGCGCATCCTGGCCATCACGCTGCCCCACAACCTGCGTTCATGCCACCTGCTGGAGCGCCTGGGCATGACGGTACGGGGCAGCGTTCGGGTGCCGGCCGACGGGCCGGACAAGCTGTTGTATGGGCTGGACAATCCGCGCGCGTAGTGCGGGTGCCATCAGAAGTCAACCAGGGGCCACTGCCAGGTTGACGTCACCACGCCGCCAAGCTGGACGTCGTAGGCCAGTGACCAGGCGTACTCGCCTGGTGCCGGGGGCGGCAGGGTGGCCATCGCGTCCACCAGGGACTGCACCTTGTCGTGCTGCAGCGTGCGATTCGCGCCTGTCTGAAACTCCTCAATGCGGTGCTGAGCTCCCAGATACCAGTTCTGAACCGTCATGCGGTCGCCGGTGCCGATGATGCTGACCTCCAGGTCGTTGTTCATTTTGCGAAACCACAGCTGGCTGATCGACACGTCCGCCGCAAAGCGCAGCACGTCGTGGTTACCTGAAGTGGCGTCGGTATCCACCAGCGTGTCGGCACCATACCCGCGACCCATCAAATAGGTGTCGTTGCCCGCGCCGCCGCTCAGTGTGTTGGCGGCCGTGTTGCCCACCAGCACGTTGCCCTGGGCATTGCCCGTGCCGTTGATGGCAGTGGTGCCCAGCAGCGTCAGGTTTTCAAGGTTGGCGCCCAGAGTCCAGCTGACGAATGAGCGCACGGTGTCGGTGCCCTGGACGGCCAGCTCGGTCACGGTGTCTGAGGCGTGGTCCACCACATAGGTGTCGTTGCCTGCGCCACCCAGCATGGCGTCCGCCCCGCCACCGCCATTCAAGGTGTTGTTGCCTGCATTGCCGAGCAAGGTGTTGGCCAGAGCATTGCCGGTGGCGTTGATGTGGGCTGTGCCCGCCAGCGTGAGGTTTTCCAGTTCGGAACCCAGCTTCCAGCTCAGGGTGGACACGACCGTGTCGGTCCCCCCGCCAGAAACCTCGGTCACGGTGTCGCCGGCGTTGTCCACGTGGTAGGTGTCGTTGCCCGCGCCGCCGCGCATGGCATCCGCGCCGACGCCGCCATTGAGCACGTTGGCGCCCGCGTTGCCCGTCAGCACGTTGGCCAACGTGTTGCCGGTGCCGTTGACGGCCGCCGTGCCGGTGAGCGTGAGGTTCTCCACGTTGGCGGCCAGCGTCCAGCTGATGCCGGACTGCACGCTGTCAATGCCGCCATCGGCCAGCTCGACCGTGGTGTCTGTAGCCTGCGCGACGACGTAGGTGTCGTTGCCCGCGCCGCCCGTCATCACATCCCCGCCGCCCTTGCCGTCCAGCACGTTGGCCGCGGCGTTGCCCGTGAGCACGTTGGCCAGCGCGTTGCCCGTGCCGTTGATGGCATTGCTGCCGGTCAGCACCAGTTCTTCCACGTTGGCTGACAGCACCCAGCTCAGGTTGGCCAGCACGCGGTCGCGCCCGCTGTTGGCCTGCTCGGTGACCGTGTCACCGGCGTTGTCCACGTAGTAGATGTCGTCGCCCGCGCCGCCGGCCATGGCGTCGGCGCCGCCGCCGCCGTTCAGCAGGTCGTTGCCGCCCGCGCCGTTCAGAGTGTCCTTGCCAGCGCCGCCGTACAGGTTGTCGCTGCTGCCCAGGCCCGTCAGGGTGTCATTGCCGCCCAGGCCCCGGATGTCGCCCCCGGTGGGCAGCCCCACAAGCACATCGGCCCCGGCGGTGCCGGTTACGGTGTTGACCTGCTGGTCAATGTACGCTTCGCTCCAGACCGTGCCGTTCGCAAAGCGCACCTGGAACAGGCCATTGCCGTGCACGGCCTCAAAGTAGCTCTTCACGCGGAGGGTGTCTCCGGTGGTTTTGTGGCTCAGAACCAGGTCGTTGCTGTCGCGCACCATGGCCACGTCGGCCACGGCCACGGTGGCGTCAAACTGCACGGTGTTCAGGGTGTCATCATCCTCCAGCTGCGCGTCCACATGCACGGCGCGCTCGGTGCGCTGCAGGTCGTCCACCACGTCCTGGCCCCAGCCGGCGGTGTACAAATAAGTGTCCGCGCCGCGGCCGCCGGTCAGTACGTCGTTGCCTGCGCCGCCCTTGAGCTGGTCTTGCCCGTCGCCGCCGTACAGGCGGTCATTGCCTGCGCCGCCATCCAGCGCATCAGCCGTGGCCTGGCCAAACAGGTGGTCATTGCCACCGGCGCCGGCCAGCGTGCGCACCGCCGCGGTGGTGATGAGCAAGTCGTCGCCGGCGGTGGCCGCCTGCAGGCTGGTCTGGCCCAGGCCGGCGGCAATGGCGTCGCGCGTGATGAACGTGCCGTCGCCCAGGCGAATGGCGTCCAGCGCGCTGGCGACCTCGTCGGATTGCGCCGTCTTGAAATACCCCTGCACCACCACGCTGGCGGTGCCCAGCTTGACCGTCAGGTCCTTGCCCGCGCGGGTCAACCGCAGGGCGGCGGCGTCCGCGCCGTCGTCCAGCGCCACGAAGGACAGCACGTCGCGCTGTGCGGCCCATTGCGCCGCCGTGCGCGCGGCGGTGCCGCTCACGGTATCGGTGCCGCCGTCCATGGACAGCATCACCTGCAGCTGGGCGCCGCCAGCCAGGATGGTGTCGTTACCGGCGCCGCCGTCCACGGTGGCGAATTCGGCGCCTGCGAGGTGGGTGGTATCCCGCCCCGCACCGCCCAGCAGCACATCACGCCCGCCCCCGCTGGCCAATACGTCGTCACCATCCAGACCTTCGATCCGGTTATTTCCGCTGTTTCCGGTGAGTGCGTCGGCAGCAGCGGTGCCCAGCATGTCGGCGTTGCCGAAGTCATCGGCCAGTTGCAGCCCCTCCACGTTGGCGAAGTCCGCCAGCCGTACCACGGCCAGGGGGTCACGGCCCCCCGCCCAGAGCACCACCGTGTCGTCACCCTCGCCGACAGCCTCTATGACCTCGTCGCCCAGATCGGCATGGTAGGAGTCATCGCCCGCCAGGCCGAACAGCCTGTTGGCGGCGGGGTTGTGGCGGCCATCCAGAAAATTAGTGCGATCGGTTCCGGTGGCCATGATGGCATCCGAGCCGGTCAGGATCAAGGTGCCGACGCCTCCATAAGAGACCGATGCTTCGACGACGCCACCCCAGTTAGAGATCACCTGGTCGCCTTCGTTGTCCACCACAAAGGTCGCGTCGACGTAGCCCCCCACCATGTAGTCCGCGCCTTCACCACCATCCAGCCGGATGCGGACTGTCGCGTCGCCAGGCTTCCAGTCGCCGTTGAACCTGGCCATGCTCAGGTCTATGTAGTTGTCCAGCTCATTGCCTGTGTAGCTATGCTCGAAGCCATCGCCGGCTGCATTGTTGGCGGGCGTCACCATGTCCCCGCTAATGCGCAATTCCTCCAGGTTGGCTGCCATGTCCACCGATGTCATGTTGGTTACCAGGACGTCGTAGCCTTCGCCCTCCAGCTCAATCACGGTGGCCTGGCCCTTCACCACCTCGCGGTCTGCCAGGTCGAAGTACATGTCGTCGCCGCCGCCGCCCTCATAGGTATCCAGGCCCCCTTGGCCGTACAGCCAGTTTGGCAGGAAGTTGCCTTGCAGGATGTTGTTCAGGCTATTGCCGTAACCCCTGGTCGCCAGACCGATCAGCTCCAGGTTCTCCACGTGCGCGGGCAGCGTGAAGTCCACCGTGCTGCGTACCACGTCCATACCCCCGCCCGCCGCTTCGACCACGGTATCACCGTCGTTGTCAACCAGAAAGATGTCGTCGCCGGGCGTGCCGGTATGAACGTTGGGCGCGCCGTTGATGCTGGCGCCCGCCCGGGCGATGATGTCTTGCGCCGTCCAGGTAGTGCTGGAGGCATCGATGAACTGGATGCTTGATATCGCTGTCGTTCCGTCCGGGCCAAAACAGTCCTCGATACCCAGCGTCTGGCCGGTCGATCTGATGATCAGCGTAAGCGATTCATATCCACTCGTCGCACCTTGTGTGCGTACCAGTTCGACATCCTGCGGCAACACACCTTCTTCCAGAAGTATCCGGTTATTCGTCTCACCGATCTCGGCCGCGATGAAGTCTGACCCCGCGCCCAGACCGAAGACATAGGTGTCGTCGCCCTCGTTGCCGCTCAGCCGGTCGTTGCCGGCGCCGCCGATCAGCAGATCGTTGCCGCGGCCGCCACTGAGGTAGTCGTTGCCTTCGTAACCGTATATGACGTCGTCATTGGCTGTACCGAATTCAAAATCCTCGTATTGCGTCCCATGGACCGAATTGGCGGGAACATAGGGGTAGCGCGCGGCCTCGGCCTCCATCCGGGTTGCGTCCCAGACAGTGCCGTCGGCGAACTCCAGGCGGTCGAGCCTGTAGTCCTGCATTTGCGTGCCCACCTTGACGGCAGCCGCGAAGTGCTGGTCCACGTAGATCCGGCCACCAGTCGACTTCAATTCGATGACAAGGCTGGCGCCATGCCGGTACAGCTTCACGTCAGCTGGTGCAAGACCCCCGCCCAGGCGCAGGGTGTCCACCGCAGCGGCCGCACCCGGATTGGCGGCGTCGCTCAGGAAGTCGATGTTCTCGATGATGTCGTTCCCGTCACCGGGGTTGTACAGGTAGACATCGTTGCCCGGTCCGCCGATCAGTCGGTCAAAATCAGCCCCACCGTCCAGCACGTCGTTGCCACCTTCGCCCCACAGCACGTCATATCCGCCCAGGCCGACAAGCGTATTGGCCGTGCTGTCGCCCTCCAAAAAGTCATAGTCGTCCGTGCCTGTGATCGTGCTGATCGCCTCGGTTGTGATGGTGAACACGTCCGAAGCCGCCGCACCCGCGGCATCGGTTGCAGTGACGCGGATGCTGAGCACGCCCGGCCCCGCGGGAAAACCTACGAAGTGGCGTGTTTGCGCGTCGAAGTGCAGCCAGTACGGAAGTGGGCTGCCATCAGCCAGCGCGGCGCTGAAGGTCAGCGTGTCGCCGTTGTCCGGGTCGGTGAATGCATCCTGCGGCACGGTGAAGACGAACGCGGTTTGCTGCGGCGCCTGGTGATCGGGCAACGGGGTGTGCAGCACCGGCATTTGGTTGGCGGCCGTAACCGTCAGCGAGAACTCGTGACTCACCGCGCTGCCCCAAGGGTCTGTGCCCCGCAGCACCAGTTGCCGCGCGCCCGCGTCAGCCGCGCTGGCGGTGCCACTGAGGGTGCGCGTGGTTGGGTCGAACGCCAGCCAGGCCGGCAGCGGCGAGCCATCGGCGAGCACCACGCTGTACGCAATGCTATCGCCGGCGTCTGGGTCGGTGATGAGCCCCGCAGGCACCGTCCAGCTGAACGCCGTGCCGGCGCCAGCCTGCAGTTGGGCGGGTGGCGTGCCGCTGATCACCGGAGCCTGGTTGGGCGGGCTTACTTGCATCCAGAAGCTGCGGCCCACCGCGGCGCCGTAGCTGTCCGTGGCCCACAGCATGAGCTGCAGGCTGCCCACGTCATTGGTGCCCGGCATGCCGCTGAGCGTGCCCGTGGCGGCGTCAAAACCCAGCCAATCGGGCAGCGCCGAGCCGTCAATGGCCTTGACGCTGTACGTCACTGAATCCCATGTGTCCGGGTCAGTGGCTGTGCCCGCCGGCACCACCCAGCTGAACGCTATGCCCACACGGCTTTGCTGCGTTGGGATCGTCGCGTTGAACGCCGGTGCCTGATTGTTCGCGGCGCGATCCGCCTCCAGCTCCAGCTTCGCCTGGTCCCACACCGTACCATCGGCGAACTCCACGCGGTCAATCTTGTGGTCGTACACGCGCGTTTCGTTGTTGTTCTGTACCGTGGCGCCGTAGTGGTTGGACACAAACACGTATTCGTCCGTGTCCTTGAGCTTCAGCAGCAGGTGGTCACCCTGCCTGCGCACCTGCAGGTCTGCCGCGGCAATGCCTTCGCCAAAGCGCACGGTATCCACCGCCCGCTGCAGCAATGGGTCCGCCGTGTCGCGCAGAAAGTCGGTGTTGGAGATGGTGACGGCGCCGTCACCGCGGTTGAAAACATACACGTCGTCGCCCGCGCCGCCGCTGAGCCAGTCATTGCCTAGCGCGCCGGCCAGCAGATTGGCACCGCTGTTGCCGCGCACGGTGTTGTCCTGCGCGTTGCCCGTGCCGTTGATGGCGGCGGCGCCCTGCAGTTCCAGCACTTCGAACCCCTCGCCCAGCGTGTAACTGATGTGCGAGCGGATGGCGTCCACGTTGGTGTCGGCGGTCATGGGCAGGCCGTCGCCCTGCATCGCGGCCAAGCCCGCCGCCATGGGTGCACCCCCCGCAGGGGAAGCAGCCTCCACCACCAAGTCGTCTTCACTGTCAATCACGTAGATGTCGCTGCCAGCGCCGCCTTCCATGTAGTCGGCACCCGCGCCGCCGTCCAGAAAGTCGTCGCCGTCTCCGCCAAACAGGCCGTCATCGCCGTCATCGCCCACCAGCGTGTCCTTGCCGGCCTCTCCGTCCAGGTAGTCCGCTCCGGCGCCGCCGTTCAGATAGTCGTTCTGCGCGCCGCCAAACAGCTGGTCATCACCGCGCCGTCCGAACAGCGTGTCTTGTCCATCCTCACCGTCCAGATAGTCGTCGCCATGGAATTGCGCGTCGTCCGCGTCGTCGCCGTCCAGGTAGTCGTCACCCGTTCCGCCGAACAGCACATCGGCGCCGCCCTGGCCATACAGCCGGTCCCGTCCGGCCCCGCCATCCAGAAAATCGCTACCCTCACGTTCGCCCGGCGTGTAGCCGAATTTGAAATAGTCTTCGCCCGTCTTTTGCGTGCGCGTGCCGTCTCCATTCACGACGTCGTCGCCGTCGCCACCTTCCAGCACGTCGTTTCCGCCCGCGCCCATCATCGTGTCATCGCCTGCCTCGCCCTGAACGCGGTCCGCCCCCGCCGAGGCGATGATCATGTCGTCGCCGTCCCCGGCATCGACGCTGTCGCCCTCTGCCTGATTCGCTTCCAGGTAGACGCCCCAGATCAGTTCCGACTGCTCGCCCTGCTCCCGGTAAGTGCCCCAGGTCGCGGACGAGCTGATGATTTCCGCAGTGGCCTTCACCGTCTGCCCGCGCTGCTGCACCCAGTCGCCCTGCATCCACCGTTCGCCCACATACTGTCGGCCGGGCGCGTAGGCTTCGCTGGCGGTGTAGATGCGGTCGTTGCCGTCCCCACCATCGATCTTGTCGGTGCCCAGGCCGCCGGCGATCAGATCGTCCCCCGCGCCACCATCGATTTCATCAGCCGCGGCGCTGCCACCCAGCACGTCGTTCCCCCCGCCCCCGATCAGGCGGCTTGCACCTGCGGCGTACAGCACGTCCTCGAACCCCGGCTCGCTCACGCCGTTTAGCAGCGTTCCATCCGGCTGGTAGCTCGTGCCGCTCCAGTCATAGTAAGCGCCATGCTCACCCGTTTTGATGACTGGGCGCTGGTCGCCGTTGCGTACGGTCACGGGATCGGCCCGGTCGCGCAGGTCGATCTGCCAGGTGTTGCTGGCGGCACTCTGCCCATTGCCGCTGTAGCTGGCGCTCAGGCTGCCCTGCGCATCACCATCCAGCTGGCCGTCATGCACGAGCGAGAAGCTCACGCGCGTCTGGCCTTCTGCCAGCGTGATCACCGCCCCGTTGGCGTCCACCGTGGTGTCGCCCAAGATCGCTTTGCAGCCATTGGCGCCGCTGAAGCTCAGGGTGATGGTGTCGCCCGCCTTGGCGCCCGTGCTCAGGTTCAGGCTGAAGCGGGTGCCGCCGCCTTCGGCGATGGTGGCGGTTTTGCCGGACAGATCGCCCAGGCTGGCCGTCACGTTCGCCCAGAAGTTGCCGGCGTCCTGTGTCAGGGCCAGTTTGGCGGGGCCCAGCTTGATGCCCAGGTAGCCTTCGCTGCCTTGGGCTTTGGTCAGGTCAAAGTTGTTGATGGTGATGGTGTTGGCGGCGTCTGTGCCTTTGACGATGGTGGCTTTGTACGTGTTCGCGCCGGACTTCTGGATGTACATGCCCGCATACACGCCGCCACCCATATCGAAGGCGTAGCCGTCGCGCACGCCGGTGCCCTGGAATGTGCCCGTCAGGGCCTTGCCGTCGATCTGGAGGGTGCCTTGGCCGTCGCTGTCTGTGACGGTGTCCTTGCCCCAGGCAGCGGAGAAGATATACGCGTCTGTACCTATGCCGCCATGCAAGGCGTCGTTACGAATGCCTCCCGCCAGGGTGTCACCGCCTCCGCCTGCAATGATCGTTGCACCCTTCGAGTTCAGCGCCTCGCGCAGATGTCGGTCAATTGCCAGATTGTCAAACTTGCTCGGACTCAGGTTGTCTTGCGCATTCGTGCCGTAAATGATCATGCGCCCGTCCTGGTCCAGAAACCGGGTCGAACCACTTTGGTACAGCTGATCAAGGAACGCTGTGCTGTTGACGGCGATGTAGGCGTATAGGAGCGGGTCAGCTGGTTGGGCGGCAGCACCGCTGCTGGCCGCTTGGTAGTCGTCGAACGTAAAGCGCCCTTGCACTGTGCGTTGGCCACTGAAGTCGAACTCGACGGTTCTTCCTATCTTGGAGGGGTCAATTTTTGGTTCTAGCAGGGAATTGGCGATGTCCCCAAATGTCGTGCCAGCGGTAAAGTCAAAATTCTCCTTTTTGCCGTCGCTCAAGTAAGGGGTAATGGCGAAGTCTTCGATGTAGCGACTGCCATTCGATTCAATGACGAACTTGGCGCCATCGCGCAGCATGAAAGCCGTTTTGTTCCAGATATAGGCCCGTTCAAGGAAGTTGTCCTTTCCGTCGTCAAACTGAGATTGATCGATACCGATCCAGCCAACGGTTACGCCAAATGCGGCGAAGATCTGAGCCTTTGTGTAGGTTCCAGGTGCAAGCTGAAATGATGCCGGGTCCGTCAGTGGGTTGAAGAATTTTTTGATGAAGTCGAACTTGTTGGGTGTGGCGAATCGGCCGGGACCTGACATGTAGGCGTCGACGTCGATCAAGACGAGGGAGGTGGCAGCGACCGGTCGAATCAGTTGATCATTCACCAAATCTTTGGGACTGGTCGGTTTGTCGTAAAGAAACAATCTCTTGCTTCTGACTTTCATTTGGACCACAAGCAGCCAGCGCAAGCGCCGTGACAACAGGTAAGAGCTTCAGGCAGCGCATAGAAAGCCTCCCTCATTGGCCGCATCAAAGAACCGGATGTTCTGGCTACCCTGCACGATGCCGCCCAGGCCCTTGACCTGCTCGTACACGGCGCTGGTGCCTTTAGCCCAATTGGCTGGCGTTGCGGCGTTGGCCCATTGACACCGAGGCGTTAAGCCGCCACGGACAAACCAAGGTAAAAGCGGCATGAATTGATAATTTGAAAACAAAATAGCTGCATATTGTGCAGTACTTCTTCAATTATAAATACATTGGTTCTACTTATATCCTTGAGGATGGCGATTCAAGCGCTCAACCGCCCAAACGCCTGCAACGCATCCACATCCGTGCGGTACATCCGCAGCAGCGGCCCGTCGTTCAGCGCGCCCGCGCGGCGCAGCACTTTTTCCACCGGTAGCTTGATACCGCTGATGTGCAGCGTGATGTTGCGTGTAGCCAGCCGCTCGCGCAGCTGGGTGAACACCTCCACGCCCGTGGCGTCAATGCGGTTGATGGGTTGGGCAAACAGGCAGACGTGTTGCACATCGGGGTGGGCGGCCAGGTGTTCGGTGATGGCGCGCTCCAGCGCGGTGGCGGACGCAAAGTCCAGCTCGTCGTCCATGCGCAGCGCGTAAAGCCGCTGCGCCAGCGGCGGCAGCTTCCACAGGTGGCGGTCGCGCAGGCTGCCGTCGGGGTGCAGGCCCACCTCGATGATGCGCGGGTGCAGCCGCAAATAAAGAAAGTGCGCCAGCCCCATCAGCACGCCGGTCAGCACGCCCCAGTAGATGCGCGGCGCCGTCAGCAGCGTCACGCCAAAGGTCACGAACGCCGTCGCCGCCTCCACGCGGTTGATGGCCCACAGCCGCAGCAGCAGGCGCGGCTTGATCAGGCTGGCCACGGCGGCGATCACTACCGCCGCCAGCACCGCGCGCGGCACATGCGACAGCGCGGGCGTCAACAGCAGCAGCACGCCCAGCACCACCACGGTGGCCGACACCGTGGCCCAGCCCGTTCTGGCGCCCGCGTACAAGGTGATGGCGGATCGCGAAAACGACGTGCTGGTGGGAAAGCTGCCCGACAGGCCCGACACGATCTTGCCCAGGCCCTGGCCGATCAGGTCCTGGCTGGCGTCCCAGCGTTTGGCGTCGTGCTGGCTTTCGATCTTGGCGCTGGACGCCATCTCCAGCGAGCTGACCAGCGTGATCACGGCCGCGGGCACCAGCAGCAGGCTCAGGGTGTCCCAGCCGGGCCAGCCCGGCCAGTAGGGCGCGGGCAGACCCACCGGCAGCGTGCCGATGACCGCGCCGTGGGCTGAATAGCCGCTGTACCAGCTCAACGCCGCCGCCGCCGCAATGACAACCAGCACCATGGGCAGCTTGGGCAGCCAGCGTTTGCCGGCCACGAACAGCGTGAGGCTCACCACGCCATAGGCCATGGCCGTCAGGTCAAACTGCGGCGCCTGCCACAGCGTCTGCAATGCACCTTTAAGCCCCAGCAGCGCGGGCACCTGCGAGGCAATGATGAGCAGCGCCGCCGCCTGGCTGAAGCCGGTGAGCACCGGCGAGCTCACCAGGTTCAGCACCCAGCTGGCGCCGCCCGCGCCCAATGCGAGTTGTATGCCGCCGGCCAGCAGCGACAGCCACACGGCCAGCGCCACCCATTGCGTGCTGCCCGGCTCGGCCAGGCCGATGAGCGACGCGCCCACCAGCACGCTGGTCAGGGCCGATGGCCCCACCGACAGTCGCGTGGAGCTGCCAAACATCACGGCCACCAGCATGGGCAGGAACGTGGCGTACAGCCCGGTGACCAGCGGCATGCCGGCCAACGCCGCATAGGCCACCGACTGCGGGATCATCACCACCGCCACCGTCAGGCTGGCGCCCACTTCGCCGCGCAGCAGGGCCGCGTCGGGCCGCGGCCATTTGAGAAAGGGGAGCCAGCGTGTCAGGTCTTGCATTGCTCCGAGCTTAACGCTGCGGCATGTCCTTGACCGAATAGCCCAGGCTCACCGTCGCGTCCGCCGGGATGGGCGGCATGGTCGCGTCCCAGGCCTCCCACGCGGCGCGCAGCGCAGCGATGCGTTCGGGTTCGCGCGCCGCCAGGTTGGCGCGCTCGCGTTCGTCGGCGGGGATGTTGAACAGGTAGTCGTTGCCGTCCACGCGCAGGTACTTCCAGTCGCCGTCGCGCAGGGCGCGCTGGTCGCGGTGGTTCATGCGCCAGTGCAGCGGGCGGTGAAAGCGGTGGGCGCCATCGCGCAGCACGGGCAGCATGGATACACCGTCCAGCGGGTAGCGGTCATCCGCTGCCACGCCGGCCGCGTCCAGCATCGTGGCCGACCAGTCCATGGTCATGCACTGCTGCGCGCTCACGCCACCGGGTGCGATGGCGGCGGGCCAGTGGGCGATCCAGGGCACGCGGATGCCGCCCTCGGTCAGGTCCATCTTGCCGCCCACCAGCGGCCAGTTGTCACTGAACCGCTCGCCGCCGTTGTCGCTGGTAAACACCACCAGCGTGTCGCGGTCCAGCCCCTGCGCGCGCAGCGCATCCACCAGCCAGCCTATGCCTTCGTCCATGTGCTGGATCATCTTGCGGTAGGTGTGGATGTTGCCGCCGTGCAGGTGGAACAGGTTGTTCTTCACCTCCTGCGCCAGGGCTTCGTCGTCGCGCGTTTCCCACGGCCAGTGCGGCGCGGTGTAGTGCAGGCTCAGGAAGAACGGCGTGCCGTCTTTCGCGCCCGGTGCCATGCGGTTCACGTAGTCCACGGCGCGGTGCGAGATCAGGTCGGTCAGGTAGCCGTCTTCGCGGTGCTCCCGTTCGCCAAAGTACAGGTCGTGCGTGCCGTTGCTGCTGCAGTGGGTGAAGTAGTCCACCCCGCCTGACATCGGGCCAAAGAATTCTTCGTAGCCCGATTTCAGCGGGCCGAACGCAGGCGGGTAGCCCAGGTGCCATTTGCCGATGAGCGCGGTGCGGTAGCCCGCACCCTGCAGCAGCGACGGCAGCGTGGGGTGCTCGGGCGGCAGGCCCAGCGTGGTGCTGCCCTTGCTTTTGCTGTTGATGGGTTCTTCCGCCGCGCCGCGCAGGCGGTATTGGTAGCGCGCCGTCATCAGCGCAAAGCGCGTGGGTGAGCACACGGGCGAATTGGAATACCCCTGCGTGAAGCGCATGCCGTTGGCCGCCAGGCTGTCCAGCACGGGTGACACCGGAGCGCGGCCACCGTAGCAGCCCAGGTCCGCAAAACCCAGGTCGTCGGCAACGATGAAGATGATGTTGGGGCGAGTCACGGTGTGTGAGTGCAGAAGAGTTTGTTCCAGGGCCGCCGCGGAACCGGCTTCGCCGGGCCGCAGGCAGCGCCCCCCTGAGGGGGAGGCGCCGCAAGCGCTTCGGGGGGTTAGTCCAACAACACGCCGGTGGCCTTGATGGGTTTTTCCCAGCGGGCCAGGTCGGCGCGCTGCGCGGCGGCGAGATCCGCGGATGTGGAGCCGATGGGGTCATAGCCCAGGCTGGTCATCTTTGCCTGCATTTCGGGCTTCTTCACCGCTGCAGAAACAGCGCGCTCCAGTTTGGCCAGTACGGGCGGCGGCAGGCCCGCAGGGCCATACATCGCAAACCAGGCGGTGGCCACCATGTTCACGCCTGACTCCTTGAGCGTGGGCACCTCGGGCACCTGCGGGTCGCGCTTGTCGCCGGTCACGGCAATGATGCGCACCTTGCCGCCGCGGTGCAGCTCGGCGGTCTCGGACACCACGTCAAACTTGTAGCCGATGTGCCCGCCCAGAAGCGCCGTGTTGGCCGGCGCGCCGCCCTGGAACGGCACATGGGTGAACGGCACGCCCGCGCTTTGCTCCATCAGCACGCCCATGAAATGCGGCAGCGTGCCCAAGCCGGGCGAACCATAGGTGGCGGCCTTGGGGTCGGCCTTGGCCTTGGCCAGCATCTCGGCCACGGTCTTGGCACCCGTGGCCGGACCCGACACCACGCCAAACTGGAACGCCGCGATCTGCGACACCGGCGTGAAGTCCTTCACCGCGTCGTAGTCGAGCTTTTTGTACACATGCGGGAACAGCACCATGGGCCCGCTGGGCAGGATGATGACAGTCTGGCCGTCGGGCTTGGCGTTCTTCACCGCCGTGAGCGCAATGCGGCCGCCCGCGCCGGGGCGGTTTTCCACCGTGACGGTGCTGAAGTCGTCACGGATGGCGTCACCAATCAGGCGGGCGATCACGTCGGCCGAGCCGCCGGGCGGGAAGCCCACCAGGATCTTCAGCGGCGGCTTGTCCTGCGCGGCGGCAGGCAGGGCCATGAAAGGGCTGGCGGCCAGCAGCAAGGCCGCGGCCAGGAATTGTCTTTGGCGCATGGTGTGTCTCCTCGGGGGCGTGCAAGTTGCAGCCTCACTGTAGACCCCGGACAATTGATTGTTCTAATCAATCATTCCCTTGGTAAACCCTGATGGCACCTGCCACCAACCGTCTGGCCCACCCCAGCGCGCTGGACGACCTGCTGCTGTACCGCACCAACCGCCTGCTGGGTGTGGCCGGCGGCATGGTCACCCGCCTGTGCGAGGGCCGTTTTGGCATCACCCGGCGCGAATGGCGCGTGCTGGCCCAGCTGGCCCATGAGGGCGGCCTGCTGTCGTCGCAGCTGGCCGAGCGCGCGCAGCTGGACCGGGCGCGCACCTCCCGCGCCGTGACATCGCTGGTGGCCAAGGGGCTGGTGCACCGCCAGACCCAGCCGGGCGACCGGCGCCAGGCCATGCTGGCGCTGACCCCGGCCGGCACGGCGCTGCACGGCGCCATGTTCCCGCTGGTGTGCGACATCAACCGCGAGCTGCTGGCCTTGCTGGACGAAGCGCAGGTGGCCCAGCTGGACCGCATGCTGGACGTGTTGCAGCAGCGCGCCGACGCGCTGGTGGCGCAGGCCGGCGCCGCCCTGCCGCGCGCCGACCGGCGCCGCGGCGGGCGTTCCGTGCGAAGCATGGGATGACGGAGGCCCCGCTGCCCCCGGTGGCGCAATGGCTGGCGCAGCGGGGCTGGCAGCCGTTTGCCTTCCAGCAAGAGGTGTGGGCTGCCGTGGCCCAGGGGCGCAGTGGCCTGCTGCACGCCACCACCGGCTCGGGCAAGACCTATGCGGTGTGGCTGGGCATGCTGGGGGCCTTGCTGCAGCGCCACCCGCCGGGGCGGGCCGCGCAGCCGCTGCGCGTGCTGTGGCTCACGCCGATGCGCGCGCTGGCAGCCGACACCGCGCGCGCGTTGGCCGAGCCGCTGCGCGACCTCGCGCCTGGTTGGACGCTGGGCCAACGCACGGGCGACACGCCAAGCGCCGAGCGTGCGCGCCAGGACAGGCGCTTTCCAACGGCCCTGGTCACCACGCCGGAATCATTGAGCCTGATGCTCAGCCGCGAGAACGCACCTGAAGAACTGCAGGGCGTGCAGTACGTGGTGTGTGATGAATGGCATGAGCTGATCGGAAGCAAACGGGGCGTGCAGGTGCAGCTGGCGCTGGCGCGGCTGCGGCAGTTCAACCCTGGGCTGGTGGTTTGGGGGCTGAGCGCCACGCTGGGCAACCTGGGCGAGGCCATGGATGTGCTGTGCGGGCCTGATGCACAACTGGTGCAGGGTCGCATGGACAAGACGCTCACCATTGACACGTTGATTCCGACCGACCCCGGCAAGTATTCCTGGGCCGGCCATCTGGGCGCGCGCATGCGCGACCCGGTGGTGGACGAGATTGAAAAGTCCGGCACCACGCTGGTGTTCACCAACGTGCGCTCGCAGGCCGAAATCTGGTACCAGCTGCTGCTGGAGCGCCGCCCCGATTGGGCGGGCCAGATCGCGCTGCACCACGGCAGCCTGGACAAGGCCGCGCGTGAATGGGTAGAACAGGGCCTGAAGAACGGCACGCTGCGCGCCGTGGTGGCCACCTCGTCGCTGGACTTGGGCGTGGACTTCCTGCCGGTTGAGCGGGTGTTGCAGATCGGCTCGGCCAAGGGCGTGGCGCGCCTGTTGCAGCGCGCGGGCCGCAGCGGCCACGCGCCGGGGCGCGCCAGCCGCGTGACGCTGGTGCCCACCAACACCATGGAGCTGGTGGAAGCGGCGGCCGCACGCCGCGCCGCGCAGGCCGGGCAGATCGAAAAGCGCACATCGCCCCAAAAGCCGCTGGACGTGCTGGTGCAGCACATGGTGACAGTGGCGCTGGGTGGCGGCTTCACGCCCGATGCGCTGTATGCCGAGGTGTGCGGCGCCTTTGCCTACCGCGACCTCACGCGCGCGGAGTTCGACTGGGCGCTGGCCTTTTGCGAGCGTGGTGGCGACAGCCTCACCGCCTATCCCGACTACCACCGCATCCAGCCGGATGCCCAGGGCATCTACCGGGTGCCCGACCGTGCGGTGGCCCGGCGCCACCGCATGTCCATCGGCACCATCGTGAGCGACGCGTCGGTGCAGGTCAAATACCTCAACGGCGCAAAGATCGGCACGATGGAAGAGGGCTTCATCGCCCGGCTGCGCAAGGGCGACTGCTTCTTTTTTGCGGGGCGGCTGCTGGAGTTCATCCGCGTGCAGGACATGGCTGCCTATGTGAAGCGCGCCACCAGCCCCAAGGGCACGGTGGCCGTGTGGAACGGCAGCAAGATGGCGCTGTCCACCGAGATGGGCGAGGCCGTGCTGGCGCTGCTGCACCGCGCCGCGCAGGGCGATTTTGCCGAGCCCGAGCTGCAGGCCGCCCAGCCCATGCTGCAAACGCAGATGCAGCTGTCGCGCCTGCCCACGCCGCACACGCTGCTGGTGGAGCAATACCATTCGCGCGAGGGCTGGCACCTGTACGTCCACCCGTTTGCCGGGCGCAACGTCCACCTGGGGCTGGCCAGCCTGCTGGCCTGGCGGCTGTCGCTGGACCAGCCCAACACCTTCAGCCTGTCGTTCAACGACCATGGCTTTGAGCTGCTGGCGGCGCAGCCTTTCGACGTGACGCCGGTGCGCGACGGCAGCGTGTTCTCTACCCGGAACCTCCTGCATGACGTGCTGGCTTCGCTCAATTCGACCGAACTCGCGCAGCGGCGCTTTCGCGAAATCGCGCGCGTGGCCGGGCTGGTGTTCAGCGGCTACCCCGGCGCGCCCAAAAGCCTGCGCCAGGTGCAGGCCTCCAGCAGCCTGTTCTTTGAGGTGTTCCGCAAATACGACCCTGTCAACCTGCTGCTGACCCAGGCCCAGCAGGAAGTGCTGAGCCAGGAGCTGGAGCTGTCGCGCCTGTCAGCGGCGCTGCAGCGGCTGGCGGGCATGGCGGTGGACTTCGTCACCCTGCGCCACCCCAGCCCCCTGAGCCTGCCGCTGATGGTGGAGCGCTTTCGCGAAAAGCTCAGCACCGAGCAGCTCAGCGCGCGGCTGGACCGCATCCTGCGCGACATGGAGCAGGCCACCGGACGTGACCAAACGTAAATTCCCCACGTCCTACAGCAGCATCGGCTTTCGCTGACGTCCGCGCGCACCACCGCCGCCTACAGTGACCTGCATGGCAGCGCAGGTGCGCCGCCGTGACGTACCAGACGAAAGGAATGCCCCATGTGCATCCGTACCGAAGGGCGCCCCGCGCCCAAGCCCCGGGAATACCAGGCGCAGTCCCTGCGCGTGCAACGTGCCCCCGAGCGGGAGGCCACCGTGCCCACCCGCCAGCACCCGCCGCCGGTGCAGCGGCGCCTGGAACACCCGTCGGCCTGAACCCGACAACTCATTCAATGAACCATTTCATTCAACACAAGGAGAAGCCATGAAACCCATCCAGAAATCCCTGATTGCAACGTCCGCCCTGGCGGCCCTGCTGGCGCTGGGCGCCTGCGGCCAGAAGCAGGACGACACCACCGTGGGCCAGAAGGTGGACTCCGCCGTCACCAGGACCGAGCAGGCCGCCGCTGAAGCGAAGACCGACGCGACCAACGCCGCGCAGGATGCCAAGGCCGCGATCACCAACACCGGCGAAAAAATCGCCGACAAGCTGGACGACGCCACCATCACCGCCGAGGTGAATGCCGGCCTGGCCAAGGATGCGACGTTGAGCGCGCTGAAGATCAATGTGGATACGCGCGATGGCCGCGTGACGCTGCGCGGCCCGGCGCCGTCGGCCGACGCGCGCGACCGTGCCACCCAGATTGCCAAGGCGGTCAAGGGTGTGAGCGCGGTGGACAACCAACTGACCGTGGGCGCGGGCTGATCGCCATCACCCCCGCAACAACAAGGCCCTTCGGGGCCTTTTTCATGCCGGTACGGTGATCTGCTGGATCACGTCATGCACAAACCGCAGCTTGCGCAACGCGCCGGGCGTCAGCGCAAATGGGTAAGCATCGTTTTGCCCCAGGCTGCGGTTCAGGCTGTTGAGCAGCAGCGTGACCGGTACCCATTGCGAGACCAACTGGTCAAAGTCCGCCTCGCCCGCGAAGGGGTTGCAGACTTCCTCGGCTCCGTCGGGCGGGTCACCCGGCACCACCACGCGGGTGTTGTAGGCCGATGCCGTTTCGAGCAGGTCCACCATGTGCAGGTAGTGGGCCCAGGTTTCGGCCCAGTCCTCCCAGGGGTGGGCCGTGGCATAGGCGCTCACGTAGTCCTGCTGCCACGCAGATGCTGATGGGCCGTTGGCATAGTGCTGGCTCAGCGCCTGGCTGTAGTCCAGCGAGTCGTCGCCAAAAATCGCGCGGAAGGCGTCATGCCGTGCCGGCTGCGCGGCGATCAGGCTGTCCCAGTAATAGTGGCCCGATTCATGGCGCAGGTGGCCCAGCAAGGTGCGGTACGGCTCGTGCAGCGCCATGCGCCGGCGGGTGCGTTCGTCGTCGTCGGCCTCCGCCACGTTCAGGGTGATGACGCCGTTGCGGTGGCCAGTGAGCACCGGCGCCATACCGGGCTGGTCGGCCAGGAATTCATACACGGGCCCGGCCGTGGGCTGGTCTGCTGGCGGGTCCACCGGGGCCAGGCGCAGGCGCGCCAGCGTGTAATAAAGCCGCCGCTTGGCTGCCTCGATGCGGTACCAGCGCTCCTGGTTGGCGGGCACCGACAGATCGGGCAGGATCCGGGTCTGCCGGCATGACACGCACAGGGGGTTGGGGTCGTGCGCGGGCACGGCAAAGTTGCAGGCCTGGTGCGTGCCGTGGTTGTGGCACATCCGGTAGTGCCGCCCGCCGTGGCGCGGCGACTTGCGCCGCCACAGGCCGGGTTCGCCGGGCAGGGCCTCCACCGCGGCCAGGAACAGCCGGTCAGGCAGAAACGCCAGTGCACTGGCGCAATGCAGGCACTGGACGTTTTCAAAGAAGACCGGATGGCCGCAGTGATCGCAGCGAAAGATCCTCACGCGCTGGCGTCAGGGGCGCACGACCATGTTGTTGATCACTTCGCGCACACCGCTGGTGTTGCGGGCGATGTAGCCCGCCTGGTTCTTCTCGGCGCTGGACTTGGCAAAGCCCGACAGCGACACGGTGCCGTTGAGCGAATCCACGTTGACGGCCGCGGCGTCCACGGTCTTGTCGGCCACGAGCTTGGCCTTGACCGAGGTGGCAATGGCCTTGTCGTCCACATAGGCGCCCACGGTGCTCTGTCCACGCATGACCGAGCAGCCGGCGCTGACGACGGTGATGCCGGCCAGCGTGGCCAGGGCAATGGCGCGTGCATAGCGGGAGGCAGTAGAGGGAGAGGTTTTCATGGTTGTGCTCCTTGGGGTGGTTGAAAGTTCGTCCAGCGCCGGCTGGCCGGTGCGCTGTATGTGGGAGGGATTGGCTTGGTTCATGAGGCTTCGTCCCTTCGTTCCTGTTCAGGCAGGGCCTGGGCCAGCAGCGACACCATCAGGCGCGACATGTCCTGGGATTTCAGGGTGGCCGCCAGCACGGCGCCCACTGAAATCAGCCGCCATGGCTTGAGCCACACGGCAGCCGCGCCTGCGGCGGCGGCAAGGCCCACCAGGTGCAGCGGCTTGTCGCTTGCGTAGCGCCGCAGCACTGGCTCGGCCACGAGCGCCGCGGAGTAAGCGGGGTGGCTGTGCCACCAGGCGCGCAGCGTGTGGCGTGCAATGCGCCACCACGCGCGGCCCGAGGGTGGCGGCGCAGCTGGGTCATCACGCGTGCCCGCTGGCGCGGTGTCATCGCCACCGCGCCGGCCACGGCCCTGGCCCTGGCCGTGCAAATGCAGGCTGATCGCCTGCCGGCTGGCCCGCAGCCGCTGTGCGGGTGTGAGGGCGTTGTTCACGGACGGCCCCCGGCATGGCGCAATGCCATCGCATCGGCATCGATCTGCGCCTTCAGTTCATGGAAATGCGACGCGGCCAGCGGCTTGCGCGCCTGGGCCCAGGCGCACAGCGCCAGCACCAATGCCGCGCCCGGCACGGCCAGCAGCGCCCAGTGAAGTTGCTGCAAGGTGGCCGCCAGCATGGCCGCCACACCGGCCAGGATCAGGAACGCGCCCAGCGCCAGCACGGCCACGCCCCAGGCCACGCCGCGGTGCAGCACCTCGCTGCCGTAGCCTGCCGCTTCCTCGCGCACCAGCGCCGCGTAGCCCGCGGCATGGTCAACGACCAGCTCGGGCCGGTTGATGAGTACATTGAACAGCGGATGGGGCATGGCGGCGGGTGCGTTGGATTGCGTGGACGAAGAATCAGTAGCGGGTGTGGCTGCGGCGTGCCGCCATCACCAGCGCGGCCAGGGCAGCGCCCGCGGCGGCGGCGATCAGCACGGACTTCACCGGTTGCTCGGCCACGTACTTGCCGGTGGCTTCTGCGTAATGGTTGATCTGCTTTTGCACCTTGGCCGAGGCGTCGGACGCAGCGTGGATGCCACGGGTCGCCACATCCTGGGCGCGAGCGGCCAGGCGGTCGATCGCAGGCTCCACGTTGCCGCGCAGGTCGCGCACCTTGTCGTGTGCGCGGTCGAGTTGGTGGTTGGCAAAGTTGCGGGTGTTTTCCACGGCCTCCTCGGCGGACTGCAGCACGTCGGCGGACAGCTCGCGCGCGGCGTTGGCGCCGTCACGCAGGGCGGCAGGGGCGGCGGTGGTGGGGTTGGTAGGCATTGCGGGTACTCCTTGGGGTGAATGCGTGAAAGCGGTGAGCGGCGTCATCCCTTTCGGACCAGGCTCACGACGAAACTGACGATGGCCATGATGGCGAAGATGAAGAAGAGGATCTTGGCGATCTCGACGGCGCCGGCGGCAATGCCGCCAAAGCCGAAGACGGCTGCAATCAATGCAATCACCAGGAACACGACGGCGTAGTGCAACATGTGGATCTCCTTGGGGCCTGGGCCCTCCAGTTGGTAGCGCCGGGGTCCCCCTGCGCCTGATCCACAGGTTACGGAAAGCAACGCGGCCTGCTCATCAGCAGGGCGCCTGTGCGTTTGTGGGTGAACGGCAGGGCGCCGTGTAGGAGCAGGCCGACGCAGCGCGTGCCGGGGCCCTTGCGGCTGGCCTTCAGTGCGCCGGCGAGGAAGACGGCAGCACCGCGAAGATGCGCGCGCCCTGGCCCGGCGCCGACTGCACCGTCAGGCGGCCGCCCGCGGCCTCCACGCGGTGGCGCATGCCCGCCAGGCCGTGGGTGGACGGGCGCATCGTCGCGGTGTCAAAGCCCTGGCCGTCGTCCTTGATCTCCACCTCGATGTGGTTCTCGTAGCGGCGCAGGCTGATGTCCACCATCTTTGCCTGGGCGTACTTGCCGATGTTGGTGAGCGACTCCTGCACCAGCCGGTACACGGTGAGCTGCGTCGCCTCGTCCAGTGCCACATCGTCCAGCGCGGTCTCCACCTCCATGGCCGAGCGTTCCGAGAACTCGCGCGCCAGGATCTCCAGCGACGCGACCAGCCCGAGGTTGGCCAGTGAGGATGGCCGCAGGTCCTCGATGATGCGGCGTTTCAGGGCAATGCCGCTGTTCAGCGTCTCGGTCAGGTGCTGCAGGCGCTGCGTGACGTCATCGGAGCTGCTGCCCAGCTTGGACTTCAGCCGTGCCACGTCCAGCTTGGCGGCCGTCAACAGTGCACCCAGCTCATCGTGCAGTTCGCGCGCCAGGTGGCCGCGCTCCTGTTCGCGCACCTGCTGCAAGTGCGTGGCCAGCTCGGCCAGCGTGGCCGTGCGCTCGCGCACCTGGCGCTCCAGCAGGTCGCGTTCCTGCTGCAGCAGCACCTGCTGGCGGTCGGCGGCCTCCTTGAGCGCGTTGGTCTGGCGCAGGTACAGGTAGAAGGCCAGCAGGCCGGCCATGGCCACTGCGGCAATGCCGATGCGAGACAGCTGGAGCGAGCGCTTGACCTGCAGCTGGGCCAGCTCCATCTTGCTGGCGGTGGAGGCGATCAGCTTGGTGGCCTGGTCACGGATGGCGTCCATGTGCTCCTTGCCCACGTCGGTCATCAGCACGAACTTCCAGGCGTCTTCGTTGCCCTGCTTGCGCATGCGCACGCTCAGGTCCATTTCGGCCAGCTTGCGTTGCGTGTTGCGCCCCAGCTGGGCAAATGTCTTCATTTCCTCGGGGTCGTTGATGTACAGGTTGCGCAGGATGTCGATGGTCTGGCCGATATCGGAGACCGCCAGGTCATAGGGCTCCAGGTAGCGCGGGTCGCCAGTGAGCAGGTAGCCGCGCTGGCCGGTCTCGGCGTCCAGCATGTGCTGCAGCAGCTTGTTGAGCTGGCTGCGCGTCTGCGAAGCCACGGCGATGTCGTCCAGCGCCTCGCTGGAGCGGTCATAGCCGGTTTCGTTGATCACGACCAGGGTGCACGCCGCCAGCAGCGCCAGCGGCAGGCTGATGGCCATCTTGGGGATCGAAAAATTCTTCAGCCATGAAAACAACCGCATGGAACCTCCCCGCTGCGACAGCGCTGTGAATAGAATCTGCGGTACCTGCCGACCCGGCACCTCAGAAAGAAGCAGTCATGATCAAAGTCGGAATTGTGGATGACCACGCCATCGTGCGTACCGGACTCAAGCAGTTTTTCTCCGAGCAGGTGGACCTGCGCGTGGTCGGCGAAGCCGCCAGCGGCCGCGAGGCCATAGACCTGGTGCGCACCACCGAACTGGACGTGCTGGTCATGGACCTGTCCATGCCTGGGCAAAGCGGCATTGACGCGCTGGCCATGATCCGTGCCAAGGCGCCCGACGTCGGCATCCTGATCCTCAGCGGCTACCCCGAGGAGCATTACGCCATGAACCTCATCCGCCAGGGCGCCAGCGGCTACCTGAACAAGGAATGCGATCCCATGGAGATCGTCAACGCCATCCGCACCATCTCGCTGGGCCGGCGCTACATTTCGCCCACGGTGGCCGAGCTGCTGGCCCAGCAGCTCAACCGCAAGGAAGGCGGCGCGCCGCACGAGCAGTTGTCCGAGCGTGAGTTCCAGGTGTTCCTGAAGCTGGCCAAGGGCGAAACCGCCGGCGACATCGCGAAGTCGCTGTCGCTGAGCGTCAAGACGGTGAGCACCTACCGCACGCGGCTGATGGAAAAGATGAGCCTGGCTTCCAACAGTGACCTCACGTACTACGCGCTGAAGAACAAACTGATTGACTGACCTGCCGCCAGGCCGGTGCGCGCAGCTAGCCGCGCGCACTGCACAGCTCGACGCAGTAATCAACCAGCGCGTCAATTTCATTGGATTTGTCAAATACCGCATCCGCGCCCAGCTGCTTGCAGCGCTTGCGCATGTCGGCCGTGGCGTAGTTGCTGAGCACCAGCACCCTCTGGCCGGGCCGGCGGTTGCGGCAGGACTCCAGCACACCCAGCCCGCTGCCCTGCTTGAGAAACAGGTCCACGATGGCCAGATCCCAGGCATCTTCGTTTTGCGTCAACCAGGCGCAGCCTTCGTTTTCTGCCTCGGCGAAGCCAGCTGCCTTCACACAGGTCAGCTCTTCCAGCGTACCAATCAGATTTTCGCGGATGGTCGCGTTGTCTTCGACGATATAGGTTCTCAGTTCCACCATGGTTGATGACGTGATGCCGGATACTGCTGCGGCATGTTTTTCTCAGTGGCCCGATTCGCAGGAAAGCTGTATCGCAATGTATCTCTTCATTGCTGGCGATTGTGCCAGCGGGAATTCCGCGTTGGTGTAGGACACTTCCTACGGTGGGCCTCATGCATGAGACGGGCATTTTCCGGATACCAGCCTGTAGGTAGCCGCTGACATGCGGTCCCGCTGGCCGCCGATGGCCGCGGGTCCGGCGGCCCGCCACACTGCCTGCATGCGCCTGCTGACGGGCGCACCAGGAGCGCCCGATGAAACTCTTTTTCGAATACACCGTGATTCTGGCTGGCACGCTGGCCGCGGCGGCGCTGGTGGCTTTTGGCGAACCCGCGCAGGCCGACCTGTTGATGGCGCAGGCCGCCACGTCCGCTGAAGACTGGCTGGGCGTTGCAGCCTGCCTGCGATGAGGCGAGCCTGATGCCGCACGCGCAGCGGTGGCACATCGTTGGGCCCGGCCGCGCAGGGGCGCGCGTGCTGGCATGGACGTTGGGCGCCGTGGCCCTGCTGGCGGTCGCGGTGCTGCTGTTTCCGTGGGACATGCTGCGCGGCCCGCTCGGCCGCTACGTTTCAGGGCAGACGGGGCGCCATTTCGAAATCACGCGGCGCCTGGACGTCAAGCCAGGGTGGACTACGCGCGTGCGCATGGAGGGCGTGACCTTTGCCAACCCGGAATGGGCGCAAGACGCGTATTTGCTGCAAGCCGAATCGGCGGAATTTGAAGTGCGGCTGCTGCCCCTGCTGAGGGGCCGCCTGGAGCTGCCGTCGCTGGTGCTGCAGGCGCCGCAGCTGGGCCTGCAAATGGAGGCGGATGGCAGGCGCACCTGGGCGCTGGGCCGCGACACGGCGGACGAAGCCAACGTACCGCAGATCGGCTCGCTGGCGGTGGACAAGGGCGAACTGCACTACATCGCGCCAGCGCGAGGTGCGGACATCCGCATGGCGTTCGAAGTGGACCCGCGCGCGGGCGACGCGCTGCCCCTGAGCTACAGCGCCAGGGGCCGCTGGCAGGGCCAGGCGTTTTCTGCCAACGGCCGCACCGGCAGCGTGCTGGTGCTGCACGCGCCGCTGCAGGCGCCGTTCCCGCTGGAAGTCAACGCGTTGGCGGGCAGCACCAGCCTGCGCGCCACCGGCACGCTGGCAAGCCTGGCCAGCATGGATGGTGCGGACGCTGCCTTTGAGCTGCGTGGGGCCAGCCTGGCCGACCTCTACCGCCTGGTGGGGGTTGTGCTGCCGGAAACGCCGCGCTATGCCGTCAACGGCCGCGTGGCCCGCCGGGGGCCGGTGTGGCGCGTTGAAAACATCCGTGGCCGCCTGGGCCAGTCCGACCTGGCGGGGGCGCTGGCCTACGACCGTTCACAGGCGGTGCCCCTGCTCACCGGATCGCTGCAGTCGCGCGTGCTGGACTTTGACGACCTCGCGCCCCTGGTGGGTTTGCCCGAACAGCCGCGCAGCGTTGCGGCCGCGCCAGCCGCGCCAGCCGCGCGCGCCGCGGCGGCCAGGCCAGTGACTCCGCCGGGGCGCGTGCTGCCCACCGCGACGCTGGACGTGCAGCGCCTGCGGGCCATGGACGCTGATGTGCGCTATGGCGCGGCGCGCATCTCGAATGCGCGCGCGCTGCCGCTGGAGCGTGCGGACATCCATGTCCGGCTCAAGGGCGGGGTGCTCAACCTGGATCCGTTGAAGCTGGGCGTGGCCGGCGGGCAACTGGCGGGCCGCCTGCGCATCGATGCAGCCAGCGACACGGCCGCTGTGGCGGTGAACCTGGACGCGCGCGGGTTGCAGCTGAACCGGCTGTTCCCCGCTGTGGAATCCACCCGCAGCAGCCTGGGCCGCATGGCGGGCAGCATCGACCTGGCCGGCCGGGGCAACAGCGCGGCCCGCATGCTGGCCACGGCATCGGGCGACGTGGCGCTGCTCATGGGTGAGGGCCAGATCAGCAACCTGCTGCTGGAGTTTGCCGGGCTGGACGGCGGCGAGATCATCAAGTTCCTGCTGCGCGGGGACCGCGATGTGCGGCTGCGCTGCGCCGCCGCCGCGTTTGACGTGAAGCAGGGCGTGATGACAAGCCGCGCCCTGGTGCTGGACACGGTGGATACCGCCATCCTCGGTACAGGGACCGTGAGTCTGGTGGATGAATCGCTGGACCTGGTGCTGCGCCCGTCACCCAAGGACGCCAGCATCCTGAGCCTGCGCTCGCCGCTGAAGATCACGGGCAGCTTTGCCGCGCCACGCGCCGGCCCCGACAAGGCCGCGCTGGCCGGGCGCGCGGGCATTGCACTGGCCCTGGGGGCATTGAATCCGCTGCTGGCACTGGCCGCCACGGTCGAGACCGGGCCGGGGGTGGATGCCAATTGCCCACAGGTGCTGGCGCAGGCCCAGGCGGCTGCGCAGCCGCACGCGAAGTAAGGCCTCAGGCTGGGGCCCCACCGCACACCGGGCAGGCCGGATCGCGCGCCGTGCGCACCTCGCTCCATTCCATGGCGCGCGCTTGCAGCATCAGCAGGCGGCCGGTGGCCGGTGTGCCGGCACCGGCCAGCAGCTTGAGCGCCTCGGCGGCCTGCATGGCGCCGATGATGCCCACCAGGGGCGCAAACACACCCAGCGTTGCGCACTGTGTTTCCTGCACGTCGCCATCCGGGGGAAACACGCAGGCATAGCAGGGTGACCGTGCGTTGCGCGGGTCGTGCACCATGAGCTGCCCGTCAAACCGTACCGCAGCGCCCGAGACCAGCGGTTTGCGGTGGCGCACGCAGGCCGCGTTGACGGCCTGGCGCGTGGCGAAGTTGTCGCAGCAGTCCAGCACCACGTCGGCCGTGGCCACCAGCGCGTCCAGCTGGACGGCCCCGGCGCGCTCCACCCGGGGTGTGACCTGCACGTCGGGGTTGAGCTCGGCGATGGCCTGGCGGGCCGACAGCGCCTTGGGCTGGCCCACGCGCGCCGTGGTGTGGGCGATCTGGCGCTGGAGGTTGGTGAGGTCTACCTGGTCGTCATCCACCAGCGTGATGCGCCCGACGCCGGCGCTGCCCAGGTACAGCGCCACGGGCGATCCCAGCCCGCCCGCGCCGATCACCAGCGCATGGGCGCCCAGCAAACGCTCCTGGCCTTCGATGCCGATGTCGTCGAGCAGGATGTGCCGCGAATACCGCAGCAGCTGGTCGTCGGTCAATTCTCTTTTTTCTCTTCCTTGCGCTCGACCTGCGTCTTGCTGATGAGCACGGGGCGGCCCTTGAGCTGGTTGAGCGCCTGAACGAGCTGGAAGTCCTTGTCGCTGCCGAACTCGGGCATGCGGCGGTCCTGCGGCGGCTTGCGGGCTTCTTCCTCGGCGCGCTTGCGCGCCTCTTCGCGGGCCTTTTCCCGGGCCTCATCCTTGACCTCGGGGCCCTGGCCGCTGCCCAGGTGCTTTTGCAGATCGGATTCGCGGGTGCGCAGCGCGGCAAAGATGTTGCCTTCCTCGGTCTCGTCCACCAGCACGTCGGGGATGATGCCGCGCGCCTGGATGGAGGTGCCGTTGGGCGTGTAGTAGCGGGCCGTGGTCAGCTTGAGGCCGGTGTCCGGGCCCAGCGGGCGCACCGTCTGGACCGAGCCCTTGCCAAAGGTCTGGCTGCCCAGGATGGTGGCGCGCTTGTGGTCCTGCAGCGCACCGGCCACGATTTCGCTGGCCGAGGCCGAGCCTTCGTTGACCAGCACCACCAGCGGCACGCTTTTGAGCGCGGCGGGCAGGCGGCGGATCGGGTCGGCGCCGCTCCTGCGCTGGTAAAACTCCGGCGCGGCCTTGTAGACGAACTTGCTTTCAGCCAGTTGTCCGTTGGTGGACACCACCGTGACGTTCTCGGGCAGGAAGGCGGCCGAGATGGCCACGGCGGCGTCCAGCAGGCCGCCGGGGTCGTTGCGCAGGTCCAGCACCAGGCCCTTGAGGTTGGGCTCGGCGCGGTAGATTTCCTCGACCTTGCGCGCAAAGTCGTCCACCGTGCGTTCCTGGAACTGGCTCAGGCGGATCCAGGCGTAGCCGGGCTCCATGACCTTGCCCTTGACCGACACGGTCTTGATCTCTTCGCGCGTGATGGTGACGGGGAAGGTGCGGTTCTCGTCCTTGCGGTAGATGGTCAGCAGCACCTTGGTGTTGGGCTCGCCGCGCATGCGCTTGACGGCTTCATTGAGCGTCAGGCCCTTGACCAGCGTGTCGTCGATCTTGGTGATGAGGTCATTGGGCTTGAGGCCGGCGCGAAACGCCGGGGAACCTTCGATCGGGGACACCACCTTGACCAGGCCGTCTTCCTGGGAGATTTCTATGCCCACGCCGACAAAGCGGCCGGAGGTGCCTTCGCGGAATTCCTTGAAGGACTTCTTGTCGAAGTACTGCGAATGCGGGTCCAGGCTGGCCACCATGCCCGAGATGGCGTCGGAGATGAGCTTTTTCTCGTCGATGGGCTCGACGTAGTCCGTCTTGACCATGCCGAAGACCGCGGCGAGCTGCTGCAGCTCTTCAAGGGGCAGGGGGGCGAGCGATCCACGCGCCACGGTTTGCAACGACACCGTGGTGAGTACGCCCGCCAGGGCACCCACCGAAATCCAGCCCGCGATCTTGAGTTTCTGGCTCATGCTTACAAGTCCTCTTGACTTCAATATACACCCGGCACAGGCGTATGACGACACCTGTGCACCGGGGTTCCAGGGACTTTGGGGTTTTGCGGCAAGGTACCGGTTCCTTTACCCGAGCTTTACGCTCAGGCACCTGCACCATGCCGGGGCGCCAGGTGGCGTCAGGCCTTGCCTTGCGAGGCCACCGCGGCCGCAGCCTTGGCCGCTGCTTCGGCGTCGCCCAGGTAGTAGTGGCGCACCGGCTTGAGGTTGCCGTCCAGCTCGTACACCAGCGGGATGCCATTGGGGATGTTCAGCCCCACGATGTCGGCGTCGGCGATGTTGTCCAGGTACTTCACGAGCGCCCGGATCGAGTTGCCGTGGGCGGCCACTACCACCCGCTGGCCCGAGAGGATGGCCGGGGCGATGGATTCGTTCCAGAACGGCAGCACGCGCGCCACTGTGTCTTTCAGGCATTCGGTCAGGGGGATCTGCTCTGGCGCCAGGCCGGCGTAGCGGCGGTCGCCGCGCTCGCTGCGCGGGTCGGTGGGCTCCAGCGCGGGGGGCGGGGTGTCGTAGCTGCGCCGCCACACCAGGACCTGCGCGTCACCATACTGCTTGGCCATGTCGGCCTTGTTCAGGCCCTGCAGGCCGCCGTAATGGCGCTCGTTCAGGCGCCAGCTGTGCACCACGGGCAGCCAGGTGCGGTCCATTTCGTCCAGCACATGCCACAGGGTGCGGGTCGCGCGCTTGAGCACGCTGGTGAACGCCAGGTCGAAGTCCCAGCCCTCGGCCTTGAGCAGGCGGCCGGCGTCGCGCGCCTGGGCGATGCCGGTGTCGGTCAGGTCCACGTCGGTCCAGCCGGTGAAGCGGTTTTCAAGGTTCCAGGTGGATTCGCCGTGGCGGATGAGGACAAGTTTGTACATGGGCAGGAACGGATGGCGGGGTTGGAAAACAAGGGGAAAGCCCTCCATTCTAAAATCGCGGTTTGCCCGAAGCAGAACCCGAAAGGTACGACGTGAAGTTTTTGATGGACAACTGGATGCTGATTGCCGTGGCGTTTGCCTCCGGCGCCCTGCTGATGTGGCCGATGGTGACCCGCGGCATGCGCGTGGGCAGCCTGACGCCCAATGCCGCGGTGCAGCTGATCAACCGCGAAAAGGCCGTGGTGGTGGATGTGAGCGAGACAGAGGAATTCGCTGGCGGCCATATCGTCGGGTCCAAAAATATTCCCTTGGGCCAGTTTGAGGAAAAGCTGCCCGATGTGGTGAAGAACAAGGCCTTGCCGCTGATCCTGGTGTGCCCCGTGGGCGCACGCGCCAACCGGGCGCTGGCCATGGCCAAGAAGCTGGGTTACGAGCAGGCCCAGGTCCTTGGCGGCGGGCTCAACGCCTGGAAAGAAGCCAGCCTGCCGGTTGAAAAGGCCTGAACCATGCAGGCCGTCAAGATGTACACCACGGCGGTATGCCCGTATTGCATCCGCGCCAAGCAGATCCTCAAGGCCCGGGGCGTCGAGCAGATCGACGAAGTGCGCGTGGACATGGACCCGGACGCCCGCATGGCCATGATGGAGGCCACGGGCCGGCGCACGGTGCCCCAGATTTTCATTGGCAGCACCCATGTGGGCGGTTGCGATGACCTGATGGCGCTGGACAGCCGTGGTGGGCTGACCCCGCTTTTGAACGGATAATCCTTCTTGACCTGTCTGCCCGTCAGGGGTGTCACCCCGGCGGGCTTTGTTTTGACCTGAAAGAATTTTTGCCATGGCCGACCAGCAAGACCCCGTGTTCCAGATCCAGCGCGTTTACCTCAAGGAAGCGTCGCTGGAGCAGCCCAATTCCCCGCAGATCCTGCTGGAGCAGGAGCAGCCGGCAGTGGACATCCAGCTGGGCGTGGACGCCACCCCGGTGGCCGACGGCGTGTTCGAGGTGTGCGTGACCGCCACCGTGCAGACCAAGATCAAGGACAAGACCGTGTTCCTGGTGGAAGTCAAGCAGGCCGGCATTTTCGAGATCCGCAACCTGCCGCCCGAGCAGATGGGCCCGATCATGGGCATTGCCTGCCCGCAGATCGTGTACCCCTACCTGCGCGGCAACGTGGCCGACATCATCACGCGCGGCGGCTTCCCGCCCGTGCACCTGAGCGAGATCAACTTCCAGGCGATGTACGAGCAGCAGCAGGCCCAGGCGGAAGCCGACGCGCCGCGCATCGTCACCCAATAACGCGCAGCGCCCGCGCGGCGCGCACGACGCCATGAGAATCCTGGTTCTTGGAGCCGGCGCCTGGGGCACAGCCCTGGCTATCAGCGCCGCGCCGCGGCACGCCGTGTCGCTGTGGGCGCGCGATGCGCAGCAGGCGGCGGCGCTGGCCGCGCAGCGCGAGAACACCCTGTACCTGCCCGGGATCGCGCTGCCCGATGCCCTGTGCGTGCGCGGCGATCCGCTGGCCGCGCTGGCACCGCTGGCCACCGCCCATGACCTGGTCATCATTGCCACCCCCATGGCCGGCCTGCGCGGGCTGCTGGTGGCGCTGCGCGGCTGCAAGGCGCCGGTGGCCTGGCTGTGCAAGGGCTTTGAAGCACCCGTGACGCAGCCCTGGGGACTGCTGGGCCATGAGGTGCAGGCCGAGGTAGCGCCGGACCTGATGGCCGGCGCCCTGAGCGGCCCGAGCTTTGCGCAGGAAGTGGCGCGCGGCCAGCCCACGGCCCTGGTGGCCGCCGCTGCCCACCCCGCCTTGCGCCAGGCGCTGGTGGACGCCTTTCACAGCCCGTCGCTGCGGGTCTATGCCAACGACGATCTGGTTGGCGTGGAAGTCGGCGGCGCTGTCAAGAATGTGCTGGCCATTGCCACCGGCCTGTGCGATGGCCTGGGGCTGGGGCTGAATGCGCGCGCCGCGCTCATCACCCGCGGCCTGGCCGAAATGACGCGCCTGGGCCTGGCGCTGGGCGCACGGGCCGACACCTTCATGGGCCTGGGCGGCCTGGGCGACCTGGTGCTGACCGCCACGGGTGACCTGAGCCGCAACCGCCGCGTGGGCCTGCTGCTGGCGCAGGGCCAGACGCTGCAACAGGCGGTGGCTTCCCTGGGCCATGTGGCCGAAGGCGTTTACTGCGCGCGCACCGTGGTGCAGCGCGCGCGCCACCTGGGCGTGCAGATGCCGATTGCCGAATGCGTGGTGGGCCTGCTGGACGGGCAGCTGGACGCCCGCGCCGCCGTGGCCGCCCTGATGGGCCGCGACCCGGCCCCGGAGACAGCCTGAGCGGCTTTGTTGCTGCGCCGTTATTGCCCCGTGGCGGTGACGCTGCAAGCCACCGTCACCGTGACCTGCCCGCCCGAGGGCAGCGAGGGGATGGGGTAGCCCGTCTGCAGCGAAGCGATGGGAATGGACGCCGCCCCGCACGCCGCGCCACCGCTGGCCACGCAGGCCGCCGCCGTGGCGCACGCGAGGCCGGCCGCCGCGGGGTCGCGCAGCACGCTGTTGTCGGCCGGCGACGGCCCGGCGTTACCCACCGTGATGAGGTAAGTGGACGTGGCGCCGGAGGCCACCGTCGTGGTGTTGTTGGTCTTGGCGATGCTCACATTGGCCAGGCCCAGCACGTTGTCCACGTCCTCGGCTTCGTTGTTGGTCAGGTTGCTGTCCACGAGGCCCGGCGGCAGCTGCAGCTCGGCGGTGCTGGTCAACAGGCCATTCAGCGCGGTGATGGACGCGGTGATGGTGAACGTGACCGTGGTGCCGGCGGGCAGCGCCGGTATGGTCAGGCCCGCGCCTTCGATACCGCTGACCGTGGTGGACACCGGGCACAACGCGCCTGTGCCCGTGGCCTGGCAGCTGATGTCGATCTTGCTCAGGCCCGGGTCGGGCGGGTCCTTGATCACCACGCCGTCGGCCGGGCCGGGCCCGTTGTTGGCGACCGTCACGATGTAGGTGGTGCTGGACAGCGTGACTACCGTGGTGGTGTTGTCCGTCTTGGTGACCACCGGGTCGGCGTTGGGCGTGCATTCGCGCAGCGTGACCTGCGCGGTGCCAAAGGCATCGCCATTGGTGCTGCCGGTGCGCGTGTCCCACAGCGCCAGTACCACCGACGTCACGCTGGCCGTGAAGTTGCGCTGGCGCAGCGTCCAGGCATCGCCGCTGCCCAGGGTTTCCAGGGCGTACACATCGGTGCCGCCCAGCACCTGGGTGGACGGCCCCGCCGTCAGGCGGAACTGGATGCTGGGCAAGGCCGTGGCCGTGCCGTTGCCTGGCACGATGGCGTTGGAGCCGTAGTACAGCCAGGTGTAGGTGCGCCCCACGGTCAGGCCGTTGACCGTCTGCGACCAGTAGCGGTAGGCCGCGCCCGTGTCGTTGCCGTTGTGGTAAAGCCAGGTGTTGGCGCCCGCCACGCTGCGGCTCACGTCGCCAGGGAAGGGGTTTTGCACGGTCAGCCCGCCGTAGTTGCGCGCGCCCGACTGGATGCCCACGCCGGTGTCGGGCACGTTGGTGTTCAGCGGGTACTGGCTGATGGCCGCGCCCAGCGCGGCGCCGGTGTCGGCGAAATCGCCATTGACCACCAGGTTGACTGGCTGTTCGGTGGTGCCCGCCGGGCAGATGCCCGCGGCCGTCACCACCGTGGTGTTGGCCACAGCCACGGCGTCGGTGTCGCTGGCGCTGTTGTTGGCGGGGTTGGGGTCGTTCAGCGCGGGCGGCGGCGTGATGGACGCCGTGTTCACCACCTGGCCGCTGCCCGCGGTGACCTGCGCGTTCAGCTCGAAGGTGACCGAGCCGCCCGCGGGCAGCGTGGGGATTTGCACGCTCGCCTGGAACGTGGTGGTGGACAGGCCGCCCGGACAGATGGCGCCGCCGGACGACGAGCAGTTCACGCTCAGCTTGGACAGGCCGGTGGCCGCCGGGTCCGTGATGGTGGTGCCGTCGGCCGCGGACGGGCCGGGGTTGAGCACGCTGATCTGGTAGGCCGTGACGCCACCGGCCGTGACGGTGCCCACGTCGTTGGTCTTGGTGATGGACAGGTCGGCCACCGGCACCGAAATGACGGTGCTGGCCGTGGCGGTGTTGTTGGCCGGGGACGGATCGGTAAAGCCGGGTGTGACCGTGGCGGTGGCGGTGTTGGTGACGGTGCCCGCGCTCAGGGCCGTGCCGTCGATCTGGATGCGGATTTCCGCGCCGCTGGCGATCTGGATGCGTGGCAGCGTGACGGTGTTGCCGCTGCCCGCGCCGCCGGTGCCCGCGCCCGCGGTGTCGCAGTCGGCGCTGCCGCTGGTGACGGTGCACACCCAGGTGACGCTGCCAATGGCCGCCGGCACGATGTCACTCACCGTGGTGCTGCCCGCCAGGTTGGCTGGGCCTGCGTTGGACAGGGTCAGCACGTACTGCACGGGCGCGCCGGTGTCTGCCGTGGCCGGGCCGGTCTTGGCCAGTGCCAGCTCGGCCGTGACGGGCGGGGCCCCGGCAATGACCACGTCTTCCTGGGTGCTGGCGCCGGCTGCGTAGTTGCTGCCGCCGGTCACGCGGCCGGTGGCGTCGGCGCTGGCGGGGCTGGCCGTGGGGTTGGTGCCGGCCAGCGCGGCCACGCCGGTCAGCCGCGCGGGATCGGTGTAGTCGGCGCTGGCGGGGTTGTTGTAGGTGCCCGAGGTGGCGCCGTTCAGGCTCACGTTGAAGCTCAACGTCAGGCCCGCGCCGCTGGCCAGCGTGAAGCCGGTGGTGGGGTTGCCCGGCGCGCCCATGACCAGGGTGGACGTGCCGGTGACGGTGAGCGGCGAGGCCGGGCCGCTGGCGCCCGCGCCATAGGTCACGACGGCCGTGGTGCCGCTCAAGGTAAACGGTGGGGGCAGCGTGTCGCCCAGAGACACCCCATAAGCGATGCCGGCGCTGGCCGCGTTGTCCACTCGGACCTGATAGGCCGCCGTGGTATTGGGTGGCACGGTGCGCGCGGGCGTGCTGGTGCGCTTGCTGACCGTGAGTACCGGCAGGCATTCGTAACCGGGCAGCACGCCGGGGATCTCGCTGGCTGCGAACGATGTGTCACTGGTGCCGGTCGCGCCGGGGTTGGCCTGCATGTTGCCGGAAAAGCCCAGGAAAAGATCCTCGCGCGATTTGCCGTTGAGGCCGCCACCCAGGTCCATCGCGCCCGGCGCGGCATTGGCATACACCGCGCCACCCCCGCCGCCGCCGCCGGGGCCTTCGCGCTCGCCGTTGCAGCAGTTGCCCTGCACGCCCGTGGGGCTGGGGATGCTGGTGTTGGTGTTGTTCAGGTTCGAATCAGCGCCGTCGCCGCCGCGCGCCTGCACGGTCACGTTGCCGTGGCCGGCGCCGGCAATCAGCAGCACCGAGCCGCCCGCGCCGCCGCCGCCCCCGGCGTCGTTGGACACATTGGAATCCCAGCCGCGCTGGCCGTCGGCGCGCACGGTGCCTGCGCCGCTGAACGCGCCCGCGCGCACCATGATGATGCCGCCGCCGTTGCCACCCGCGCCGCGGGGGCTGGTGCCGTCGTTCAGGCTGCCCGAGCCGCCGCCGCCGCCCATGAAGATGTTGGTGGCCAGCAGCACGCCGGTTTGCGGGGCGCGCGAGCCACCGTAGCCGCCGGTGTCCAGCAGGCCGTCGCCGTTGTAGGTCTGCCCGCCATTGCCGCCCGCGCCCCCGTTGCCACCGCCGCCGCCTGCGGCGTTGTGCGAGTTGCCGCCGCCCCCGGCATTGGCCGGTGCGCCGCGCAGGAAGTCGCCATTGGGGTAGCCGCCTGTCGTACCGTTGTCCACCGAGGTGGGCGCCGCGTCATTGAAGCGCGTGCCGCTGTTGTAGCCCCCGGCGACCGAGGTCTGCACATATTGCGGCGTGCCGCCGATGCCCTCGCCCTTGCTGCCGCCGTCCACCGTGTCGTTACCCCGGTACAGCAGCGTGGCCGAAGGAAACTCGGAGTTGTTTACCCCCTGCACCCCGCCGCGAAAGCCGCGGTTGGATGCCTCAATGTGCGGCCCCGTGCCTGTAAAGGTGAGCCGGCCCGCCACATCCATCGCCACCACGCCACCCACCAGCCCGTTCCAGGGCAGCGGTGTGACCGGGTTGGCGCCATCGATGGTGATGCTGGGGTACTGGGGCACGCGGATCACCTGGTAGGTGCGCCGCGTGGTGCTGGTCGCGTTCTGCGTATAGGCGCTGGTCAGCGGCGGGGTGAAGGTGATGTTGTTGCCCGCGGCCGCGGTGACGCGCAGGAACTGGTAGGCCCCGGCGTTGTTCAGCGCGGTGTAGCCATTGGCCTGCGAAATGCTGCTGCCCGGTCGGCTGTTGTTCGTGCCCACGCCGTCGCCGTAGCGTTCGTCGTTGCTCGTGTTCAGCGTCACGCCCTGCATCTGGATGATGAGCAGCACGTCACCCACGGCGACCGCGCCCGCGGCGCCGGAGGCGGCGCCCAGCGTGAGCGTGGTGTCACCCACGGCGCGGTTGTTGTTGCCCACGTGGTAACGGTTGATGACGCCGCCCACGGTGCCCGGCGCGTCCTTGCCCGGCGCCGCGCACACTTGGGCCTGTGCTGCAGGTGCCAGCAGGACGCAGGCCCACACCATCCGGGCCAGCCAGGCCGCAAACTTTTTCATGCGGACAATAGTAACGGACTGTAAGCGCTTTGGGTTGGGGGATTACCGCAGGCGCCGCCCCGGTGGCCTCTTTTTATCAGGCGGGCAGGATGCGTGACAGCGCGTCGCTCACCTCCAGCGCCTGGCGGGGGCGTACCACGCGCGCGGCCTCGGCGCCGTCTTTCAGGAAGATCAGCGTGGGCCACAGCTTGACGCCAAAGCTGCGGCCCAGCTTGCGCCCGCTGCCATCTTCCACCTTGATGTGGCGGATGGCCTGGCCATCCAGCGCTTGCGTGATGGCAGGCTGCGCGGCGCGGCACACGCTGCACCAGTTGGTGCCGAATTCCAGCACGGTGGCGCCGGGCAGGGCGTCGATCTGGGCGCGTTCGGGGGCGGTTTCAAGGTACGGTGTGGTCATGGGGTTGATTCTGGCAAAGGTAGCCGCCTTGTGGGTTGTCGCTATGCTTGAGCCCATGGTGCGACTCGATGTCGCTCTTGTAGCTGAACTAATCAGCCTTCATAGGAGTGCGTTTTCCCTCTGGGAGCGCAACGGTTTCCTCCCCGGAAATCAATCAGAAATGGTCGAATAAATGCCACGCATTTTTCGACCGGAGGGGCCCGCCTTGGGCCTCCTCGCAACAAAATTCGGCCTCACGGCAGGGATTTCTGTTGCCTGAACGCTACAGTTACAAAATAAAGTACTGCAGCCGCCGCCTCTCCTGGCGGCCAACAAAGCGGCACCGCTTTTGGTGCCTTGTTTCTTTCACCGAAACCACTTCTGGAACGAAGTGACCTCGTCTGTGCGTGCATCTCGGGTAACTGAGTTGTGCGGAGCCACGGATAAACGACCCGCGCGCAAGCGCACAAATCCGGCGCGAGCCTGATGAATCTCACGAGCAAGACGTGGGAGGGTGGCCGAGGTATAGGGAATGGGAAACACAAGTGAACGTTCGTCAGAACCGCCGTAACAAGCAACAGCTAACTCTTGTCTGCTGGGCAACCAGCGAGCTGTGACCAAAACGGTAATGCGTCAGGGACCAACTGTCATGGATGGTGGTCCGTTCCCAACAAGAACGCACGGCGGAAAGAACGTCCCTAACCCCATCGTCTGGCCTGCCGGCCGGATGGGCACCAAAGGAAACGAGGTAAACCCGATGCATCGCCACCGCCAGTACGGGGTGGCAACCGAAGCGCAAGCGACGGCCATGGTGTA